>JAEEGL015857573.1_pt1 | contig 13152 bp, 11 predicted proteins | sample 9134231 | NCBI WGS metagenome assembly JAEEGL01 (sample SAMN16246548, study PRJNA631951) | gut metagenome | biome: gut microbiome; feature: rumen; material: fiber-attached | host: Bos | place: Iran: Karaj | collected 2018-10
CCGAACGGATCTATGGCCAGAAACGCCGCGGCATCGAATATGAGCACTATAACACTGAAGACGAGTCCAAGAAAAGCCCCTGAGAGTGGCCCGCAGATCGCCGCCCCCACGATAATGGGAACCAGCGCGAGCGTGATCGAGAAGGGGCCGAATTTTATGTAACTCGAAAAGTACTGGAGCACCACCACTATAGCGGCAAGGATGCCGGTGAGCACCAGCTTCGTGATCTGTTCTCTTGTCATGGACTTAGAGTTCTTGGTTGTCATTTCTGTTTCTTTGTGTCCTCCCATCTGCTAAAGACTGTGTTTGCCCGCCGTACTGCGGCGGGAAGAAACAACAAGTTAACGTATATTATAACTCTTTTGTGCTAAAAATTCAAGAAAAACCTTCCGGCAGTCTACAAAAGCCGGCTTTGACTGAGGTGTGTACGGAATGCGGACACGGCTTGCGGGCCGCTTTTTTCGTCATGCCGCCCATTATTTATTGACAACTATACTTTTATTTGATATAATATTTGCTGATTAAATAGGCGGATGCACGGATCATTCCCCGGCTGCTCCGGCGCGGCCCGGCGGGGAGGCGTCCGCCGGGCTTCGGAGGCAATTCAAGACATGTACGGCGGTTTCAGGATCACATGCAATCTCAATTTTACCGGTACATTCCGGGACGGAAGGCAGACGCTCGGCGAGACCTTCGCCAGGCTTTCCGGATGCGGCTTTGACGGCGTCGACTTCGACACCGAATGGTTCATCGGCTCCGAGGACTGGAGAGAGAAGGGAGCGGAGGCTGCCGAGCTCGCCGCGCTCCACGGTCTCGACGTCTCATTCGGGCACCTGCCGTTTCACAAGCTGAGAGGCCCGGACAGCCTTAAGGAATGCATCCTCGACGGGATCGAGCTCGCCTCGATCATCGGAATGAAGCGCGGAGTCGTCCACCCGAAGAGCACGCCCGAGCGTTTGGACGACCTCGACTTCAACTTCAGAAAGAATATAGAGTGGTTCTCGCCTCTCGTCGAGAAGGCGGAAAAGTACGGCGTGAAGCTGCTGATCGAGAACATGCCGAACTACTATGCCGACGGCAGGATGCGCTACGGGGCGCAGCCAGAGCATATCATCGCCCTGGCTGACGAACTGGGATGCGGCAACTGCTGGGACACCGGACACGCCAATCTGTCTGAGGTCGATCAGTACCTCGGCATCACATCACTCGGAGACAGGCTGATGGGTCTGCACCTCAACGACAACGTCGGCGGACATATAGATGCCCACCTCATCCCCGGTTTCGGGACCGCCGACTGGGACGGCGTGATGCGCGCTCTGTACGACATCGGCTACAGCGGCACATTCAATTTCGAGTGCCGCACGAGGCATCTGCCGAAGGCCGCGTCGGAATTTGCCGGATACCACCTGATGGCGGTCGCGAGGTCGCTGATAGACCGCGCCTGGAAAAAGTAATGAAGCGCCGCGTCCCCGCGGGAGATGCGCGACGAAAGGAACTGGAAATGTCACTTTATCTATATAATTCGCTGAGTCATAAAAAAGAGGAGTTCGTACCGAACGAGCCGGGAAAGGTGAAGATGTACACCTGCGGCCCGACTGTTTATCACTACGCCCACATAGGGAACCTCCGCACCTACATGATGGAGGATATCCTCGACCGGTATCTCCGCTACACGGGATACGACGTCGACCGCGTGATGAACATCACAGACGTCGGCCACCTGACGTCCGACGGCGATACCGGAGAGGACAAGATGCTCAAAGGCGCGAAGAGAGAGCACAAGAGCGTCATGGAGATCGCCGCCTTCTTCACCGAAGCCTTCTTTGCCGACTGCAAAAAGCTGAACATACGCATTCCCGAGACCGTCCAGCCGGCGACCGGCTGCATAGACGATTTCATCCGCGTCATTTCCGCTCTGCTTGAAAAGGGGTATGCCTACGAAGCGGGAGGAAATATCTATTTCGACACGTCAAAGCTCGATAAATACTACGTCTTCCACGGTTTTTCTGAGGAGGACCTCGAAGTCGGCGTCAGAGAGGGAGTCGAGGCCGACGAAAACAAGCGCAGCAAGGCCGACTTCGTACTCTGGTTCACCAAATCAAAGTTCGAGGATCAGGAGCTCAAGTGGGAGAGCCCATGGGGGCTTGGATATCCCGGATGGCACATCGAGTGCTCCTGCATCGCGATGAAATATCTCGGAGAGAGGCTCGACATCCACTGCGGAGGCATCGACAACGCCTTCCCGCACCATACCAACGAGATCGCACAGAGCGAGGCCTTCCTCGGCCACGGCTGGTGCAACTGGTGGATGCATGTCCATCATCTCAACACTGCGTCGGGCAAGATGAGCAAGTCCTCGGGCGAGTTCCTCACCGTCTCGCTGCTCGAGTCGAAGGGATACGACCCGCTTGCCTACCGCTTCTTCTGCCTGCAGTCACACTACCGTAAGAATCTTGTCTTCAGCTACGATAATCTCGACAACGCCTCGGCTTCATACAGAAAGCTGGTGTCGAGGGTCGCATCTCTCATCCGCGAGGCAGAAACATCTGCGGATAAGGAGCCGGACACTGAAGCGCTGGCCGCACTGAAGAAGCGCTTCACCGACGCTCTCGACAACGATCTCAACACCTCGCTTGCCGTCACCGCGCTCTACGATGCCCTGAAATCCCCGGCTTCTCCCGCGACAAGACTTGCCGCCGTCAGGGATTTCGACACCGTGCTCATGCTCGGCCTCGAAGAGAAGGCAGCGGCGCAGATCGCGGATGAGGCCGAAAAGGAGAAGGCCGCCGCGGCACCGGAAGCCGTACAGGGCTTTTCCGGCGATCCGGAGATCAGATCGATAGAGGAGAGGATAGCGGCCCGCGCCGCTGCCAAGAAGGCTAAGAACTGGGCCGAGGCCGACCGCATCCGCGCCGAGCTCCTCGCCGAGGGGATAGTCCTCACCGACACCCCCGCGGGGACCGTATGGAGCCGCAGGGACTGACTGACTGACCGGCGCACCGGCGGAGCATGATATGAAAAAGAGATTACCCGATAAATACAGAGAGATACTCATCTACCTGATCGTGGGTGTGCTCACGACTGTCGTCGCATACGGCGTGCGGCTCGCCGTGCTATACGGCGGCGCGGCGGTCTTCTCGATCGACCTCGGGGCCGCCGACGGCAACTCGCTCCCCGAGCTCTTCCGGCAGATATTCTCGGCGGGCGGCAGCAGAGACATAAAGAACGCAGCGGTCCTCAGGATCGTCGCGGTCACGCTCGGGTGGATCGCAGGCGTCCTCTTTGCCTTCTATCCCAACAAAAAATGGGTGTTCCGGAACAACGACAATGAAAGACAGGCCGTCCGGAAGCAGTTCTGGAGCTTCACAGGCTCGAGAGTCGGGACATATTTCGTCGAGCTTCTGATCGGGGTCGCCTTCCCGCTGCTCCTCGCGGCGATGGGATATTCCGCCTTCAGGTTCATCGTCGAGTTCACTCCCGACCTCGTGACGAGCATCTTCTCGATGGTCGTTGTCACGGTGCTGAACTACATCCTCAGCAAGCTGATAGTCTTCCGGAAAAAGAAAAAGGCGGCGGCAGAGTCAGGGGCAGGAGCAGAGGCAGAGGCAGAGGAGAAAAAAAACGGTACGCAGCCGGAAGAGAACGGCGGGAGGGACTGACTGATCCGCTCATCCGGCGCCCTGTGTGCCGGTCCGCGTCACATAAGACTCAAATATCATTTTTCATAAAGAGAGGGAAAAGCAAATGAAAAAACTTCCTATAGGCATCCAGGTATATTCAGTGAGAAACGAAGCCTCGGCCGACCTTGAAGGCACGCTCGCGAAGATTCGGGATCTCGGCTACGACGGCGTGGAGTTCGCCGGTCTTTACGGAAAGAGCGCCGCCGAGGTGAAGGCGATCTGCGAGAAGCTGGGACTCGTCCCGATCTCCGCTCACGTGCCTTATGTAGATATGCTGAAGGACCCCGCCGGTGTGCTCTCGCAGTATGCCGAGATCGGATGCAAATACGTCGCGGTGCCCTACCTTTCGGGCGAACACCGTCCCGGAACGCCCAATTTCGAATATGTCGTCGCTTTCATAGAGATCCTCGCGAAGGCCGCAAAGAAGCTCGGCATCCGCATGCTCTATCACAACCATGACTTTGAATTCATGACCATCGGCGGCAAATACGCCCTCGACGTCCTCTACGACACCGTTCCCGCCGACCTGCTGCAGACCGAGATCGACGTCTGCTGGGCGAAGGTCGGGGGAGTCGATCCCGCCGAATACGTACGCAAATACTCCGGCAGGGCTCCGATCGTCCACCTGAAGGACTACTTCGGCAAGAAGAGTGAGAACATGTACGAGCTCATCGGCATCGAGCGCAAGGCTCCGAAGCGCCCCGAAGGCTTCGAATTCAGGCCTGTGGGATACGGACTTCAGGATATCCCCTCGGTCGTGAACGCTGCGGTCGACGCGGGAGCCGAGTGGCTTGTGGTCGAGCAGGACTCGCCCAGCATGGGCCTCTCTCCGCTTGAGTGCGCGGAGAAGAGCATTGACTACTTAAAGTCGATAGGACAGTAATGAGGTCTTTTTCACCGCCGCCGTCCGGGGGCGGGAAGGGACTCCGCCGCGCAGCGGCGATATCGATGCTCCTCGCGGCTATGACCGCGCTCCAGGGCTGCTCCGGAGTGCGGAGCGGGACCGGTGCCGGAAGTTCGTCAGATCCCGGACAAGCAGTTCCGGGAGACGGGGCGCGGACTGTGACGCTGATATCCGAAGGGAACGCCGAATATACCGTCGTGAGGGCCGAATCCGCCGGAGAGGGGATAACGAAGCTCGTCCGCGAGATCACGCTCTTCCTGCGCGAGGCGGGCGGCAGCGTCTCGGCGGTCTCCGACTTTTCCAGAGATCCCGAGTCCGAAAAGGACGCGATAGCCGAAAAGAAGGAGATACTAGTCGGACCGACGAACCGCCCGGAGTCGGAGGAGGCCTCCTCCGGGATCGGCACCGACGAATACCGCGTCGTCTTTTCGGAGAACAAGATCGCGATCTGCGGAGGCAGCGACTTTGCGCTCGCCGCGGGGTGCGACGCGTTCATGAACGCCGCGAAGGCCGGCGGAAACGGATCTCTCGTGATTCCCGGAGAAGATATCTCGGGAAGGACTGCCCCGGGTTACCGCATAGCGGTGACCGATCAGGGCAATTCCAGGGTCGAGATCTTCGATCTGTCGAAGGGGAATCTGGCGTCAGGCAGCTGCGTCTGGTCGCACTTCTATTCCGCATACAACATAGCCGACACGAGGCTGAGGAGCTACCTCGGCAGGGATACGGTATTTGCCGCCTACGGCTCGACATATGCTTCGGCGGTCGATCTTGAGACCGGAAAGACGGTCTGGGAGACGTCGCAGGCAGCGAACAATCCGCACGCAGCCGAACTCATACCCGCCGGCGGAGACGTATATGTCACAGCCGTCGCGTCGAGCGCCGGTTCGGAGATCAGGTTCTTCCTCATGCCCGGGACGTCGGTATCGGCGAAGGTGCCGTTCGAAGATGCCCACGGACTGTTGTGGGACCCGTCGCTGTCGGTGCTCTGGGCGCAGGGAAGAAATGTGCTCACGGCGTATGAGATCGGAGTGTCGGGACAGAAGGTGACCGCTGTGGAGAGGGAAGACCTTAGGGCGGAGATACCTTCGGACTGGGCTCACGACCTGCAGCCGTCATATGCCGATCCCGACAAGCTCATTGTCACCACCGGTTCTGCGGTTTACCTCTATTCCAAGTCGGAAAAGGTGTTCATGACCGAATTCCCGGGCAGCGAATACCTCTGCCGCGAAGATGTCAAAGGCGCCGGGATCTTTAGGGACGGAAGCATCGTCTATACCGTTCCCGACGGGAAATTCAAAAGCTGGACCGGCATGACCGTGGGATTCGTGTTCGCGAGGTCCGGACAGCTGCTGCCTTCCGCGGTCAGTTCTCCCGACGGCCACTATTACAAAGTCCGGGCTCTTTATTCGGAATATCAATAATCAATATAATCAAAGGAGAAAAACCATGGCTGACAAATCAATGGAAGGCCTCAACACCTTCACCGCCGAGGTCGAGAAGAAAGTCGACTCCGGCCGCAAGCTCCGCGTCGCCATAATCGGATGCGGATGGATCGCCGACTCCCACATCAGGTCATATCTTGCGCAGCCCGACGTCGAGATCGTCGCCGGAGCCGATCTGATCCCAGGAAAAGCCGCGAAATTCTTCGAGAAGCACGGCGTGGAAGGCGTTAAGACTGATTACGCCAACGACGAGGAACTCATCGCCGACAAGTCGCTTGAACTCGACGCCGTATCCGTCTGCACCTACAACAGACAGCACGCTCCCGTCGCCATCCACGCTCTCAACGCCGGACTCAACGTACTGCTCGAGAAGCCCTTCACCGTGACGCTCGACGAGGCCGTCGAGGTCATGAGGGCGGAGAAGAAGAGCGGAAAGGTCCTTTCGATCGGCTTCCAGCCCAGGCTTGACGCCAACATGAAGATGATCGGCAAGATCGTCCGTTCGGGCGAGCTCGGCAAGATCTACTATATCCAGACCGGCGGCGGACGTCGCCGCGGCATCCCGACGCCGTTCGGCACCACCTTCATCGAGGACAAGACCGCCGGACTCGGAGCTCTCGCCGATATCGGATGCTACTCCCTCGACATGGTCCTCAATGCCATCGGTTATCCGAAGCCGCTGACCGTTTCGGGCTACAAGTCCGCCTACTTCGGAACCGATCCGAACTACTGCGGATACAGAGCCGACAAGCGCGCCGAATACGCCTCGAAATTCGGAGTGGACGATTTCGCCGCCGCCTTCATCAGACTTGAGGGCGACATAATCCTCGACTTCAGGATCTCCTGGGCGATGAACATGGACACCCCCGGGGACACCATCATCCTCGGAACCAAGGGCGGTCTCCGCATTCCTTCTACCGAGTGCTGGAACGGCTCGGTCGGCGGACCCATGAAGATCTACCACGAGGTCGCCGGCAGTCAGGTCGAGACCGAGATCCCGATCATCAAGATGAAGGAAGGCCTCTTCGACCTCAAGATCCGGTCATTCCTCGACGCCGTAAAGAACGGCACCCCCGCTCCCGTACCGTCGAGCCAGATCATATACAACCAGGCCATCCTCGACGGCATCGCGAGATCCGCCGAGCTCGGCAGGGAAGTCGAGATAAAGATCCCCGAGATCTGATCGGGGCATGATTCCGGCGCCCGCAGGAAGAATCTCCGGACGCCGGACAGTTGGAAAAGAATTCAATCTCAGAAAGGCTGAAATACAATGGCACTTGTTACCACGAAAGAAATGTTCGCAAAGGCGTATGCCGGAAAATACGCCATCGGAGCGTTCAACATCAACAACATGGAGATCATCCAGGCGATCTGCGAAGCCGCCGCGGAGGAGCGCTCCTCCGTCATCCTCCAGGTGTCGGCCGGAGCCAGAAAGTACGCGAAACACGAGTACCTTATGGCTCTCGCAAAAGCCGCCATCAAGGACAGCGGGATCGATCTCGCCCTGCATCTCGACCACGGAGCCGACTTTGAGATCTGCAAGTCCTGCATCGACGGCGGATTCTCGTCGGTCATGATCGACGGCTCCAAATGGAGCTTCGAGGACAACATCGCCCTCACGAGATCGGTCGTCGAATATGCTCACGCCCGCGGCGTGACGGTCGAGGGCGAGCTCGGCAAGCTTGCCGGCATCGAGGACGACGTAAAAGTCTCGGCCGAGGATTCCTCGTACACCAGACCCGAAGAGGTCGAGGAGTTCGTCACCCGCACGGGCGTCGACTCGCTTGCCATCGCTATCGGGACTTCGCACGGAGCGTACAAGTTCACTCCCGAGCAGTGCACGAGGAACGCCGACGGCGTGCTCGTTCCGCCTCCGCTCCGCTTCGATATACTTGAGGAAGTCGAGAAGAGACTGCCCGGATTCCCGATCGTGCTCCACGGCGCGTCGTCGGTCCCCCAGCAGTTCGTCAAGGAGATCAACAGCCTCGGCGGGAAGATGCCCGACGCCGTCGGCATCCCCGAGGACCAGCTAAGGAAGGCCGCGGCGATGGCGGTCTGCAAGATAAACATCGACTCGGATATCCGCGTTGCCATGACAGCGGCGATCCGCAGATATCTTTACGACCATCCGTCGGCGTTCGACCCGAGAGAATACCTCGGCGCCGGCAGGACAGCCGTCAAAGAGATGGTAAGACACAAGATCGTCAACGTCCTCGGCTCTTCCGGATCGCTCGACTGACGACCGGCTGCCACCGGAATAAAAAAGCCTCCGCCGAACCGGCGGAGGCTCATTTTTATATGATATCAGATCTCGATATAAGAGACGACGGGTCTGTGGTCGGATATGTAGATGCCGTCGACCGGCTCGTCGGGAACGACGAACGACTTTGAGGCGTCGCACGCCATGTCGGTGAAGATGTAGTCGATCTTGGACATCTGCTCTGGGGTAAGTTTTCCGAAGGCGTGGAAGGTGCCTCCGAGCGACGCAGTGGCGTCGATGACGGGGCGTCCGCAGGGCTCGGATGATGTGAATGCGGCGATCTCGGGGGCGTCGGGACGCGCGTTCATGTCGCCGGTGATGACGAAGTGCAGGCCGCGCTCAGAGAGATACTGCATGATCTGTTCGGCTCCGATGAGCCTCGCGAGTTTTCCCTTGTGGTCGAGGTGGGTGTTGAGGAAGATGAAACGGTCGCCCTGACGTGGCTTGAGTTCGGCTGCGGTGAAAATGCGGGGACAGCCGCTCTGGTCTTCCGCGAAGCGCGAGCCGGGCACGCGCGGGGTCGGCGAGAGCCATTTGTTCTCGAGCGAGATGAGCTCGAAATCACGCCTCGGATAAGCGAGGACGGTGGATTCACCTCTGTAGTCGGACATGCGGCCGCAGCCCTGCACGGCGTATCCCAGTTTCGGGAGCTCGTCGTTCAGCCAGGAGCGCATGCTGTCGGTGGCCTCCTGGAAACCTATCAGCGAGGGCGCGTACCCGCTTATCGTCTCAAGGACGCGTCCTTTGCGGTTATTGAAGTGGTTGATCCCGTCGACGTCTGCCTCCGTGCGGAGGTTGAAGGTCATAACACTCAGTTCCTTTGACATTTTTTCGGACCTGCCTTACTATTAGATTATCCGCGTGTCGCGCGGAATTGTTATTCTGTTCGGTTCATTTATCCGCACCGGAGGCGGCAGAGTTCTTCTTATTCTTCCAGTTCTTTCCCGGGAGTATGAGAAAGGCGGCCGCGGCAGCCGGAAGGACGAGTGCCGCGCGGACATAGGTCATGCCGGCGCCTGACGGCGATCCGGCGAGCGCAAAGATCACCCTCCCGGCGAGTATTCCCAGCATCACGGTGCCGAACGCGAAGCTCTCATGCTTTGCGTAGACAGAGGCGAGACCGCCGGCGACCGGCGGAAAGGCGAAGGAGATGAAGAAGACAGACGCCGCGAGCATGATGCCGAACCTTCCCGAGAGTGCGAGCGTCCCGGCTCCGAGCAGGACGGCGGTCGACGCGACCGCCCTCCGGCCGAATGTGTCGGCGACGGCCCCTCCGATGAGGCAGCCCGCCGCGGCGGCAGCCGCGTATATCAGCGACGGATACCCTTCGGTCTCCCCGAGCCTTGCGCCTCTCGCGGAGAAGAGCGCGAACGACGCAAGCATCGCCGCCGCGAATACCGCTGGCACCGCCGGGACCGGCGACGCGAGTACCGGCTTTTTTTCACCGCCGCTCTCAGTCGTCTGCGGCGGGAGACGGCGCTCCTTCGAGCAGAAGGCGAAGACGCATACCGCCGAGAAGACAAGGATTATGACGGGGTAGAGGACCGGGACGACGGTGCTCTGTGCGGCCCTGATGCCTGCCGCGGCGCCCGGAACGAGCGGGGAGGCGAACATGCCGAACCTCGTCGAGTCGCCCGACGACGCCGCGTCAGCGGCGCCTCCCGCGGCGAATGCAGCGCATCCGGCGGCCGTGAGTATCTCGGCAGCGACCGGCTGCCGTTCGACGAACAGAAGACCGAGAGCCGCGAGCAGGAGGCCGGCGGATGAGGGGAGGCGCCCCGACATCGAAAAGCGGTCGACGAGAATGCCGAACGCGAAGCACGTCCCGAGGGTGATCACATAGAAGAAGACTGTGAATCTCGCTTCGCCGCCTTCGGTCACATTTCCTCCCGCGATCGCGGAAGAAGCGGCGTATCCGCATGAGAACGACGCCGCGAGACTGCCGAGCATATAGTAAAGGATGTCTGAACTCATTTTTCTGTCTCCGATAGACCGTATGGGGTGATCCGGCGGACCGCCGTATCACCGCCGGCAAACTGCCCGAAAAAACCGCGCAGGACGTCCGCAGTCGCATCTTCTGAAGTGGCGGACATTATGTCGCGCCGGGCGGCCGCACTGCCGGGCAGCCCTTTCAGATAGTGCGAGAGTGAGAATTTGACTTCGGCGACTCCGCGTCGCTCTCCCTTGAGCTTCACTGACAGTCGGAGCTGGAGCAGCGCGGTGTCGAGAATATCGCGGGGCGCCGGAGGCGGGGGAAGCGGTCTTCCTTCCGTCATCGCGCGGACCGACGAAAAGATCCAGGGGTCGCCTATGGCTGCCCTGGCTATTGCGATGCCGTCGCAGCCGGTCTGCCGCAGCATAAATTCCGCCGCTTCCGGCGAATCGATGTCTCCGTTTCCGATGACGGGTATCTTAACTGCCGCTTTCGTCTCGCCTATGACCGATATGTCGGCTCCGGGACGGTAGAACTGTTCCCTCGTCCGGGCGTGGACGCATACCGCGGCGGCGCCCGCGGCCTCTGCCGCGACGGCGCATTCGGGGGCGTTTACGTGTTCTCCGTTCCACCCCGAGCGCATCTTGACCGTGACGGGAAGAGAAGAGCTCCCGCACACCGCGCTGACTATGGAATAGATCTTCTCGGGATCCTTCATCAGCGCACTGCCCTCGCCGTTCGAAACGACCTTTTTTACAGGGCAGCCCATATTGATGTCAACTGCCGCGGGAGCCGCTCCCGAAAATCCCCGGTAGGACGAATTCGATATGAGCTCCGCAGCGTCTGCCATGAAATCCGGCTCCGAGCCGAATATCTGGACCGCGACCGGTATCTTCTCGTCAGGGTCGATATAGGCAAGAGTTGCGGTCTTCGCGGGGGCGCCGGCGTGCGAGCGCTGTTCGTATACCAGCGCCTTGGCCGAGATCATCTCGGTGACGGCGTATCCCGCTCCGCAGGCCCCGCAGACGGTCCGCATCGGGCTGTCGGTAACCCCCGCCATCGGCGCGAGCGTCAGGCGGATGCCGGCGGGAAGCGGGACTGAACGGTGGATGGCTTTGTCTGACATCGGAGCGGGATCAGCTGTTGAACTCTCTCGTCTTTTCGCAGGCGATCCGGTTGAATGCGACGGCCGCGTGTCTGTCGAGACCGTAGTCGGAGAAATATCCCCGCTCCCCGAGAGCCATCGATTTTTTTCTGCCGGTTATCGCGTAGAAGATGCAGAGAGAGCAAAGGTAGGTGCCGGCGCGCGTCGGGTGGTTGCCGTCCTCCTTGTATATCTCCGGAGCCGGACGCAGGCGCAGCGCCTTCTGCCAGGCCTCTCCCGCGGGTGCGACAAGCCCTCCGGTGTATCCGGCGAGCTTTGTGTACGCGGCGGTCATCGACGGCTGCTTTTCGGCCTCGCCTCGAAGGCTCCACGCAACGTACATGACCGGCTTCGCGCCGGTGCCGCTTATGAACTTGTCGAAGATGATCTTTCCGTTCTCATAGAACGAGTCGGGGTCAAATCCCGTCGCCTTGCCCTGAAGGACGATATAGTCGTAGTGACCGTATCTGATATTGTATGCGGTCTCGGCCTGACGTGCGTGATAATCCATGCATTTCCCGCCGACGGCCAGCATGAAGCAGTCGGCTTCGATGCCGACCCCCTCGAAGAGCCGGCGGACGACTTCGGGGAGGTCGTTCACGTAGGTCAGACTGTTCCCTATGAACAGTATCCTTATCTTTCTTTTACACGCGTCCATGTCTGTTCACTTTCCGTGTCCCGCGCCGCAGGGGCGCTGGAATATCCATGTGAATATAATATCATATTTTATAGGAAACGTCAAGATTTATAACGGTGTGGTGCAGAAATAATTATTAGAATAATCTTGCACAAACCGCCCCTGCGTGATATAATTAAGGTGAATATCTGTGTCCGTGCGGGCGACCCGCGCGGAGCCCGGATCCGACCTGTCAAGGAGGACAGACAAGTGCGACGCGGCATCGTTCCGAAACTCATAAAACTCATGGCAGCCCTGCTGTCTCTCTTTCTGATCTTCGCCGGTTGCGGCACCGCCGGGGAGGGAGGACAGACATCCGGGCCCGCAGGAGACGCGACCTCCGAGCCCGGTGTCGCGACGTCACAGCGGCTCCCCGACGGGGTGCTTCTGTCGATAGCCGGGACCGAATACAGGATCATACGGCCGTCGAACTGCGCCGATGAGGTAACAAATGCCGCCGTTGAGCTCCGGCTGGCGCTGAACGCAGCCCTGGGGGTGTCATTCGGCATCGCCGATGACTGGGTGAAGGGACAGAGCGGCACGATAGTCAACAGCGAAAAGGAGATACTCATAGGAGCGACGAACCGCGCCGAGTCGGCCGAACTCGCGTCAAAGATCGACGGATACGGCTACGCCGTCGCGGTGATGGGGGGCAAGCTCGTCATAACCGCCACCGACAACTCATTCCTTCGCGACGCTGTCGATACCGTCATCGACGCCCTCGGCAAAGAGGGCAGGGTGAAGGAGGGGAGATTCCTCGTTTTCGGGGAGGATACCCGTATCGCGACATTCGACCATCAGCTGCAGTACGCCGATATCGTATCCGGCGGATTGGAATACGACGTCAAACTCACAAGGGTGATCACCTGTTCTCCCTCGGGGGAGCACAAGGTCGCCCAGGGCGTCGCCACCGACGGCGAATACGCCTATTTCCTAATGCGCACATCTTCCGACGATTCGGCTGTAATACGGAAATACCGCCTGTCGGACGGAGAACACGTGAAGACTGGCGCTCCTTTCTACGCCGGACACGGCAACGACCTGACGTACGACTCCGCCGGCGGGCGGCTCGTAGCCGTGCACGGACACAGCGAGGGGAAGATCTTAACG
>JAEEGL017063340.1_pt1 | contig 13152 bp, 11 predicted proteins | sample 9134231 | NCBI WGS metagenome assembly JAEEGL01 (sample SAMN16246548, study PRJNA631951) | gut metagenome | biome: gut microbiome; feature: rumen; material: fiber-attached | host: Bos | place: Iran: Karaj | collected 2018-10
GCTTCCTTCTCTTTGCGAAGCTGCTCATACTTGAACTTGCCGTAATCAACAACTCTGCAAACAGGTGGCTTAGCATTTGGAGCAATCTTAACAAGATCTACGCCCTCGTCGTCTGCAATCTTCCTGGCATCCTGAATTGACATAACGCCAAGCTGCTCACCGTCAATACCAATTACTCGAACCTCTTTGTCTCTGATCTGTTCGTTAATAAATAACTCGCTAATGGTTTTGTCCTCCGATAAAAAAAGTGGATACACTCGCAAATGTATCCACCAAAAATCAAATCCATTATCAGTTCTATGACTGATTTGAAAAGATATTAACCACTGCCAGCTGTGCCGCAGGGTGAGAGTGGATACTCTGCTTTGTTCTCAAATACTTAAGTACTTTAACACATTCGTATGAAGTGTGTCAATAGTTTTTTGTAAAAATCATGCTGCTTTCTTCAAAGGCTTTTTCTTGTGATTGGAAAGTGGCTTAAATATGGTCATTCGTCCGGTCCAGCCAACAATCCTTGTAACAATAACACCAAGAATAACGCCGCAGCTGTCAATACAAACATCCTTAATCTGCGGGCTTCTCCCTGCCGTAAAGGATTGATGATATTCATCCAGTCCCGCAAAGCCTATGCAAAAGCCTCCTGCCAGAAATACCAGCCACAGTCCTCTTATTCCAAAGACATAAAGCGGAAATGCCACAGAAACAGCCAGTAAAAAGTACTCTGTAAAGTGAGCGGTCTTTCTAATATAGTACTGGGACTTCTCCGAAAGCTGTTCAATCTGTTTTTCTGACCAGCCCTGATCAAAGGTTTCGTTGGCTACTGAGAACACTTTAATTCCCACCTGGAAGCTTAAGTTACTGCTGGTAGCGCCATCCTGCTCAGAAAACATGAAGATTACGCACATCATTATGATTGCGGGGACGAAAGATAAAGGTTTAAGAACGAACCGCAATGTTTGTTTTATATACATCCAAAAATATTTCATATAAAACTACTTACTTCTATAAATCTTAAATCACTATATGTTACTACTTTTTACTTTTTTTCTTTCCGGTATTCTTTGAACTCTTCTTTGGCTTACTTACTTTTTTATCCTTGTCCGCTTTTTTCGCCACACTGTAGCCGAACTTGCCAAGCTTCTCTCCCAGCATGAAGTACTCGCCGTGGGAATAAGCTACTAGCTTGGCCTTTCCAAGATCAAGTCTTCCCTTATCGTCCATGAGCTTTTCATCTACGGTAACGCACATTACCTCTGCGATAAAAAGATCGTGGCTTCCAAGCTCTACTACCTTTTTAACCTTACACTCGATGTTTACAGGAGCTTCGGCAATTCCGGGAGCGGAAATCTTCTGAGACTGAAGTGGAGTTAAATGCATCTCCTTAAACTTGTCGTAGTCTCTGCCTGATTTCACTCCGCACCAGTCGCAGGCCCTTGCAAGGCTTTTGCTGGTAAGATTTACTACAAACTCTCCTGTTTCCTTGAGAATAGTGTAGGAATATCTTTCCTTGCGGACGGATATAGAAAGCATGGCAGGGTCAGAACAAATTGTCCCTGCCCATGCTACTGTTATTATGTTAGGAGTTTCGCCCTCTCTGCCACAGCTCACCATTACAGGTGGTGCCGGATAGAGCATATTTCCGGGGCGCCATACTTCTTTTGCCATAATTAGAGCTCCTTAACAGCCTCTTCCATCTCAGTTATAGCCTCACCGAATACTGCGAGAGCTGAATCGATAGGTGCCTTTGTTGTAAGGTCAACGCCTGCAATCTTAAGAAGGCTAACTGGATCCTGTGTGCAGCCGCTTGAAAGGAACTTCTTGTACTGCTCAACTGCAGGGGCACCCTCTTTAAGGATCTTGTCTGCAATAGCAACAGATGCTGCAAAGCTTGTAGCATACTGATATACATAGAAGTTGTAATAGAAGTGAGGAATTCTGCACCACTCCCATCCAATCTGTGAATCTGAAATCATATCAGCGCCAAAGTACTGCTTGTTGAGGTCAAGATATACATTGTAAAGAGCCTCTGCTGTAAGTGGTGTTCCAGCCTCTGCCATCTCTGTTGTCTTTCTCTCGAACTCTTCGAACATAGTCTGACGGAACATTGTTCCCTTGAAGCTGTCAAGGAAGTGGTTGATGATGAATGCCTTTTCCTCTGCGCTCTTAGCATTGTCCTTCATATAGTGATAAAGAAGAACTTCGTTAGTTGTTGAAGCAACCTCTGCTACAAAAATCTTGTAGTTAGCATCAATGATGTTCTGAGCCTTGTTGGAGTACCATGTGTGCATGGAGTGTCCCATCTCGTGAACAAGAGTGAATACATCATCAAGAGTCTCGTTGTAGTTAAGAAGCATGTATGGATGTACATCGTAAACGCCGCCTGAATAAGCACCGCCGCGCTTTCCTTCGTTCTCTACTACGTCGATCCATCTGTTCTCATAAGCTTCTTTTACCACATTAAGGTAGTCTTCGCCAAGAGGAGCAAGGGCCTTGAGTGAAAGCTCTTTTGCCTCCTCATAGGTAACCTTCATGTCGTACTCTGGAAGCATTCCAACGTAAACATCGTACATGTGAAGCTCGTCTACTCCAAGGAGCTTCTTACGAAGTGATACATACTTGTGCATCTTGTCCATGTTGTCATGGATTGACTCAAAAAGGTTATCGCAAACAGCAGGTGAAACGTTGTTGTGGTCAACTGCTGCCTCAAAAGCTGAATTGTACTTTCTAGCCTTTGCCTCGAAGATACGGCCCTTGATCTCGCCGTCATACATAGCAGCCCATGTGTTCTTGAACTCCTCGTATCTGCCGTAAAAAGCTTCGAAAGCATTTTTTCTAAGGTCTCTATCCTTGGACATCTGGATAGGAACGAATCTTCCGCCTGAAAGCTGAACTTCCTCGCCCTTTGAATCTTTTACTGAAGGGAACTTGAGGTCAGCGTTTGAAAGCATTCCATATGCCTTCTGGGAAGCGCCCTGCATCTCGCCTGCGCTGGCAAGGAGCTGCTCCATCTCGCTTGAAAGCATGTGATCCTTAAGTCTTCTGATCTCTGTGATCATGTTCTTGTATCTAGAAAGCTCTGGCTCCTGTGCATAGAATGCATCAAGAGTCTCATCTGAAATTGCAAGAATCTCAGGGTTCATGAAAGCGCTCTTTTCAGAAGCGATCATGTAAGTTGACATTCCTCTCTGCTGGAAGGCCTGATACTTGGAATTAGCTGTATCCTGGTCCTCTCTCATGTGAGCATAGCCGTATACTCTGTCAAGAAGAAGTGCAAGGTCCTCATTAAGCTTGCAAACCTCAAGAAGTGTCTTTGCACTCTCTGAAAGCTTTCCTTCAAATGATGCGATTTTATCAGCTACTTCTCCTGCCTTTTTAAGCTCTTCCTCCCACTTGGACTCATCATCATAGATGTCCTCAAGTCTCCAAGTGAGCTCTAAAGCTACTTCGTCTCTCTTTGGTAATTTGTTCTGCATACCGTAATCCTCTCTTTTTCATTATTTGCCGATTGTTGCGCTATTGCACTTTCGCCAAGCTAGCAAATGAACATCTTTATCTTCCTTATTTATTCACAGGAAGAATAGCGCGAATATCTCCATCCCCAATTATGACCGGCATAAGCTCCGAGCCCTTTATTCCAAGCTCTGACAGCTCGTGATCGATTTTCTTTTCAGTAAAATCGTAGGTATTTAAAAAGATGCTTTCCATGCCATTTTTGAAAGCAACACCTACGTCGCTGAAAATGTCATTACCTATCATAACACACTTGTCAAAGTTTAGGCTATTTTCATCTAAAAGCTGCTGTAAGAAAGCTGTCTCAGGCTTTTTTATCCCTTTGTCTGAGGAAATAAATATGTCATCGAAATAATCCGTGAGCCCGGTGTCTTCCAGCTCTTTCTCTGTGAAGGCCCGCTGGGCGTTGGATAAAAGGTAGATTCCCTTGCCCATCTCTTTTAGCTTTTTCATTATTTCATGAACACCTTCATATACTACAAGCTTGTCTCTGGATGCTTCCCGGAAGTAAACACAGAGGGTGCGGATTTTCTGAGAATCTGGTGAAAGCAGGTTTTTGGAATAATCATTACTATCATGATTTGATACGTTATCATGGTTTGACGCATTATCATAATATGATACGTCATCATTATGTGCCACCATATCTGCCTTCTCACAGATCAATTTTCCCCATACGTCTTCTATTTGAATCTCCGGAAAATCCGCGCCATTTCTTTTCTGTAGCTCTTTTTCTTCCTCAGCACAGATTTCAAGATATCTTTTCCTAAGGGCTTTTGATGTATATTCAGCGCCGAAGTTTGTTTTCAGGTAATCACACATCTTTTCCCACAGCTTGGGCTGCTCCTCATCAGTGTGGATATCGATAAGAGTGCCGTAGAGGTCGAAGATGTAGTTGTCGTATTCTTTTATTGTTTTTATTCCTGTTGCTAAATTCATAGCTGGCTTAGTTATTGTTTTTGTAGTTTTTGTAGTTTTAGTTGATTTCATTGCTTGTTCCATTGATGCTACCTTTTTCGGCGCTATATTTTTTGTAGTTTCTTGCATTGACATATGTATTATTATCTTATTCCATCATTTATCATTCTTTGTACCGCTTGTCCTTTTAATACTTATCATTCTTTGTACCGCTTGTCTTTTAAATATTTATCACAGGCAGTATACCGGAATTTACCTTTACCGCCTCTAAAGTAATTTTTTATTCTAGGCTGTATCCCACGCGTATTCATTACCTCTCACTTTAGCAAAAACATTTAAAAGCGGTAAGCTTTTTCTAACGATTACCGCCCACTTCATCTTACAATCGTACAAGCGGTATATTTATTCCATTAAACTACCGCCTCGCGATAGATATTTGTATTTTAGCGGTAACTATATAATTCTTACTACCGTTCAATGTCAACTATCTCAAAATAGGCGGTAATTATTTCAGTTTTGCTACCGCTTTTACTTCAATTATCACCCATAGGCAGTAACGAAAGCCATCAATTACTCATTACTACTTAATCCCCATTATCCAATCGCTATCATTTAATCACCACAATTCCATAGGACGGAATTGTAAGATTAGTGCCCTCCAGGCTTGCAGCCTCATCCCCGGTTTCCAGGTCAAATGAAAGCTCAGGGTCATCCCCGGTGCCGCTCCATTTGGAAAGATCAATCACCTTAGCTTCATCGCCGTTATTGATCACGACAAGAACTGCTGCTTCTCCATAGTAAGGATCTGTGATTCCAAGGGCAGACTTTACGCTGCCGTTCATGCCGATGTTATTGCCTTCTTCGTCAAGTATAATGTAATCCTCTGAATTGGAGGAAAGCCCAGAATTCTTATACTTCACAAATGCTCCAAGCTTATCCTCAGATAAAACCTCCACCGGCTGGGTGTTTCCTCTAGCGATGACTGGATATGTATTACGAAGTCTGATGGCCTTCTTGTAGTAGTTATAGATAGAAGTCTTATCAAAAAGCTGCTGGTCAAGCCCATGATAGATCATGTCAAATTTTTCCATATCCTTTGGCCCATTTGTCATTCCTGATGCGTCCAGGATTATCTTGATTTTTTCGCTTTCTACAGCATCTGCGCTATCAGAGTTCACTACTCCGTTTCCCCACTGCATTGGAGCGCGCTTATTCTCATCCTTGCCAGAGCCTTTCATTCCAAGCTCTTCGCCGTAGTAGATAAAAGCATTTCCGCCCATGAGAAGATTCAATGCGCCAGCCATCTTTACCTTTTGCTCTGTGCCCCTGCCGGTAAAATAGCCAGCGGAGCGAGCCATATCGTGATTGGTGTAAAAGGGCGCGTTGACATAAAAATCATTATAAGAAGCGTATGCCTTTTCCTCTTCCTGCATTTCCTTTGCAAAAAGAAGTGGCTGCTTTTTACCACGGGCTACAGCAGCGATTGTTCCTTCACTTCCAGAAAAATCAAAATCAAAGAAGCTGTCAATTCCACTTGCATAGTAGCTTCCATAGATTGAACTGTTGGTCCAGGCTTCGCCAACAATGTAGGCATCCTCGTTCTGGGCTTTAACTGTGTCATTAAGCCAGGTCATGAACTCGATGTTTTTTTCATTATCATTTGTGTAATAGGAAGTCACCGCGTCAAGTCTAAAGCCATCAACACCTTTATCCGTCCAGAACTGGGTGATGTCGCTGATCTCTGCTCTAACCTTTTCATTATCAAGGTTTAAATCCGGCATGCCAGACCAGAAGCGTGCTTCATAGTACCACTCTGTGCCATTAAGTCTCTCGTAGCCAGTCTGCTGCTCCTTGGTAAAATTGTAATAGTATACATAAGGGCATTCTTCCTCAGTCTTGCTATCGATATCAGTGTGGTTCTTCAGATACTCCTTTGCCTCCTTGAACCAGGGGTGCTCAGTTGACGTATGATTAAGTACAAGGTCTGTATAGACTTTAATGCCTCTTCTATGGCACTCTTTTACCATCTCCTCGAAATCTGACATGGTACCATACTCAGGGTCGATATCTTTGTAATCAGTAACATCGTATTTGTGATAGGTGGGAGAAGGACAGATTGGCATGAGCCATATTGCGTTGCAGCCAAGATCCGTAGAAGTCTTGTCATCGCCATCGTTTATGTAGTCAAGCTTTTGCCTGACGCCATTAAGGTCACCGATGCCATCTCCGTCGCTGTCATAAAAAGAATAAACAAAGATTTCATAGGTTGTGCGGTACTTGTCGTCCAGGACGTGGACGGGTGGAAGGGATTCATCCTCCGGAACCGTAAAAGCACCTTCGACATTATTCTCGGTTGTTTCTATTTCTGCGTCATTACTGCTGCAGCCAGCTAAAACTGCGCAAAGCAGGGTTATTGCAGCTAATGCTCTCTTTCTCATATTTCCATCTCCTCAATAATCGTTTTGTATCTGGAAAAGATTTTTTCTTGCTTTTTCAAAGTATAGCATAATAAGCAGTTTAAGAAAACGTTTTCCAGGATTATTTTTGATTGCTTCTTGGATTGGATAACACTATTTGTATCACTTTCTCACTAAATACGCAGCAAAGCACACTGATATCCGAACAATAACGTTTCGTATGCCGCGACAGCTTTCTCTGGCAGATGAATCTGCTGGTTCTAGATCATTGCATCCGCCACATGCTGTGAGATAACGAAAAATTACTGCACTCCTATCTTAAGCCACTTTCCCTTAAAGTAATAAATTATGAATATGACGGAGCTCACAGACCAGGTCAGGGGATATGCCCAGAAAATCACGTTGACCACAGGAATTATCCTGACAATTATCGTAATGTAGGTGATTCGAAGAAGGCACCAGCTTGAAAGCATGACAATCATAGGAACAGTGGTTTTGCCTGCGCCTCTGTAGATCCCTGCAAGGCAGTGGCTAAGGGCAAGAAGGCAATAAAAGAGGCTTTCTGTTCTTGCCTGAGTGGTTCCAATTGCAAGTACCTGTGCTTCGCTTGAGAACATCCTAAGAAAAATCGGTGCAAAAGCAAAAACAGATACTCCTATAAGCTCAGCGCAGCCAACACTTATGGCACTTCCGATGACAGAGCCTTTTTCCACCCTGTCCACCTGACCTGCGCCCAGGTTCTGGCTTACGAATGTAGTAAGTGCCATGCACATGCAGGTTATGGGCAAAAAGACAAAGCCCTCAAGTTTGAAGTAGCTGCCGCAGCCCGCCATGGCAACTGAGCCAAAGGCGTTGATATTAGACTGAACCACCACATTTCCTATCGCTATAACGCTATTCTGAATTCCAGTAGGAAAGCCAATCATCAGCTCTTTTTTTAATGTAGGGCCGTCAATTCTAAGCTTTTTTAAGATGATCCTGTGCGGTCCATCCACTCTTGTAAGCTTGGTAAAAGCAAGGATAGCGCTGACAAACTGTGCAATGATCGTTGCAAGGGCAGCTCCGCCAATTCCAAAGCCCATAAACTTTACAAAGGTAATATCAAGTACTGTATTAAGGACTGTGCTGACAATCAGGTAGTACAAGGGTCTTTTTGAATCACCCATCGCCTGAAATACGCCGCAGCAGGCACTATACAAGATATTTCCAAGACCGCCAAGGAAATAAATTTTGAAATATAAGATAGAATTGGGCATAACGTCAGATGGAGTTCCCATCCAGCGAAGCAGAACCGGGGTAAAGAAATATCCCCAAACAGTCATAACAAGCCCCATAATAATTGCAAAGGAAACACCTGTATGAGATGCTATAGACACACCTTCATGATCTCCAGCGCCGTAGCGTTTTCCGATGATAACGCTATTGCCCATAAAAAGGCCATTTATAAAACCCACCATGAGAAAAATGAGACTACCTGTAGTACTTACAGCAGCAAGGGCCTCTTTACCCAAAACATTTCCCACCACAACAGAATCCACAACATTGTAGAGCTGCTGCAGGAGCTGTCCCAAAAACAGCGGAATGGCAAAGCGTATGAGATTCTTTGTAATAGATCCTTTAGTCATAGGTAAGTACACATCCTCCACTTTCATGGCGTAAACCTTACATATTATACAGCAGTCTATATTAATGATACATAACTTCTATTACGATAACAAATATGCTGTAAACAATTTCTTTACATTTGTATTTCACTATGCTATACTTCATTTTGTTAACGCCACAAGGCTAAGACACAGGGGAATCATACAATGGCTAGTATGCCGGTCTCCAAAACCGCTCATGCGGGTTCGAATCCTGCTTCCCCTGCTAATAAAACCTCGTAACTATCACAGTTACGAGGTTTTTTGTTGCTCCAAAACAGCAAAAAAGCTGCAAACCGGATTATTCCAGGTTACAGCTTTTTATTTGATACATATTACTTATTCCACTGTGGGTGAGCATCCTTTACATAATCAAGCTTCTTAAGCTCTTCGCAGGTCTGCTCAAGCTGAGCGTATGTTTTCTCAGTATCAGTAGCATTCTCGAATACGTAGAAATTCTCGTATGGGTGAAGCATAACACTGCTTGATGTTGAAGCTTCCATCTGGGAAAGAACATCCTCAGTTACTTCTGTTCCCCTTGCAAATTCAACAACAAAATTATTTTCTGTTTCGTAAGCTATCTGATCCTCTACAAAGTTGCTTCCACAACCGCTAAGAAGAAAACAGCCCATAACTACAGCAACGATAAGAGTCTTGTTTTTCATTTTTTTATCTCCATTTAATAAAAAGTTTATAATTTGTTTTGTAACGAAAAAGAATTTATCAAAAAGAATTCTATTTGTAAATAGCATTTATAAAAAAACAATATTTCAATAATTCCAGTTTTCATGAAATAAAAAACAGCCCAGTAGTCATCTGCACTGAGCCGTTTTTTGTTCTCGGAAACTGTTTGAAAATTCTTAGTTTCTTCGCAATTTTTCATTTTTTTGAAAACGTTTAATATAAAAAATTACATTTTCAACTTTCATTTGAAATTCATTTTTGAATTACTTTTTTATCAAAGCTGAGCCCCACATTTTGGACAGAATTTTGAATCTGCTGCAATCTCAGCTCCGCACTGGTTACATCTCTTATAAGCATTGAGACGGACATTGCCCTGCTGGATGATTGTAAGATGCTTTGGAAGTATCTCTACAGGCTGCTTTTTAGCAAAAGCCTTGCCAACCTCAGGATCAAGCGCATATAAAGTGCCGCAACAGCTCATCTGAGCATAATACCTTTTGTGCCATTTGAAGGTTGGGATAAAGAATATAGTAAAAGTAGTGAAGGTCATAAAGATATTGAATCGCCCGTACTGACCGCAGCTATCGCAGATTACAAGCTCGCTTTGTGATAAATTCTTGGTTCTGTTACCAATTCCCCAGATAAAAAACATTTCTCTCTCCTTAATACATAGATATTTTGTGTGAGCCGATGCCTTAAGTCACTTAAGAAAACTTAAATACATTAGGCGCACTAATATGTTATACTATGAAGCGTGACAAAACACAATAAAAACAGTCACTAAAATGGAGGAAATACAAATGGCACAGAATCCAGTTGTAACAATAACAATGGAAAACGGCGATGTGATAAAGGCTGAGCTTTATCCTGAGATTGCGCCAAACACAGTTAATAATTTCATCTCACTTGTAAGCAAAAAGTTCTACGATGGACTTATTTTCCACAGAGTAATCAAAGGATTCATGCTTCAGGGCGGCGATCCTGAAGGAACAGGAATGGGCGGCCCAGGCTATGACATCAAGGGCGAGTTTTCATCAAATGGCTTCAAGAACGATCTTAAGCACACAGAAGGAGTCCTTTCTATGGCAAGATCAATGATGCCTGATTCAGCAGGATCCCAGTTCTTTATCATGCACAAAAAAGCTCCTCACCTTGATGGTGACTACGCTGCATTCGGTAAGGTTACTGAGGGAATGGATGTTGTAAACAAGATTGCTGAAGTTGAGACTGACTGGAACGACAGACCTGTAACACCACAGGTTATGAAGACTGTAACAGTTGAGACTTTTGGAGAGACATACCCAGAGCCAGAGAAGGCATAAAACGACCAACCAAAGATGGCCCCCAGGGACGGGGTTAGCGGTTCATTTGTCTAGGCAAATGAACCGCTAACCCCGTCCCTGGGGGCCATTTTTTTTCTTGCAATTACTTAAACTTATTTGCTACTCTCTTTTCGTTTATTCCGAATGTATTGTAGTGATTAAGGAGTGCATCGCCGTTTGTTCCAAAGGCTGCGCGAAGATCAGGGTAGTTCATATAATAATAAAATGCGTTAAAGGAAGCACTATTTCCGCTATAGCTCTTAAGAGCATCTGCAGCTGCGGTATTGGCTACGTAGTCTTTATTTATCTTCTGAACATAAACTTCGATAGTATCAAAAATTTCTTTCTCCTTAACACTATCATCCTTTATATAGAAATAGAAAAATACATTCTTTTCAGTTTCGTCCGGTCCAACATGAAATACAATAGTCTCAGTTCCCTTCTTTTGCTTGCACTCGCAGTAAGTAAGCTTACTTGTGTGTGGTCCCATATGATACACGTAGTCATAGGATGCCTGAAGTGTTACGCTCTTTGAGCCTCCTGCGTCAACTGATACAACACAATCTCCAAAGTCGAAATATCCAGGATTTTCGGTATAAGCATAGGCTGTGGTACTAAGCGTAAGTACCGCAAATACGAAAGCCATCAATAAAGATAAAAATCTTGAAACAGTCTTTTTCATTAACATGCACCTCTCAATCATTCATACTTCATAAAGTATCAGTACTATCCTATTTAATTGTAAAATAACGTTTTCGCTAATGCACATAAAATTTCTCTAAATTACGCATCGCAACACCTATGACATAACAATTCTCTATTACATAAAAGGAAGCACCTTCCGAAAATCTCAGAAGATGCTTCTTTAAAATCACTATGTAAAATTATTACTTCTTAACTGTAACCTTTACTGAGAACTTGCTTCCTGTAGCAGGCTTATCATCATTGCTTTCATACTGTGTAACAAAGTTGAGTGTGTAGTCCTTATCCTGTGCAATTACAGATGGATTAACAAGTTCAACTGTCATTACATGCTTGTCAGCATCAAAGCCTGTAATCTTGAAGGCAGTCTTAATTGCGTCTGATGTTCCGGATGCAAAGTCTGGACAAACCATCTTTACATTAGGTGCTGTCTCGCCCTTCTTAAGTGGAGCATCAGCAACGGTTACCTTGAAGCTTCTGTCCTTCTGACCAGCATAGATAACTGTTGTATCAGTAGTTACCTTGATTGAAGGAATTGCCTGCTTTGGAGTTACTGTAATGTTTACGTAGTGCTCCTTTTCTCCAGTAGCCTCCAATGTATAAACAAACTTGAGTGTATACTTCTTGCCGTTCTGAATGTTTGTATCCTTTGCTGTCAAATAAGCTATTGTTGACTTCTCTGGATCAATTGAAACAGCAAAATGCTTGGAAATATTATTCTTATCATCATCCTGATAGTATCTGTTTCTTTCAGGATCAATCTCCCAAACATCAAGGGATGTAACCTTACTTACAACGTTCTTAAGTGTAGCTGTATAAGTAATCTTTGAGTTAACATCCAAAGGATTGATGCTTCCTGCAGCCTTAACTGCTACTGAGGGTTCTTTGTTAGTGAGCTTAAGCTTAATTGTAAATGCCTGGATAACGTCCTCATCAGTATCAGCCTTAACCTTAAGGTTATTTACTGTGTAGCTGAGTGTCTTTCCACGGAATGGGCTTGCACTATCCTTAAGGGTTACAGCAGCCTTACCATCTACAAAAGTGATGCTTGCAACAGACTCAAAGGAAGGAGCACCCTTTCCAGGAACAAATGAAACCTTTTCTGCATCTACTGTTCCTGTTACACCTGTTGGAAGATTTCCAAGGGTGTAGGTTGTCTCAACAGTTTCTTTGCCAGGATAAAGAGCATTAAGTGTAAATGTAGCATTCTTAAGCTTGATTGAAGGTCTCTTATCAACAACTACTACGTTAAATGCTACAGCTGCAAGTTCCTGAGCCATGCCTGAGTTCTTGTAATTAACTTTTGGTGTTACCTTGAACTTGTAGGTTCCTGTCTTAACATCAGAAGAAGGAAGCTTGAAGGTAACTTTGTTTTCATCTACAACTGCCTCGTTTACAAGCTTTTCTGCATCATAGGCAAGGTTCTTATTTCCAGCAAAGGTAAGATTCTTAAGCTCTACAAGCTCAGCATCTGTCATATTCTGTGTGAAGGTAAGTGTTGCAGGCTTACTTGCATATGCCTTGTTAAGTGTTGCAGATGAAGCACTTGCTGTAGCCTTAGGTGTAGCACTACTTACATTCAGGTTAAAAGTGAACTGAAGAGGTCTTCCCCACTTCTCCATCTGAACATAGAATACAGCCTTACCCTTTTTAGGATATCCATTTACTGTAAGCTTAATCTTGCCACTTGTTCTTGCATCTGTAGAATCAAGTTCCTTGAACAGACCATCTGTTGTTGCAACTGTAAGTCCAAGACCTGCGTCATTTCCTGACTCTGTGATTCCTGTAGCAAGGTTTGAAAGATCAAGAACTTCTTTCTTATCTTTCTTATTTACAATTTCAAGTTCGTAAGTCTGGTTCTTATCAAAAGCACTAGCTGTAGCTGATGCAGTCTTAAGAACGTAGTTAGGAGCTGTATCTACAGTTGAAAGCTTGATCTGCTTTTTAACAGTTCCA
>JAEEGL017066485.1_pt1 | contig 13152 bp, 12 predicted proteins | sample 9134231 | NCBI WGS metagenome assembly JAEEGL01 (sample SAMN16246548, study PRJNA631951) | gut metagenome | biome: gut microbiome; feature: rumen; material: fiber-attached | host: Bos | place: Iran: Karaj | collected 2018-10
CTGGATATGGGGAAGCCAGCCTCGATTATATCGACCCCAAGCTCCTCCAGCGCCTTTGCAACCTGGATTTTCTCGACGGTGTTGAGCTGACACCCCGGGACTTGTTCGCCGTCCCGGAGCGTGGTGTCGAATATGTAGACTTTATCGTTCATAAGGATTGATTACTTGTTGTTCTCGGGCCTGAGTTTGCGCACGGTGGCGGCTGTCTGCCACATCTCGCTCTCGCGGAGGGCCTTCAGTTCCCTCTCGAGGCCTTCGCGGTAGTCAGGCTTGCTGTTGCTGTCCATAGAGATCTGGGCCTCGTTGCCGCTCTTGACGCTGGCGTACAGTTTCTGTACTACAGGCTTGATTGCATCGTGGAAAGGACCCATCCAGTCAAGGGCGCCGCGCTGTGCGGTGGTGGAGCAGTTTGCATACATCCAGTCCATTCCCTTTGCAGCGAACAGAGGCATCAGGGACTGAGTGAGCTCCTCAACGGTCTCGTTGAAAGCCTCGGACGGAGAGTGTCCGTTCTCGCGGAGCACCTCGTACTGAGCGCTCAGAAGGCCCTGGATGGCTCCCATAAGGGATCCTCTCTCACCGGTAAGGTCAGAAACTGCCTCCCTCTGGAAGGTGGTCTCGAACAGATAACCGGAGCCGATTCCGATACCGAGAGCTATAGTGGTGTCATATGCCTTTCCGGTGTAATCCTGATAGATTGCGTAGGAAGAGTTGATTCCGCGGCCTTCAAGGAACAGGGAGCGTACGGTTGCGCCGGAGCCCTTGGGAGCTACCATTATGACGTCGATATCCTTGGGAGGAACGCAGCCTGTGCGGTCGTTCCAGGTAATTGCAAAACCGTGTGAGAAATAAAGGGTCTTGCCGGTGGTCAAATACGGCTTGATTGTAGGCCATACAGAAAGAACTGCAGCGTCTGAAAGGAGGAGCATTATGATATCTCCCTTCTCGCAGGCCTCCTCGATTCCGAAGAGAGTCTTGCCAGGAACCCAACCGTCCTTGATGGCCTTCTCGTAGGTCTTGCCCTGACGCTGGCCGATGATCACGTCAAATCCGTTGTCCTTGAGGTTGAGAGACTGGCCGGGGCCCTGTACTCCATAACCGATAACAGCGATTTTCTTACCTGCAAGCACCTCGTGTGCCTTGTCCATTGAAAATTCTCCGCGGGTAACCACATTCTCCATTACACCGCCAAAATTCATCTGTGCCATAATTGTTTTATTTAATTTGTTATTCGTTATTCAATATTAAGTAATTCGGCTACCAGGGCCAGCTGCGTCTGGTCATAATTGGGCGTGCCCAGGAGCTGCTCCCCTTCGTACTCCTTATAAAAGGCCTTAACCACGTCCACTTTCTTCTCCAGGAACTGCACCACCTTGCGAATCATGCTCAGGGTTGTGACAGTAGTGATATAAAGCACGTGGATGCCCTCCAGGGTAGTAGGGGCGGTCTCAAGACGGTCTATGTTCAGGCTGCGCCTGGAAAAGATTCCCGTCACGGTAACAAGAAGGCCTACCTGGTTCTCAGTGTAAACCTCCACCAGATACATTTTCTCATTCTCCATATACAAACAATTTATCTTTGGTAACCATTATGTCGTCTACACTCTTTCCCGGGGCTATCATCGGGAATACCATTCCCTCTTCAAGCACGCAGGCCTCAAGCAGGCACGGGCCGGGTTCGTCTATCATCTGCTGTACGGTCTCAACCAGTTTGTCCCTGTCCTTCACCTGAAGGTACTTGATGCCGTACGCCTCTGTAATTGCCTTGAAATCAGGGTTGATAAGCCTGGTGAAGGAATAGCGGGAATCCCAGAACAGCTGCTGCCACTGGCGGACGTTGCCCAGCCAGTTGTTGTTCAGCACGACTATCTTGACGCCTATGCCTTCCTGCATTATGGTGCCCAGTTCCTGGATTGTCATCTGGAGTCCGCCGTCACCGCAGAACAGGCATACCTGCCTGTCGGGGCTTGCAACCTTGGCACCGATGGCGGCCGGAAGGCCGAATCCCATTGTACCGAGACCGCCCGATGTGATGAGGCTGCGCTTCTGATTGAAACGAGAGTAGCGCGCGCCCAGCATCTGGTTCTGACCTACGTCTGTGATGACAATAGCTGAATCCTTCACTATGTCAGCCACCGTGTTGATGACTTCTCCCATTGTGACAGGACCCTCCGTGGGATGGATCTCGGGGTTGATGACCTCCTCAATCTCAGCTTCGCGGCACTTGACGGCCACTTTCTCCCACTCTGAATAATCCGAGGACGGAACAAGCTCTGTGAGGCGGTCCAGCACGGCCTTGGCGTCACCGTGGACGCCCAGGTCTACCTGGATGTTCTTGCCTATCTCGGCCTCGTCAATGTCTATGTGTATCTTGCGCGCCTGCTTGGCGTACTCTGACATCTTGCAGGTTACGCGGTCGTCAAAGCGCATTCCAATTGCTATGAGCAGGTCGCACTTCTGGGTCATCACGTTGGGGGCGATGTTGCCGTGCATTCCGGCCATTCCAATGAAGTGCTTGTAGTCTGAAGGCAGGGCGCTGAGTCCCAGCAGGGTGGACGTGGCCGGGATGCCGGTCTTGTCCAGGAATGCCTTCAGGGAAGCCTCGGCTCCGGAGAGGGTGATTCCCTGTCCGTATATCAGCAACGGCCTGTCCGCGCGGGCTATCATCTCGGCGGCGGTCCTGACGTCCTTCTCCGGCATAGGCGGGATGGGACGATAACTTCTGATGGAGGTGCACTTGTCAAAATGGTACTCGGCAAGGCCCACCTGTGCGTCCCTGGTGATGTCCAGGAGCACTGGACCCGGGCGTCCTGAGGACGCAATGTAGAATGCCTTGGCCACGGCCGGAGCCACATCCTGGGGACGACGTATCTGGTAGCACCATTTTGTTACAGGGGTGGAAAGACCTATCACGTCGGCCTCCTGGAAGGCATCTGTTCCAAGCATATTGTTCCCCACCTGGCCGCTGATCACCACAACCGGGGTGGAGTCTATCATCGCGTCTGCGATGCCGGTCATCACGTTGGTGGCTCCCGGGCCGGAAGTCACCAGCACTACGCCGGTCTTGCCGCTCACGCGGGCGTAGCCCTGCGCGGCGTGGATGGCGCCCTGCTCGTGACGCACCAGTATGTGCCTGAATACATCCCTGTAATCGTAGAGAGCGTCATACACGGGCATTATCTGCCCTCCGGGATAACCCCAGATAACGTCAACTCCTACTTCCTGGAGAGCGCGCATAAGGATATGCGACCCCCTGATCTTCTTGTCGTTTTCTGCCATAATCAATCTTCTTCTATCAGGCGTATGCCGCCCTTGTCTGCTGAACTAACCATTGAGGCATAAGCCTTCAGCGCCTTTGATACCTTGCGGTCCCTCTTGCAGGGAGAAACCGGGCGCTCTGCGAGTATCTTGTCGTCAACTTCCAGTGTTATGGACCTTGACGGTATGTCTATGGTGATGATGTCTCCGTCCTGGACCTTGCCAATCACTCCGCCGGAAGCGGCTTCTGGCGAAACGTGGCCTATGCTAAGGCCGGAGGTGCCGCCGCTGAAGCGTCCGTCGGTGATCAGGGCGCATTCCTTTCCAAGGTGCATCGACTTGATATATGAGGTAGGATAGAGCATCTCCTGCATTCCGGGGCCTCCCTTGGGGCCTTCGTAGCGGATTACTACAACGTCGCCGCTTACCACCTTGCCGCCGAGGATGCCCTCACAGGCCTCTTCCTGAGAGTCGAACACCTTTGCGGGGCCGCTGAAATGGAAGATGGACTCGTCCACGCCCGCGGTCTTGACTATGCAGCCGTCCTTTGCCAGGTTGCCCTTGAGCACGGCCAGGCCGCCGTCCTTGGTGTAGGCGTGGGCCACGTCGCGGATGCAGCCCTCTGCGCGGTCGGTGTCGAAGGAATCGAAGCGCGTATCCTGAGAGCCCATCTTGATGTTGAATTTGCGCGCGGGAGCGCAGCTGTATATATCCTTTGCCTCGGGCGAAATTTCAGAAAATGTAATGCTATACTTGGCAATTGCCTCCGCCAGCGTCATTCCGTCCACCCTCTTGAGGGATGCGTCAACCAGGCCGGCGTTGTCAAGGCACTCCATAAGCGCCATTATGCCACCTGCGCGTCCAACGTCCTCAACGTGGTACTTGGCGGTGTTGGGAGCCACCTTGCAGAGGCAGGGCACCTTGCGTGAGAGAGCGTCGATGTCGTCCATCGTGAAGTCTACTCCAGCCTCGGCGGCTACTGCCAGCAGATGAAGCACGGTGTTGGTGGAACCGCCCATTGCAATGTCCAGCGCCATGGCGTTCAGGAACGCCTGCTTTGTGGCAATGCTGCGCGGCAGGACGCTCTCGTCCCCCTCGTCATAATACTTGTATGTGTTCTTGACTATGAGCCTTGCAGCCTCGCGGAAGAGTTCGGCGCGACGTACGTGCGTTGCCAGCACCGTTCCGTTGCCCGGCAGGGCCAGGCCTATGGCCTCGGTGAGGCAGTTCATGGAATTTGCGGTGAACATTCCGGAGCAGCATCCGCAGCCCGGGCAGGCGGCGGCCTCTATGTCTGCCACCTCGGCGTCGCTCATAGAGGGGTCGGCCGACTTGATCATCGCGTCAATAAGGTCCAGCTTGGCCGTTCCCGAAACTCCGGCCTCCATAGGGCCTCCGGAAACGAATACCGCCGGGATGTTGAGCCTCATTGCGGCCATCAGCATACCCGGGGTAATCTTGTCACAGTTGCTTATGCAAACCAGCGCGTCCGCCTTATGGGCGTTACACATATACTCTACGCTGTCCGCTATCAGGTCGCGCGAAGGCAGCGAATAGAGCATTCCGTCGTGCCCCATTGCTATTCCGTCGTCTATTGCAATCGTGTTGAATTCTGCGGCGAAGCAGCCGAGTTTCTCAATCTCTTCCTTGACCAGCTGGCCGGCGTCGTGAAGATGAGTGTGGCCCGGAACGAACTGAGTGAAGGAGTTCGCAATTGCTATGACAGGCTTCCCCATCTGGGAAGAGGTCATTCCGCAGGCTTTCCACAGGGCCCTTGCTCCGGCCATCCTTCGGTCGGTGATTGTCTGCGCGCTTCTGTAAGACTTTTTACCCATAAATAAGCATTAAAAAAAAAGCCTCACTCAGTGTCTTGTCTGAGATGGGCTTCAACTTTCAAAAATTTATAACGACATCCCAGACCTAGAGGCGAACCAGAAGGACCACAAGGACGAGGATAATAAGGGATGCGCTAACTATATTTGTCATACGGTAATCACTACTGGATACAAATTTAAAGAAATTTATTTATAAACCAAATTTTTTCCGATATTTGCGGCGTTAAACAATCATTTATGCTCTGACAGTAAAATAGAATGAAGAGGTTTTTGTCGCTTTTGGCCTTCTGCGCCATTTGCTGCACTCCTGTTTTCGCCCAGGAGGCAGACCCGGAAAACAACGTTCCGCAAGTGTCTGTAATCGGAAGATTCGACTACCCTTTTATCCCTTATCTCTACACTCTGGTAGAAGGAAACCTCGGAGAATATCTCTCCTATTCAATCAGCAATCACTGGGTCAGTGATGAGCCTACAACCCCTGAACTTTACCAAAACACCTGGCGCGCAGACGTCCTGAACTGGTGTGACTGGGCCAACGTCAGCCTTAATCTTGGCAACTGGTCTCTCACCCTGGGTAAAGACGCCATGGCAGTGGGTTCTTTCGAGATTGACCAGTACGACTGGGACAGCTACTGGGAGATGAACTCCACATTCTGGAACAACGCGCAGGTATACCAGTGGGGCGGCAAGTTGACATACACCACCCCTTCAGAAGCCAGCGCCTTCTCGCTCCAGGCCACATCCTCCCCTTTCAACTTCAGGCCTTTCGACAGCAAGCTGATGAGCTACGCTGCAATGTGGACCGGAGACTACGGCATTTACAGGTCCCTGTGGTCCCTGAACCTTATTCAGTACGCCAGCGGAAAGGGAGAGAACATCAAGATGTTCGCAAGCGGCAACCAGCTGGACGTGACTGACTGGCTGACCCTGGGCGCAGACTACTTGTTCGGTTATGACCAGGAAGCCACCTTCCACAGCTTCGCTTTCAGCGCAGATTTCTTTATCTCAGACCATTTCGAGTTCCTGGCAAAGGGAGGCTACGAGGTCAGCGGGACACCCCTTTTCGAGATGCCCTATGAGAGATCATACATTGGAGGAGCCCTCCAGTACTATCCCCTTGCCGACAGCCAGGACCTCAGGCTTCACGCCCTCGCCTGCTACGACACATTAGAAGGCACGCTTCTCAGCGCCGGAATCACATACAACTTCAACCTGACCAACCTTTTCACCCGTTAATTGCCACGATGACTCAGAACGACGTTATCATCAGGCTTGAGAATGTCTCCAAGGCTTTCGGAGACAAGCAAGTCCTGGACAATATCAGCCTTGATATCAAGAAAGGCGAATTTGTTACCCTTCTCGGTCCTTCCGGTTGCGGAAAGACAACCACCCTCCGCCTGATATCAGGATTCACCACCCCCGATTCCGGCACCGTCTTTATGGACGGCAAGGACATTTCCGGCATACCGCCGTACAAGCGCCCCCTGAACACCGTATTCCAGAGGTATGCGCTTTTCCCGCATCTTGACGTTTACGACAACATAGCCTTCGGCCTCAAGCTGGCCAAGGTTCCTGAGAAGGAGATAGAGCAGAGGGTGCGCAAAGTGCTCAAGATGGTGTCAATGACCGACTACGAAGACCGCGACGTGGAGTCCCTCTCCGGCGGCCAGCAGCAGAGGGTTGCCATCGCACGCGCGCTGGTGAACCAGCCTAAGGTGCTGCTCCTTGACGAGCCCCTCTCCGCCCTTGACCATAAAATGCGCCAGGATATGCAGATAGAGCTCAAGGAGATGCACCAGAAGCTCGGCATCACCTTCATATATGTAACGCACGACCAGGAAGAGGCGCTCACCCTCTCCGACACCATCGTCGTAATGAACGAGGGCAGGATCCAGCAGATAGGTACCCCCGCCGACATCTACAACGAGCCCGTCAACTCCTTCGTGGCTGACTTCATCGGCGAGAGCAACATCCTCAACGGAACAATGATAGAGGACCGCAAGGTCAACTTCATCGGCCACGACTTCGAGTGCGTGGACGAAGGATTCGGCACCAACAACCCCGTTGACGTGGTAATCCGTCCGGAGGACATCTATATAATGAACAACACCACCAGCGCCCAGTTCACAGGCAAGGTTACGTCCTGCATCTTCAAGGGCGTGCATTACGAGATGCTCGTTGACACCGACAGCGGCTACGAGCTGATGATCCAGGACTACAACGCCTTCGAGCCCGGCTCAGAGGTGGGAATGATCATCAAGCCTATGGACATCCAGGTAATGCGCAAGGAACGCCTGTGCAACACCGTAGAGGGCGTTATGACAGACGAGTCCCACGTGGAATTCATGGACGGCGAATTCGAGTGCGGCGCCAAGGCCGGCCTTGAGGCAGGCGACGAGGTCACCGTACAGTTCGGCTTCGACGCCGTAGAACTCTGGGACCATCAGGAAGAGGGCCAGATCGCCGGAGAAGTTTACTCCATACTCTACAAGGGAGACCACTACCATCTGACAATATTGACAGAGAGCAGGGGCTTCCTCTATGTGGACACTCAGGATATTTGGGACAAGGGAGACCTGGTAGGTGTTACCGTCAAGGCTTCCGAGATTAAAATCTGCCGCAGAAATGACAATTAAAAGGTCCAGCTGGAGTATCCCCTACCTGATATTCCTGCTAATATTCGTGGTACTGCCGCTGGTCCTGATTGCCATATACGCATTCCAGGACGGAGAAGGCGGATTCACCTTCGCCAACATAGCCCGTTTCTTCACGGACGAGGACTCACTGAGCACCTTCGCTCTTTCGCTTGAGGTTGCCATAGAGAACACGGCCATCTGCCTGCTGCTGGGCTACCCCGCAGCGTACATCCTTGCAAGCAAGGACCTCAACCGCAGCGCGGTGACCGTGATCCTTTTCATCCTCCCTATGTGGATAAACGCGCTTATGCGTACGCTGGCTACGGCGGAGCTTTTCAACGTGTTCGGGGTAACCCTCGGAAAGGGCACCCTGCTCTTCGGTATGGCATACGACTACCTGCCGTTTATGATCTACCCCATCTACAACACGCTGAACAAGATGGACAAGTCCTACTCAGAGGCCGCCGAAGACCTTGGAGCAACACCGGGCCAGGTGTTCCGCAAGGTCACTCTCCCGCTCTCTATGCCGGGCGTGACCAGCGGAATCATGATGGTGTTCATGCCTACGGTCAGCACCTTCGCAATCTCTGAATTCCTCACCAACAACAAGATAAAGTTGTTCGGTACCATCATCCAGGAGAACATCAACTCCTCTATGTGGAACTACGGCGCCGCACTGGCCTTGATAATGCTTGTAATAATCGGTATCACCACGCTCTTCAACGACGAGGATGAAGCCGGAAAAGCCGAAGGAGGGCTCATATAGGATATGAAAAAGTTCTTCGCACAGGCATATATCTGGTTCCTGCTCATACTGCTTTACGCCCCTCTGGTGTTCATAGGCATATTCTCCTTCACAGAGTCCCGCGTAATGGGCAACTGGACAGGCTTCTCCACCAAGTTGTACAGCAACCTGTTCTCCGGAATGATGCAGGGCGACTCGGCACTGATGGCCGCGGTCAAGAACACCCTTATCATCGCGCTCATCGCAGCCGCCATCTCCACTCTGTTGGGCACAATCGCGGCAATAGGTATATTCAACCTCAAGGGACGCAAGAAAGCCGGAATCCAGTTCCTGAACAACATCCCTATGATTAACCCGGACATAATCACCGGTGTATCGCTATTCCTGCTGTTTATCTTCTTGGGTTTCAGCCAGGGATACACAACTGTTGTGCTGGCCCACATCACCTTCTGCACCCCGTATGTAGTGCTAAATGTAATGCCTAAGTTGGCACAAATGAACCCGAACACCTACGAGGCCGCCCTGGATCTGGGCGCCACGCCGGGCCAGGCACTGCGCAAGGTCATGATCCCCCAGCTGCGCCCCGGCATGATTAGCGGATTCATCCTGGCCTTCACAATGTCGCTGGACGACTTCGCCGTGACCTTCTTCACCCGCGGAACCGTAGGTCTGGACACCCTGTCCACCTACATCTACACTGACGCGCGCAAGGGAGGCCTCACCCCCGAGCTCCGTCCGCTGATGACGCTCATCTTCGCCACCATACTCATCCTTCTGGTTATCATTAACATACGTCAGGCCCGCCTGGCAAAGAAAGCCGCTGCCAAATGATAAGGAAAATACTATACTGGGCACTCGCAGCCCTTATGCTCGTCTCCTGCGCCAAGGACCGTTCCCAGATCCTCAAGGTCTACAACTGGTCCAGTTACATTGACGAGTCCGTAATTCCCGAGTTTGAGGAGTGGTATGAAGAACTGACAGGAGAGAAGATAGAGGTCATCTACCAGACCTTCGACGTCAACGAGACAATGCTCTCCAAGATTGAGAAAGGCCACGAGGATTACGACGTAGTCTGCCCTTCTGACTACATCATAGAGAGGATGCTCAACAACGACCTCCTCCTCCCCCTGAGCTTCGATGACCTTCCTGAGGGGATGAACTACATTGACAACAGCCGCTCCCCTTTCATCGAGGGCGTGTTCTGGAGCATCAACCCTGACATAGACGCCAACAAGTATTCCGTGGCCTATATGTGGGGCACCACCGGAATCCTGTACAACGCAAAATACGTCTCCGACGAGGACGCCTCCACCCTTGCCGTGCTCACCAATCCCAAGTATGCCGACAAGATATTCATCAAGGACGCCCCGCGCGACGTCTACGGCCCTGTGCTCATCCACCTGAAACAGAAGGAGTTGCAGGCTGGCGAGATTGCCCTGGCAGACCTTATGGAAGACTCTTCCGACGAGTCCATCGCAATGGTGGAAGACTATATGAAGCAGGCGCGCGAACTGGTTGCAGGCTGGGAGGCCGACTTCGGCAAGGAGCAGATGACCCAGGAGCGCGGCTACATCAACTTCACCTGGAGCGGTGACGCCGTATGGGCTATAGAGGAAGGCGCAGAAGTAGGCGTAGACCTTCGCTACGTAGTACCAACCGAGGGCAGCACCGTATGGTTCGACGGCTGGGTAATCCCCAAATACGCAGTCAACGTCAAGGCCGCCACATACTTCATAGACTTCATGTGCCGCCCGGACATAGCCATACGCAACATGGAAGAGACCGGCTACGTCTCCGCCAACGGCGACATCTCCGTAATGGAATCCCAGATTGACGACTCCTACGACCCCGTTGACCTCAGCTACTTCTTTGGCGAGGACGCCACCGAAGTCTGCGTCAACCCCGTCCTCTACCCCGACAAGTCCGTGATGGACCTCTGCGTGCTCGAGCACGACTGGGGCGAGAAGACAGAGAAGCTCATAGCAATGTGGAGCCGCGTCAAAGGCAGCGACACCAACGCGATGACCGTAATAGTCATCTCCGTTTTCCTCATCGGAATGCTTGCCCTGGGCCTCTACAACAAGTTCTTCAGCAAGAAAGCCAAGCGCCGCCGCGCCGCCCGCCGCCGCGCCCGCAATAAATAGAAACGTCATCCCCGGCTTGACCGGGGATCTCTCCCCCAGTGCCAATGGCTTCCACTGGACCGACATCGACCAAAACGCCCCAAATTGGAGCCTCAACGAATATAATGAGGGATTACGCCACCCGCTGGCTGAACGCCAGTTTACGGCCGATTTAGAGGCCCTGGCGTGGGCGGACACGTGCGTCCTGGTACTCCCCTGCGGCCGTAGCGCCCACACCGAAGCCGGCTGGATGGCCGGCGCCGGCAAAAAAGTCATCGTCTACATCCCCGAAATGCAAGAGCCCGAGCTAATGTACAAGCTCTTTGATGATGTTGTGGAAACAATAGACGATTTGATTGAAGCCCTAAACTAAAGACACTCCCAAAAACTCAAAGGCAACCAGACATTCGACAGCGACACTGCCTCCGCGAACAAGGGTGCAATCTCATTGGGACTATACCCCGCTATCCCGCATCCCACCGCGGTTACCAAGAACCGCAGTTCTCGATGCTCCCGTGCGAACACAATGAATCTTCTTACAGCCGCCGCCAGGCTGTCGATACCCTCCATAGTCGGCAGGGCGTACGAGCGGCCTTGCATGCCTTCGCCGACGCCCCACACCGCTCCAAACCTCTCCATAGCCACCCGGGCAGCCCCGCCCAAATGCCTTCCCTGCGCATTGCTCCCAAAGACGAAAACTTCCCCCTCCTCCACCGCAGTGATAAACTCTGGCGTCATCCTTTCCATTATCGGATTCTTAAAATCATCCTTTTCTCTGGATCTAAAGACCACTGTACTTGCCAAGTACTACCTTTAAAAGTATCCAGAAGAATGAAATTGTACATATTTTCTGTTGGATACAATTCAAACCGACCTGCGAATATTTCATCTTCTTCATCAGAGAAAGTAAGAGGGATATCATTAAGTACTGATACGAATCTAGCATCGTTATTATTAATAGCAAATTGTACTTGCCATATACGTCCAGAAAAAGTTTCCAACTCCAGGAAATTCCACATATTTTCTGTTGGATAAAGCTTATAGTACGGTGCTGTATGCTGGTTTATTCGTTTAAGAAGAAACAATGATAGCGAATCTTCAGAAGACAAAGACGTAGGAGAAGAAACGCTTTCGACAGTTTGAGCGAACGCGGAGACTCCTATCAGAATAGACACTAGTATTAATATTGCTTTTTTCATATTAGTATGCTTTAATTTCACACTTTTTTCAGGCAAAGGTAATAATTAATGGTATTTAGAAAAGGGTATCTTTGTATAGGCCAAACAGTAATGATATGATTATAGATAATAACCTGTTTCAATTCTCACCCATTATTGATTACAAGTATTCAGATAGGTTTCAAAAGTGGGATTATAACAATAAAGAGATAACTGATACTGAAAGAATCGAATTAGTGTCGATGACAAACGAACAAATAGCTTTGTATTCAGAGGGCCTTTCTTTATTACAGGATGAACTTGATAGAATTAAAGATTATAACGATGATTATCATGATATCAGTCGAGTATTATGCTCCGTATTTCTATTTGAGATAATCGTACAAGCTGACTGTTTAACTGCATTCAAATATTTTATAATAGCCGACAAAGATTATGACAAACGCTATTTGCGTGGGAAAATGAAAGTAACCATAAATGAAGGTTTCAAAAAGTTATATGGATTTAATAAAGAGGGACGTAAAAAATCGGAATGGGCTCGCATGGCCTCAATAATGACACACTTCCCAACAATTATAAAACAACAGTACAAGATAGTATCATTACATCTTGAAGAGTACTCTAAAGCATCCTGGTGGAAGAATGAGCGTGACCTTGAAGTCCATTATCATCATGTTGAAGAATTATTGATTTCCAGGAAAGAAAGAATTAATGAAAGCAAAGTAGCGATGGAGTTCATGAAACTTTATAATGTTCTTATGGCAGTTAACGAATTCCTAACAAATGTCCATAATTGTCTTTATAATACCCTTGTCGCTAAATACTACAGAGGAGAAATTGTTACTGAATAGAGTCTTTTGGGTCCAATATTATTCAATTGTTCTTTCTTGTCAGTTCTTATTTTTGTTATTTTTGTGTTTACAAGAAAGAGTTTTTAGAGTTATCATTAATGAGCGAAATTTCCACAAGAAAACTTGTTGATGGATACCATAAGGCATTCATTGATGCGTCATATAACTCTGACCCGACTTATTCCCCTAGCTTTATTTCAAACTCCCATGGGAAGAAGGTATTAACAGTTTTAGAAAAGGAGATGAAAGGATGCGACGACTTATTTATTAGCGTCGCTTTCATCACTATGGGAGGAATAGCCCCTTTGTTAGGAACACTAAAAGACTTAGAGAATCATGGTACGCATGGACGTATTCTCACTACTGACTATCTAATGTTCAGTGACCCTCGCGCTTTAGATAAACTCTCTTCATTAAGCAATATTGATGTTAGGGTATTTAAAACTGGGGAAAACAATATTGGCTTCCATACCAAAGGATACATGTTCCACAATGATGATAATCTTCGTATTATCATAGGTAGCTCC
>JAEEGL010231405.1_pt1 | contig 13151 bp, 7 predicted proteins | sample 9134231 | NCBI WGS metagenome assembly JAEEGL01 (sample SAMN16246548, study PRJNA631951) | gut metagenome | biome: gut microbiome; feature: rumen; material: fiber-attached | host: Bos | place: Iran: Karaj | collected 2018-10
GACATCAAGAAGGCTCCTACCAAGAAGATCCCTTACTTCGATTTCGAAGTACCCACAGAGCTTCCCGGAGTTTCAACTGAGATCCTTGATCCCAGAGACACATACGCTAACGCTTCCGAGTGGGAAGAGAAGGCTAAGGATCTTGCAGGACGTTTCATCAAGAACTTCAAGAAGTATGAGACCAATGATGCCGGCAAGGCACTTGTTGCAGCAGGCCCTCAGCTCTAATTTAAATCAACAGTTTTTTCCAGGGACCATCACATTTGTGGTGGTCCTTTTTTGTATAAAAAAATCTTTGAAATACGCGCTGTTTATGGTAAAATAACTCTGTGTGTGCATTGAAAACCACAACAATATCATGAAACTAAAAAAACAGGTAAAAGGAACGCAAAATGGCAGGCTGGATTGTTGTAGTAGATGATGATGTTATCAATATAAAGACGGCGGGAAATATCCTGAGCAACAATAATATGCGCGTGACCGGAATCAGGTCAGGTGCGGCTCTTCTCGATTTCATTAAGGATAACGACCCCGATCTTATACTTCTGGATATAATGATGCCGGATATGGACGGATATGAGACATTCAGACGTCTCCGCATTGTCGAAAAAGAACTTGGAAGAGATGAGACCCCGGTAGTATTCCTTACAGCGGACAGCGATATCGACAGCGAGATAAAGAGCCTTGACGTAGGAGCTTCCGACTTTATCAGAAAGCCTTTTATTCCCGAGGCATTTGTAAAGCGTATCGAGAACATACTCAGCAATTCCGAGAGAATTAAAGATCTTAACGCCGAGGCCAAGGCTGACAGCCTTACCAGACTCATGAACAGAGCTACCGTGGATAAGATGATCGAGAATGCGATGCGTTCGAGAACCGGTACTCTTATGATGATCGATCTCGACAGTTTTAAGCTTATCAATGATATTTACGGCCATGACGGCGGTGATAAAATTCTTGTCGCATTTTCAAGTATTCTTAAGAGTAATATGCGCTCGGATGACATCGTCGGAAGAGCGGGCGGTGACGAGTTCCTAGCATTCATTACCGGACATAATGAAAAATCCATTGCCGGACTTACCGAGAGATTCAATACCGGTATTCTTGAGAAGGCGAAAGAATTTTTCGGAGATGAAATGAAGGTTCCTCTCGGTGTTTCTGTGGGAGCCGTATATTCCCAGGCAGGAGACGAGCTTGCGGATCTTTATAAAATGGCAGATGAAGCACTCTACGATGTCAAGCTGAACGGAAAGCACAGTTATCGTATCTATTCCGATATGCAGAAAGACGATAAAGAAGGACCGGATGATATCGATGACATCAGCCGTGTTCTCGAGGAAAGAAATGCGGGCAACTATGCGCTCTGGCTCGGACAGGATGCTTTCAGTAATATTTACAGATTCATTATCAGATATATTCAGAGCTATCACAGCGTTGCATACAAGCTTCTGTTTACGGTTGTATGCGCGGATGATGAAAGCAAAGCGGCGGATCCCGATACCGTTTCAGCATTCGGTGAGATTCTCAATAAATCACTCAGAAAGAGTGACATTATGATGCAGAGCGGAAGAAACCAGTTCTTCCTTCTGCTTCCTGAACTGTCGGATAAATATATAAACGATGTTACGGAAAGAATTCTCACTTCGTGGGAAAAACAAAAAAAGGCCAAGGGTATTAAGGTATTATCCGAAGCAGCGGTTATCAGCTATGATGATATGATCGGTGACGATTCATGGAGAAGAGATAATGACTGATAAAAAGACTAAAGAAGATAGAAAACATCTGCAGGACGAACTCAGGGAATTATCGCCGATCGTGATGATAACAATGCTTTCCTTCATGTCGGTTATCATCATTGTTTTGAACAGGATGCTTGGCTGGGAAGTATGGATGATCCCTTTCATAGTTTTTGAGCTAATATTATGCCTCGTCCTTCATATCACAAAAAGCCTGCCTGAAAGAGCGAGAATATATATTATCGGATTTTTTGTGGCATTTGACGCGTTCTATTATACCGTCAAGATCGATACGATTTATGACAGCGCCGCGATCAACGCGATACTGCTTTTTGTGTTTGCCTTAACCGGAGAAATGCTGCTTGTCGTTTTGACATTCGCGTCCGAGGCGGTAGCTATCGCAATTCATTTGCTTATCGTTGCTTCAGAAGACAGACTCAAACTTCAAAAATCAAATATAGTAAGGACATTGCTTCAGCTTCTGATCCTTGTTGTCGTGTTCTTCCTTGTTATCCGTATCATGAACGCCATTAAAATGGCGCAGAAAAGATACGAAGATCAGCTCGCCTCGGTACTGGAGGAGAACGAAAGCGCAAACAAATTCCTCGCAAATGTTTCCCATGAGATAAGAACGCCCATAAATGCTGTTATGGGTCTTTCTGCGGTTATTCAGAATGATGAATTGTCGCCGGAATCCAGGAAGAATCTCGAAGCCATATCCGAAGCGGGACACAGGGTGGCCAGCCAGATAGGAGATATCCTCGACTTTACCGAGATTGATATGAAAAAACTCCTTGTCAGCAACGAGGTATATCAGATTGATTCCATTGTCAGTGATATGCTTGCCCAGATTAAGTTTTTTGAAGATCACGGTCTGGAGCTTGTAATTGACGTTGAACCGAATGTTCCCTGCGAGCTTATCGGCGACGGAAACAAGATCAAAAAGATAATAACCCACCTTATAGACAACGGCTTTAAATACACAAAAGAGGGCGGTGTCTTTCTTCACATATATTCGGTTGAAAAGGATTACGGAATAAATCTTGTCATTGAGGTTACGGATACCGGTATCGGTATGGCGGAAGATGAGATCGACAGAATCTGCGATAAATTCTATCAGTCCGATGCGAACGCTACGACAGCTGTCGGAGGATTGGGACTCGGTATTCCTATCGTCAACGGATTTACTGCCGCGATGGGAGGCTTTCTTTCGATAGAGAGTGAACTCGGTAAGGGAACTACAGTGCGTGCAAGTATACCTCAGAAGGTTGAGGATCCTTCGCCCTGCTATTCGGTTATCGAGAATGAAGAGTGCCTGATCGCCGGATTCCTCGGCTTTATGTCGATGGGAGATCCCAGAGTGCGTGAGTTTTATATACGCATGATCGCGCATATCGTTTCGGGTCTCGGCGTTACATTCCAGAGAGTACAGTCAATAGAAGAACTGCAGAAGATCATCGGATCCTACAAGATCACACATCTATTTGTTGGACCCGGAGAATATGACGCATACAAGGAATATATTGATTCTCTTGCATGCGATGTTAAGATCGCGGTTATCGCCGACAGGGGATCAAACCTCAGGGCTTCTTATGGAATAACAGTAATTCCCAAGCCTTTTTACGGAATCCAGATCGCGAATTTCCTGAGTCATTTCACCATCGAAAGCGAAGCGCATACCAGCGACAAGATGGTATGTCCGGGACTCCGCGCGCTTGTAGTCGATGATGAGCCGATGAACCTTCTTGTTGCAAGAGGTATTTTCGAGAGCTACAAGATGAAGGTTGTAACTGTCACCAGCGGACAGGAAGCCATCGATATCTGCCAGAAGAAAGACTGCGATATTGTATTCATGGATCATATGATGCCTGTCATGGACGGTGTGGAAGCAATGAAGCGTATCAGAACCGTCATGCAGAAAAAAGGCAAGGATATCGTTATAGTCGCGCTGACCGCAAACGCGATAAGCTCCGCAAAGGAGATGTTCCTGTCGGAGGGATTCGACGGATTTATTCCCAAGCCGGTCGAACTTATGGAGCTTGAGAGAGTTCTCAGACGCGTTCTTCCCAAAACATTTATCAAATATGAGCCTACGGATAAATCGAAGAATAATGATATGACATATATTCCTTCTTCGGCATTAACCGTTAAGGATTATTTTACCGAAAAAGAACACAAAAAATCCGGTCCCGAAGATGAATTTAAAAGACTTTCATTATGTGGCATAAAAGTCAAGCTCGGTATTGAGAGATCGGGTGGTGATATATCATTCTATAAACAGGTTCTTTCGGAGTACGCAAATGGTCTTATAGACAAGATACCTCTTCTTGATGAATATTACAGAAAAGGTCATTGGAATGATTATGCGATAAAGATCCATGCGGTTAAGAGTACATCAAAGCTCGTAGGTGCCGACAATCTTTCGGATACGGCGGAGATTCTTGAAAAAGCGGCCAAGGAAAAGAATGAAGCAGCTTTGAGGGAACTTCATGACGCGTTCATTACAAAATACAGATATACTCTTGAAACGATAAAAAGCTGTGTGTTCGAACAGGATGGAACCAAGCCTGACCAGGAGATATTTGAATTCAGTCCGGGAGGGGGTGAAAGCTGATGGATAAGCATAATAAAAGCGAAGAGAACAGCAAAAGACTCTTCATGACCCTTTCCTGTATGATTATCCCCGGAATGACTCTGTTCTGTATTCTCGGATACGTGCTTAACATGTCGAGTAAGCTTGACGGGGGAAGCGATTTAGGAAAAGTGATTACATCTATCGTTCTGTTTCTGATATGCACGGGACTGACGATTGCAGCGATCACTTCCAAAAAGATACAGGTTTTTGCAACTATCATTTCAGTGATAATGATGACGCTCATGCTCCCGCTTACGGTTAATTCGTTCGGCGGACAGAGCCGCACCATGATCTGGTATGCTGCGGTTGCTCTCTATATCATGCTGATCATCAGCGGGGTAAAGAGATATATCCTTCTTGGATTCCATGCACTTTCGGCATTGGTGGTCCATGTTATCGGTTATATTGTAATGCACAGGACCGAAAACGGGATTACGATTGTAATGAGAGATATATTTGAATCTCTTATTGTTTACATTCTGCTCGTATTTGTATGCACTATCATCTGCGTGATGGTAGGTATCGAGATGATATCTCTCAAGAAGGCAGTGTCGGAATCTGATGAGCAGAAGGAAGAGATCGAGACTCTCAACAAGGCTCAGAACCGCTTCTTCTCAAGCATGAGCCATGAGATCAGAACTCCCATAAATACGATCATCGGACTCAACGAAATGATCCTGAGGGAGGATATTTCCGATGAAGTTGCGGAGGATGCGAGGAACATCCAGTCAGCTTCAAAGATGCTGCTTTCACTTATAAACGATATCCTCGATATGTCCAAGATCGAATCAGGTCAGATGACGCTTACAAACGCCACATACAAGACCGGGGACATGCTCTCGGATATTGTTGGAATGATATGGATCAGGGCAAAAGAAAAAGAACTCAGATTCCATGTCGATATCGATCCGCACATTCCCGGTGAACTTGTGGGCGACGAGATGCGTATCAAGCAGATACTCATCAATGTGCTTAACAATGCCGTTAAGTACACCAAAGAAGGATCGGTAACCCTCTCAATCGGATACCGCGATATTGATGACGATACCTGTACCATGACTTATTCGGTTACTGATACGGGATCCGGAATCAAGAAAGAGAATATCCCTTATCTGTTTACCGCATTCAAGAGAGTGGATGAGGATAAGAACAAATATATCGAGGGAACAGGCCTTGGTCTGTCGATAGTTAAGCAACTGGTTGACGCGATGAACGGAACTGTTACCGTCAACAGTATTTACACCAAGGGCTCGACCTTTGTAATTGAGATCCCTCAGGGAAAAACCAAAGGTAAGGAAATCGGAGAACTCAATCTCGAAAAGAGAGGAGATAAGAGCTTCAGAAGAGAGTACAGGCAGAAACTCACCGCGAGTGATGCAAGAGTACTCATTGTCGATGATGATTCCGCGAACCTTCTTGTTGAGACAAAACTTCTGCGCGATACACTTGTCAAAACCGACACCGCAAAGAGTGGAAAAGAGGCGCTTGAAAAGACTCTCAACAATGAATACGATCTCATATTCATGGATCATATGATGCCCGAAATGGACGGTATCGAGTGTCTCCACAGGATAAGAGAGCAGGAGGGCGGACTCAACAGAAACGTAAAGATCGCTGTTCTTACCGCCAATGCCGGAAGCGAAGAAAAAGAGCTTTACGCAAGAGAAGGTTTTGATGCTTATATCGTAAAACCTGTCAGCGGAAGCCAGCTCGAAGATGTGCTTATCAAACTTCTTCCGAGAGAGCAGATCAAGATCGAAGGAACCGAGTTTGCGGATGAGCAGAGCTCTGCATTTGAGGATGTCGAATTAAAGAGGAGAAAACCTCTCATCATTACATCGGAAACTGTCTGCGATCTTCCGAGACAGATGCTTGCGGAACTTGGAATTCCTGTGATCGAATACCATGTCCGCACAGAGGACGGAGACTTCTTTGACGGAAGAGAAGCCGAGGGAAGAGGTATCGCGTCATACCTTCAGGAGAGCGGAAAAGCCGCTTATTCGAAGCATCCTTCAGTGGAAGAGTATGAGAGTTTCTTTGCACAGGAACTTCTTCACGCAAACAATATCATACATATCGCAATGAGCCGTAAGGTCGGCAAAGGATATTATAATTCAACGAAAGCCGCTGAGAGCTTTGATAATGTCCGCGTTATTGACAGCAAGCATCTCTCAAGCGGAATGGGACTTTTTGTGCTTGAAGCCGTAAGGCTCGCGAAAGAGAGTATTTCTCCCGACGAACTCGTTGAGAGAATGCAGGCCTTTGATAAGAGCATTCATACGAGCTTTATTGTTGAGGATACGGAATACCTTGCCAGAGGCGGCAGGATAAGCAGATTTGTCAACACTATCGCGAAGTCGTTTTATCTGCATCCCGAACTTCTTATGCGCAAAGGAAAACTGGGCATCGGATCACTTTTTGTGGGTGATACCCTGAGCGTTTGGAATACATATATCCGAACGGCTCTTATAGCGCCGCACCGCATAGACGATAGGCTTTTGTTTGTCACATATTCGGGACTTAGCACCAATGATATTAAAGAGATCGATTCGATCATCCGAAAACGTGTTAAATTTAAGAGGATCATTTATCAGAAAGCATCCTCGGCCGTATCCGCAAACTGCGGTCCCGGCACATTCGGACTACTGTTCCTCTATAAGCATTGATGAGGTGTACTTTAAATGTTAGACAGTTTTATTTTACTCACATCGGAAACTACCACAGATGCCGCACAGGCTGCGATAGATCTTAATTCGGAAATCGCGAACTTCGGACCTCTCGAGTTTCTGATGACCGGCGGAGGATTGATAATCCTTTCCGCGATATTTGTCCTTCCTCTTTTTCTTGCCGCGATACCCGCAAACATCGCTAAGAAGAAGGGCAGGAACTTTGCGGGATACTACTTATTCGGCTATTTTGCGCTTATTCCGGCTATTATTGTAACACTTATCCAGAAGCCGATACCGCAGGAAGAATTAAAGAAAAAAAGCATGAGTGAAATTGCCCGCGGAAGGTAGTGAACACATGCTTTTGCGACCAAAAAATACTTGCCACTTTTAAGCTTTTTTAGTATAATAAAAGTGGCCCTAAGGTCAGTCTTCGGATTTTTGAACCTACATTTACCTTTAACGGGATTCCTACATTGCCTGGTCGGATGTCAGGCCCCCTCTTGTGAGCCAGGGGAAGGCAGATGTCAGTGCTGCGGTCACCCACCTAGCTATAGCTAGGCGTCAAAAGGCGAAGACGTTCCAAAGGGCTATTGTTGTGTCTGAAAAAGCAAGTTGAATAGGCATGAGAGTTCTGAAGAAAATATATAAAATTTATGAGCATTTTGTACGGAGCGTCAAAAGGCTTAACATAGACGCATACGCGGCATGCACATCATTCTTTCTGCTGCTGTCGTTCATGCCTATGATGATATTGCTGTGTTCGATTCTCCCGTTCACGAGAATCACCGAACAGGATGTCATGCTTTTCTTCGAAGGATTTACTCCCGAAATGTTCTGGGATCTTGAAGCGAGGCTTATCGACGGTGTCTACTCCGGAGGTTATGCCGTGCTTACGATCTCGGCTATCATCACTCTGTGGACCGCATCAAGGGGCGTTGCGTCACTCGTACAGGGGCTCAACGCGGTAAATGATGTTGAGGAAAAGAGAAACTTCTTCGTAAGAAGAGGAGTGTGCTGCCTGTATACGCTCATTCTTCTGGGTGCTTTGTATATAAGCCTTGTGCTCATGGTTTTCGGAAAGACGATAGCGAATCAGATCACAAGAGCTTGGCCCGACTTTTCCGCTCTGCACGGATTATTGGTTAAGCCGAGGCATTTATATATTTTCCTGATCCTGACTTTGTTTTTTGCGGTGCTGTATTCGTTTCTGCCGAACAAAAAACAGAAATTCAGGGAGCAGTTACCGGGTGCTGTTTTTTCGTCATTCACCTGGATAATCTTTTCATGGGTGTTTTCGCTTTTCATAAGCAAATACAACCCGTACAGCATGTATGGCAACCTGGCTATGGTCGTTGTCGCTATGGTATGGATTTACTTTTGCCTGCTGTTTTTTATGTATGGCGCATATCTGAACCGTTATTTCAAACCGGTGAACATAGTGCTTGTCTATCCCAAGAAGCACAGGGATAAAATCTACAGAGATATGTACAGAGACGGAAGAGATGATAATACGATTCCGTTCGGTACCTCCGTAAGAAAGCCCCTCGGGCATGAAAATGATGAAAGTCATGACGCGGACCTCCGCGAAGAAATAGATACTGAACAAGACTACCTCGAGTAGAAAAGGAGATATGAAAAAATGAAGGATTTATCGGAGCTTCAAAGTCAGATTGAAAGCCTCAAAGCCGAGATCCGCAGAGCCGCTGATGAAGCGAAGAGCTCTAAAGGTCTTTACGAGCTGAAGAAAGGCTTCCTCGATTCCAAACAGGGAAAACTCTCTGCGCTTATGAAAGAGATGGCGCAGGTTCCCGCCGAGCAGAAAGCAAATTTCGGAAAAGCAGTTAATGAGGCAAAGCAGTGGGCGCTCGGGTTTTTTGAGGACATTGACGCAAAACTGAAAGAGAAAGAGATGAAGCTTCGCTATGAGAGCGAAAAGATAGACATCTCGATGCCGGCAAAAATGCAGAAGAAAGGAAATCTGCATCCCATCACTACGGTAAGAAACCAGCTCATAGACATTTTTGCGGGCATGGGATTTTCCGTATACGAAGGAACCGAGATCGAGAACGATTACTATAACTTCACCGCACTTAACACTCCTCAGGATCATCCCGCAAGAGATATGCAGGATACATTCTATCTTTCACCTGAGTTTCTGTTAAGAACGCAGACTTCTTCCGGACAGATCCATGTTATGGAGAGCACAAAGCCCCCTATCAAGATCTTAAGCCCCGGAAAAGTATTCCGCTCTGATGATGACGCGACGCATTCGCCCATGTTCACCCAGATGGAAGGTCTTGTAGTTGACGAAGGCATAACACTCTGCGATCTCAAGGGAAGCCTTGACACATTCGTTAAAAAGGTATTCGGAGACGAGACTACAACACGTCTGCGTCCTTCATATTTCCCGTTCACCGAGCCTTCGGTTGAAGTTGACGTGAGCTGCTTTGAGTGCGGCGGAAAAGGCTGCAGACTCTGCAAGGGAACCGGCTGGATCGAGATCCTCGGTGCAGGCGTTGTAAATAAAAAAGTACTTGAGAACTGTGGAATAGATTCATCGAAATACTCCGGATTCGCATTTGGTCTTGGAATCGAAAGAATCGCAATGCTCAAATATGGTATCAATAACATCAAGATGCTGTTCGAGTCGGATCTCAGAGTTTTAGACCAGATCGACGACTAAACGCCTTCCCCATGCGGGAAAGATGGATGTCACTTAACGGAGGTTAATTAAAATGTTAGTTCCACTTAGTTGGTTAAAAGATTATGTTGATATAAATGTTTCGCCGGATGAACTTGAGAAAAAGTTATTCTCCTGCGGATTCGAAGTAGAAGAAAAATATCAGGTCGGCCGCGACATCAGCGGAGTAGTTGCCGGTAAGGTGCTTACCTGCGAGCCCATTCCCGAGACTCATCTTCATGTCTGCACTGTAGATGCGGGAACGGGAGAGGAGCTTCAAATCTGCTGCGGTGCCGACAATGTATGCGCAGGCGGAATCTTCCCCGTTGCGTTACCCGGTGCACAGGTATATGCGACCGCAAAGGATCATGTTACTATCGAAGGCCTTATGACAATCAAAAAAGGCAAACTCCGCGGTTATGATTCAAACGGAATGCTCTGCTCGGGAACCGAGCTCGGACTTAACGAGAACCTTTATCCCGGCGCAGGTTACAACGGACTTCTTGTTCTGCCCGAAGACACAAAGCCCGGAACAGATATAAAAGAGATCACCGGACTTGATGACTGGATCTTTGACGTTTCAATCACCGCTAACAGACCTGACTGCCAGAGTATTTTCGGTCTTGCGAGAGAAGTTGCCGCTGTTCTCAAGACAGAGCTTCACGAGCCGGCTCTTGATTATCATATGACTGATGTGAAGAAAGAGGGATTCAAGGTAAGCGTTGACGCTCCCGACATCTGCCCGAGATATTCGGCTCATTATGTTTACGATGTCAAGATCGGCGAATCACCCGCCTGGATGAGAAGAAGACTTGCACTTGTCGGCAACAACTCAATCTCAAACATCGTAGATATCACAAACTACATCATGCGTGAGCTCGGCCAGCCCCTTCACGCATTCGACTGCCGATTTCTCGAGGGCAACGCGATCAATGTAAGACGCGCTAATAACGGCGAGAAGATTGTTACTCTTGACGAGAAGGAATTCGAGCTTACAAGCGATAACCTTGTTATCTGCGACGGAGTTAAGCCTGTAGCGCTCGCCGGAATCATGGGTGGTCTCAATTCCGAGATCAGGGAAGATACCGTAGAGGTTATGTTCGAAGCTGCAAAGTTTGCGCGCGACAATATCAGAAAGAGCTCACGTGCTCTTGGACAGTCTTCCGACTCCAGCCAGAGATTCGCTAAAGGCGTAGACGAATATTCTACCGTAATGGCAATGAAGAGAGTTCTTCATCTTGTCGAGGAGCTTGGATGCGGAAAGATCTCATCTACTCATGAGGATATAAATACCGGAAGATCCTTGGATCCCCGAGAGATGAAAGCAAGCATCAAGAAAGTTAACGGTGTTCTCGGTATCGACGTACCTACCGATGACATCAAGGATATTCTTACAAGACTTTACTTCGCTCCCGAGATAAACGGCGATGAACTTACAATCCATATCCCCGCATATCGTGATGATATGGAAGATTATCCCGACATCTCCGAGGAAGTAATCAGAATGTATGGTTACGAGCATCTCGTTGCGACATTCATGCCCACCGCAAAGGTTACCGTCGGAGGACAGAATCTTCGTCAGAAGGCTGTTATCAGGATCAAGAATGCTCTCTGCGCTGCAGGAGCTTATGAGGGAATACATTACTCATTCTTCTCACCTTCGGATCTTGATTTCTTAAGACTTCCCGTCGGCGCGATGGAAAGAAACGCTATTAAGATCATGAACCCGATCAATGAGGAGCTCTCACTTATGAGAACGACTCTTGCTCCTCAGATGATTCACGCGATGGGAAGAAACCAGAAGCGTGGAAATCTTGAGGGAAAGATCTTCGAGATCGGAAACAGATTCGTAGCAAAGGGGCTTCCTCTTACCGAGTATCCGGATGAGAGAGAAACACTTTGTATCGGTGTGTTCGGAAAGAATGAATCATTCTTCACATTGAAGGGACTTTGCGAGATACTTGCGCAGACTCTTAACATCAGCTTCGGCTATGAGAGAACCGAGAAGACATTCCTTCATCCCTATCAGTCAGCAAGCATCATCTGCGACGGAGAAGAGATCGGTTATCTCGGACGTGTTACCTACGAGATCATGAATGACGAAGCGATGCGTTATCCCGCTTATGTGGCTGAGATCGATCTTGAGAAGCTCGTTAAGTACTACGGAAACAGACCGTCGTTCACTCCGCTTCCCAAGTACGCGACCGAGAGCAGAGACCTTGCGCTTATCATGGACAAGGAGATCACCTGCGGACAGGTTGAGAAAGTTATCTCAGAAGCAAGCAATTATGTATCGGAGATCAGTCTCTTCGATGTATACGAGGGCGAGCAGGTTGCCGATGGCAAGAAGAGCATGGCATTCACCGTGACATTTACTCCCGGGGATGAGGAGTTCACTGCTGAGTCGGTTGACGGATACGTACATAAGATTCTCAAGAATCTCAAGAAAGAACTTGATATAGAATTAAGAGTGTAGTGAGGTGACATTTAGACATGGAACACAAGATCGCATGGGAAAAATATGATGAGAAAGAGCTTAAAAAGCTCAACAAACTCTGCGACGATTACCGTGAGTTCATAAGTGAGGCGAAGACCGAGCGTGAGTGCATCGACGTAATTGTCAATGAGATCGAGAAGGACGGATATAAGGAACTCGAGAGCCTTATCGGAAAAAATACAAAGCTTAAGGCAGGGGATAAGGTTTACAGCGTTTGGATGAACAAGTCGATCTGCATGTTCAGAATCGGTAAGAAGGATCTTGCGGAAGGTCTCAACATCCTCGGCGCTCATATCGACAGCCCCAGAATGGATGTTAAGCAGAACCCGCTCTATGAGAGAGATGGATTTGCATATCTTGATACCCATTATTACGGCGGTGTAAAGAAGTACCAGTGGGTTACACTTCCCCTTGCTCTTCACGGTGTTATTGTTAAGAAAGACGGAACAACCGTTGAAGTGAATATCGGAGAAGACGAGAATGATCCCGTATTCTTTGTTTCGGATCTTCTCATCCACCTTGCTCAGGAGCAGCTTGACAAGAAGGCTGCAAAGGTTATCGAGGGAGAAGCTCTCGACATAATCATCGGCAATAAGCCTCTCACAATAATCGGAGGCAAGGCTAAAGAAAAGTCCGCTTCAAAGGCGAAGACTTCTTCAAAGGCCGGAAAAGACGCCAAGGAAGAGGCGAAGGATAAGGTTAAAGCCGGAGTCCTTGATATTTTAAAGAGCAGCTACGGTGTTGAGGAAGAGGATTTCCTCTCTGCTGAGATAGAAGTTGTTCCCGCAGGAAAAGCAAGAGATGCGGGATTTGACAGAAGCATGATCCTCGGTTACGGCCAGGATGACAGAGTATGCGCATTCACTTCTTACAAGGCAATGCTCGATTCACCCGTATGCGACAGAACAACCGTATGCATCCTCGTTGATAAAGA
>JAEEGL012104043.1_pt1 | contig 13151 bp, 7 predicted proteins | sample 9134231 | NCBI WGS metagenome assembly JAEEGL01 (sample SAMN16246548, study PRJNA631951) | gut metagenome | biome: gut microbiome; feature: rumen; material: fiber-attached | host: Bos | place: Iran: Karaj | collected 2018-10
CTCCTTCTGGATTTATTCTGCCATCTGCCTGTGCGCATACATCTATCTGTTCCGCAACTGCCCAGAGACCAAAGGCAAGAGCCTGGAGGAGTTGGAGTCTTTAATTCATAATTGACAGTAAAAAAATACAATATATATACAGTAAAAGAGAAATGGTAAAAGTCTGGAGAGAATCCGTTACTATCCCTACGTACGAGGTAGGGAAGCCTGAGAAGAGTCCGATGTTCCTGGAGAAGCGTGTGTATCAGGGCTCAAGCGGTGTGGTATATCCTTATCCGGTCATAGAGTCGATGGCCAATGAGCCTACGCCTCATGAGTGGAATGTGGTGTTCTTGGAGAATGAGTATATCAAGGTGATGATCATGCCTGAGCTTGGTGGGCGCATACAGATGGCCTATGACAAGATACGTGAGCGCCACTTCGTGTATTATAACCACGTCATCAAGCCCGCCCTGGTGGGTCTGGCGGGGCCGTGGATCAGCGGAGGCATAGAGTTCAACTGGCCCCAGCATCACCGCCCTACGACCTATATGCCTGCAGACACCTGCTTTGAGGAAAACGCAGACGGCTCCGTGACGGTGTGGGTGAGCGAGATGGAGAAGATGTTCCATCAGAAGGGCATGGCCGGCTTCACGCTGCGCCCCGGTTGTGCGTATATAGAAATAAAAGGTGTGCTCTACAACCGCACGGACATGCCGCAGACCTTCCTGTGGTGGGCCAATCCTGCCGTGGAGGTCAACGACCAGTACCAGAGCGTGTTCCCACCAGACATCAATGCCGTCTTTGACCACGGAAAGCGCGCCGTGAGCAGCTTCCCCATCGCCACGGGGACCTATTACAAGATGGACTACTCTGCCGGTGTTGACATCTCAAACTACAAGAACATAAAGGTGCCCACCAGCTATATGGGCGTAAATTCGCGCTTCAACTTTGAGGGCGGTTATGAGAACGACACCCAGGCGGGTATGCTCCACGTTGCCAGCCACCATTTCTCGCCCGGCAAGAAACAGTGGACCTGGGGCAACGGGGACTTCGGGCAGGCCTGGGATCGCAACCTTACCGACCCCGCAAGCCCTGAGGAAGCAAAGCAATGGCACATAGACCGCGAGGGATTCCGCCCCTACATAGAGCTGATGGCAGGCGTATATACCGAGAACCAGCCCGACTTCACGTGGCTCATGCCTTACGAGGAAAAGCATTTCGTGCAGTACTTCATGCCCTATCGTGAGCTGGGTGTGGTCAAAGAGGCCTCCAAAGACCTGATGATGAACATCACCCCCTGCCCCTCTCCCGAGGGAGAAGGGAGCAGTCAGACGGTGTGCTTCAAGGTTTTTGCTACCTCAAAGCAGGAGGTGCGCATAGAACTGAAGAGTGACAGCGGAGAGACATATTATAATAAGGTGGTGACGGTATGCCCGGAAGAGGTGCTGACAGAGACTGTTGACGTGAAAGGCACGGCGTTCAATGAACTCAATCTCGTGATAGGCAAAGTTCTCTATGGCCAGGAACGCCCTGTCATGCAATGGCATGCAGAGAGCGACGAGATACGCCCCATACCTGACAGCGCTGAGGCCGCCCTGCTGCCTGAGCAGATAAAGACCAACGAGCAGCTCTATCTCACCGGCCTGCACCTGGAGCAGTACCGTCATGCCACGTGGAATCCCATTGACTACTACGAGGAAGCCCTGCGCCGTGACCCCAACGACATTCGTTGCCTCAATCAGCTCGGCCTGTGGTATGTCCGTAGGGGGCGCTTCGTTAAGGCAGAGGGGTATCTGCGCAAGGCTGTGAAACTGTCGCAGAAGCGTAACCCCAACCCATACGACAGCGAGCCGATCTATAACCTTGCCCTTGCGTTGAAGTACCAAGGTCAGTATGACGAGGCGTACGAGTTGTTCTGGAAAGCCACATGGAGCAAGGCTCAGGCAGATGCGGGCTACTTCGAGGCAGCCAAAATCTCCGTAAGGCAGGGCAGGCTGGACGATGCCCTGGATGAGCTGAACCGATGCCTCATCTTCGGAGCGCACAACCAGAAAGCGTTGGCCCTGAAGGCTGCCGTGCTGCGACTCATGGGGCGTAAGGACTGTGTGGAGAAACTGTGTCGGGAAACTCTGGCGCTTGATCCGTTCAACTATGGTTGCCGATATGAGCTTTATCTGGCTTGTGGCAAGCAGGAGGTGCTCCGTGAGATGACCAATATGCTGCAGGGATTGGCAAAGAATTACGACGAGGTGGCTTTGGACTACTGTGCCGCAGGCCTTGACGATGAGGCGCGGGCGATATGGCAACTGGCAGAAGAGCAGGGTGCCGTGAGCCCAATGACCTATTACTATCAGGGCCTGTGGGATAGGGCAGAGGCGGCTTGCCCTGACTACTGCTTCCCCAATCGCAATGAGGACGTGATAGCGCTGGAGGCTGCCAAGCGCGAGAATCCGCAGGGAGCAAAGGCTCCTTACTACTTGGGCTGCCTCTATTATGCGGCGCGTCAGTATGACTTGGCCGTTGAGAACTGGGAACTTTCAGCCCGTCTTGACCCTCAGTTCCCCATTGTTTGGCGCAATCTGGCGTTGGCTCGCTTCAATAAGAACCTCCCCCCAACGCCCTCAGAAGAGAGGGGAAGACTCGCGATTGAATATATGGAGAAAGCGTTTGCGCTTGATACAAGCGATGCCCGCACGTTGATGGAGTTGGATCAGCTGTACAAGCGACTGCAGAAACCTCATCAGTTCCGTCTCGATAATCTTCAGAAATATCCGGAGCTAATCAGCCAGCGTGATGACCTTGTGCTGGAGGAGATAACATTGCTCAATCAGGTGGGGCGCTATCAGGAGGCACTCACCAAGCTCGACGCTCATCTGTTCCATCCCTGGGAGGGTGGCGAAGGCAAGGTGTCAGGGCAGTATCAGATAGCCCGCGTGGAGTTAGCAAAGATTGCCATAAAAGATAACGATGCAGATAAGGCTATCACCCTGCTGGAGCAGTGCCTGGAGTACCCGCACCATCTGGGCGAAGGCAAGCTGTATGGAGCTCAGGAGAACGACTTCTACTACTTCCTCGGCATCGCCTATGAACTGAAAGCAGAAGCAAATTCTTCACTCTTCACTCTTCACTCTTCACTAAAAGCCAAGGCTCGCCAGTGCTGGGAAGAGGCTACGAAAGGCCCTCAGGAACCCGCCGCCGCGATGTATTACAATGACGCCAAGCCCGACAAGATATTCTATCAGGGTCTGGCGCTGCGCAAACTGGGGCGTGACGGAGAGGCCAACGGACGCTTCTACAAGCTCGTGAACTATGGCAAGCAGCATATCTTTGAGCATATCATTATGGACTACTTCGCTGTTTCGCTCCCCGACCTGCTCATTTGGGAGGACTCCCTGGACGCGAAGAACCGCATACATTGCCTCTATATGCTTGCATTGGGCTACTTCGGTTTGGGCGACAAGGAGCGTGCACAACGTTATCTGTCAGAAGTAAGCAAACTGGATATCAACCACCAAGGCATTCAGGCCTTTCAAACACTTATAGCACAATGAAACACAGAATCATAATGATACTCCTGTTGGCAGTCGCGGCCATAGAAGGTTGGGCCGCTGTGCCAACGGTTACATGGGACAGTCACAGTCTGATTATTGACGGTCAGCGCGTCTGTCCCATCATGGGCGAGGTGCACTATTCGCGCATCCCTGCCGCAGAGTGGGCCGATGAGGTGAGAAAAATGAAAGAGGGTGGCGTGACCGTCATTGCCACATACGTGTTCTGGAACCATGTGGAGGAGCAGGAAGGTGTGTTCAACTGGAGCGGTCAGCGCGACCTGCGCCGCTTCCTTGAGGCGTGCCAGGAGCAGCAGATGCCTGTCGTTCTCCGCATCGGACCTTTCTGTCACGGTGAGGTGCGCAATGGCGGCATACCTGACTGGATATTCTCCAAGGGCTGCAAACTGCGCTCGCAGGACCGCGTGTTCATCTCGTTCGTGGAGAAACTGTACCGTCAGATCTTCACCCAGGTGCAGGGACTGCAATGGAAAGACGGCGGCCCTATCATCGCCTGTCAGTTTGATAACGAGTATCGCGGCTCCGGCGACTATCTTATGGCGCTGAAGAAGATAGCCCTGCAGATAGGCTTTGACCTGCCGTTCTACACCCGCACCGGCTGGCCCGAACTGTCAAAGCCAGTGCCCTTCGGCGAGATGATACCCCTTTACGGTGACTACGCCGATGGCTTCTGGGACAAAGAGACGAAGGAGTGTGTGGGCAACTACTACAAAGCCTTCAACTTCAAAGGCTTCCGTTCATCAACGGCTATAGGCACAGACCTGCTGGGCAAGCAGGAAGAGAAGGTCAACAAGGGGGACGAACAGTATCCTTACTTCACCTGCGAACTGGGGGGAGGCATGGTAACAGCTTATCATCGACGCCCGTATATCTATACAGATGACACCTATTCGATGGCAGTGGTAAAGCTGGGCAGTGGCTCAAACCTGCTAGGATATTACATGTATCACGGTGGCACCAACCCCGAGAGCACTACGGGTATCACCCTGAACGAGACACAGCGCACGCTCGGAACGGCCAATAACGACCTGCCTGTGAAGACATACGATTTCCAGGCACCGCTGGGAGAGTTCGGCCAGGCCAATCCGCAGTACTATCGTCTGCGTCCCCTGCACCTCTTTATGCAGGACTATGCGGAGGTGTTGGCCCCTATGGAGGCCTCATTCCCTGCTCCCCAGGACCTGAAGAAAGGACAGGACACAGAGCTGCGCTGGTCATACCGCTCGCTGGAGAAGAGCGGATTTATATTCGTGAACAACTATGAACGCTTGCAGAATATCTCGGCAAAGAAGAATATTCAGCTGTCAGCATGTGGTGTCAGCTTGCCTAAACTGACCATCCCTGCCGGCTGCATCGCCATCTTCCCCGTGAACATTGACGGCATCAGATACTCCACGGCACAGATTGTGGCAAAGCGTGACGGCAAGATATACATGATGCAGGTGAAGGGCATCCCCACCATCATAGCCCTGCAGAACGGCAAGACCCTGAAGAATGTGAAGCCAAAAGGACTGTCAAAACCGGTCTGCGGCAATATCTATCTGCTGACCCAGGAGGCTGCCGAACACCTGTTCTTGACTGAAAACGGTCATGAGGACACGGGCTTTAAGGCGGAGTGTCAGAAGATTAAGGAGGCAGGCACGCTGCGCACGATAGTGAAAGGCAAGGCAAAGGTGGCCGAGGCACCTGCCGAGAGCGACTGGGAGCAAGCTGCTGTCTATAAGATAACGGTGCCGCAGGAGGCTACGACACAGTCCAAGCGACTTCTCCGCATAGACTATCAAGGCGACTGTGCGCGCCTCTATGCTAATGGCCAGCTCATAGCAGACCATTTCCAGTACGGCCGTCCCTTCCTCTATGGACTGTGGAGACTGCCGGAGAATTGTACGGAACTGGAGCTCCGCATACTGCCCTGGCAGCAGGATGCACCCATATACCTGCCCCGCGAGGCTGACAAAAACCCGGGCGAGAGTGTGAAGAAAGTAGAAATAACCTATAACGGACTATGAATATGAAACGTTTTCTGACTTTTTTGTCTTTATGTGTTTCCCTTATGTCGTTCATCGGCGTGAGCGCGCAGCAGACCATCTCGCTGGCCGGCTCATGGGATTTCTGCATGGGGGATGAGGCTCGCTACAACGATAAGGTGACGCTGCCGGGCTCTATGCTCACCAACGGCAAGGGCAACCCCGTGAGTGTCAGCACACAGTGGACGGGCTCGCTGTATGATTCCTCATACTATTTCAACCCCTACATGGAGAAGTACAGGCATGAGGGGCAGATGAAATTCCCGTTCTTCCTTACTCCTGAGAAGCATTATGTGGGCAACGCCTGGTACCATCGCACGGTCAGCGTGCCCCAATCATGGAGCAAGGCACAGAGCATCGTGCTCTTCCTGGAACGCCCCCACATTGAGACGACGGTATTTGTCAACGGTCGCGAGGTGGGGCATCAGATGGGTTTGTCGGCTCCGCACCAGTATGATGTTACTGCATTCGTGAAGCCTGGACGCGACAACGAGATTGCTATCCGTGTCTATAACGGCATAGAGAATGTCTGCGTGGGCCAGGATTCCCACTCTGTGACAGACCAGACCCAGGGCAACTGGAACGGCATCACGGGTCGTATAGAGCTGCAGGCTGCGCCGCTTGTGTGGCGTAAGAGGGTGGTGACGAATGTGGCGGACCGTACGGTAGATATTCTCATCAACGATACCACATATCATATTGCACTTGGCGATGACGTGAAGACCTGGGATGAGTTCCATCCTCAGCTCTATACGCGCACCGTGAACTACAGGGGTCACGAGATACCTGTGACGTTCGGATTGCGCGATATCTCTATCGATGGGCGCCAGCTCATCCTGAATGGCAAGAAGATATTCCTGCGCGGCACGGTGGAGAACTGCCTCTTCCCCCTTACGGGTTACCCACCCACCGATGAGGCGGAATGGCTGCGCATCTTCCAGAAATGTAAGGAGTATGGGCTGAACCATGTAAGGTTCCACAGCTACTGTCCCCCCGAGGCAGCCTTCAGCGCCGCCGACAAGGTGGGCATTTACTTGCAGCCGGAGGGTCCGTCATGGCCCAACCACGGTGTCAAGCTGCGTCGCGGCATGGCTATAGACCAATACTTGCTGGATGAATCAAAGCGTATCATAGACACCTACGGCAGTCACCCCTCGCTGCTTATGATGGCTGCGGGCAATGAGCCTGCCGGTGACTGGGTGCCATACGTGCGTGACTGGGTGAAGGAGATGAAGGCATATGACCCCACACGCATCTATGCCGGTGCCTCTGTCGGTGGCGGCTGGGCATGGGATTTCGGCTCGGAGTTCCATGTGAAGGGTGGGGCACGAGGCCTTGACGAATGGAACAGACGTGCCCCCTCGTCTGATGATGACTACTACAGCGGCATAGAATATCCTCGCAACTACAAGGACTCGCTCCCTAATACCACGCCCATCATCACCCACGAGAAGGGACAGTGGTGCGCTTTCCCTGATTTTAAGGAGATATCGCAATATACCGGAGCATACAAAGCAGGCAATTTCGAGATCTTCCGTGACCTGTTGCGCGATAATGGCATGGCCGGAATGGGTGAGAAGTTCCTCATGGCAAGCGGTCACTTGCAGACTCTGTGCTATAAGTACGAGATAGAGCGCAATCTGCGCACAAAGGACTATGCCGGTTTCCAGTTGCTGAGCCTTAACGACTACAGCGGTCAGGGCTCTGCCTTGGTGGGTGTTCTCAATGCGTTCTGGCGTGAGAAGGGCTACTGCACCGCCTCTGACTGGCGCGAGTTCTGCAGCCCTGTGGTGCCGTTGGCTCGTTTCCCCAAGTTCGTCTATACCACTGCCGACACCTTGTGTGTGCCTATTGAGGCCTATAATGCCTCAGAGACAGACCGTGACGGCGTGCAGGCCACATACGTAATAGAGGATGATCAGAAGCAGACAGTAGCGCGTGGCACCTTCGATTCCGTTGCCCTTCCTGTGGGCAAGAACAACGCTCTGGGCACTGTGACCCTTCCCCTCAGCTCGCTAAGCAGCCCTGCAAAATATACTCTTACCGTGAGTCTCGCTGCAGATGTGAAGAACCATTGGGAGTTCTGGGTCTATCCAGCCACCGTGCCGAGCGCCGAAGCCGGGAACGAAAAACAACGTTCGGCCTCTTCCAATTCTTCACTCTTCACTCTTCACTCTTCACTCTCCTCTCATCCCTCCTCCCTCCTCCAAACCGACACCCTTGATGCCAAGGCTCTGAAGACCCTCAAGAAGGGCGGCACGGTGTTGCTTACGGCTGCAGGGCGTGTCACGTTGGGCAACGATGTGAAGCAGACCTACCTGCCGGTATTCTGGAACACCTCATGGTTTAAGATGCGTCCGCCTCATACGACAGGTGCCTATATCGACAAGCAGCACCCGCTCTTCAGGCATGGGTTCCCCACAGACGATTGGAGCAACCTGAACTGGTGGGAGCTGTTGAACAAGGCACAGGTGATGAACCTTATGGAATTGCCCGCTGACTACCAGTCACCGATACAGCCAATAGACACCTGGCACGTATCGCGCAAGCTGGGTATGCTCATCGAGGCATGTGTAGGTCGTGGTCGTCTGCTTATGACCACGATGGATATAACCAACAATCTGGCTGAGCGCCCTGTGGCACGTCAGATGCGAAATGCCATCATTGACTACATGCAGAGCCCGGACTTCAATCCCACACTGTCGCTAAGCGTTGAGACAATCAATCATTTCTTCACCAAGACAGCCCCGCCGGTAAATATGTTTACAAATGATTCACCTGACGAGCTGAAGCCGAAGATAAAGTGATTCAAACTACAGAAGTAGGTTGTTCAATTTGTTGTACCCCCGTGGATGCTCGCTGATGAAATAAGCAGACATAAATATAAGTATTTTTAGGTACATCATATTGAACAACCTACTACAGAAGTGCGCCCTGCGCTCGGCCCTATGGGCCGAGCGCAGGGCATTTTTCTACTTGCGTATTTTATGTTCAACCAAAGGAAAGTCGAGTAAAAATAATCTTATTTTTTTGCATTATTCATAACTTAATCGTAACTTTGTCCCCAGAAAACCAAGAAATGACGTTATGACAGCAATTCAATTGAATGCAGAGATACTGCGAAATTTGGGTACTTTGGCAGAAGATGAGAGTATGCTGAAGCGTATAGCCAAATATCTTCGAAAGCTTGTAGATGAAAAACAGGCTGACCCGACAAAGATGACAAAGGAAGAGTTCTTTGCTAAGTTGGAGCGTGGCGAAGAAGAATACAGGCAAGGTAAAACGCAAAGGATGCTTCCCGGTGAAAGCCTGGAGGATTTTTTGGAAAGGGTAGGATGATATGTATAATATCGACTATACTCAGGAGGCCATCAAAGACCTTAAACGTTTGCAGAAGAATGAACCAAAGATTTTTGATAAGGCACGTCGCTTTATTGCAGAATTAGCAGAACATCCCAAAACAGGTTTGGGACATCCCGAACCTTTGAAAGGTAAGCCTGAAGGCCGTTGGAGTCGCGAACTAACAAAGAAGCACAGACTGGTCTATCGTATTTATGAGACCAACGTTGTTGTCTTGGTCCTCTCTGCTTATGGACATTATGATGACAAATAGTCCCCTCTGACACAGAGACAGTCTTCGCATCAACTAAGACATAATGATTTTTTCTTGCCAATCGTGCTTGTCGTTTGAAAATAAATGATTACCTTTGCGCCCATATATGAAGAAAATATGCCATTACATATCTGAATATATGGGCGCGCTGGTACTTCTTACAGCCATCGCAGCCCTGTTTTTCCCACAGTGGTTCTCTGCCATTCCCACTAAGTCTATCAATTATCTGCTTGGCGTGGTGATGTTCGGCATGGGTCTGACGCTCAATCTCAAGGATTTCGAGATTGTGTTCAGCCATCCCAAGGACGTCATCATAGGCTGCCTGGCCCAATTCACCATCATGCCGCTATTGGCATGGCTGCTGTCCCGTCTGTTCGGGCTCGATGCTGCGCTGGCTCTGGGCGTGATACTCGTGGGCTGCTGTCCCGGCGGTACGGCCTCCAATGTCATCACCTACCTTGCCAAAGGTGATCTGGCACTCTCTGTAGGCATGACGGGAGTCTCTACGCTGCTTGCCCCGCTGCTCACTCCGCTGCTCACATGGGGGCTTGCCGGTAAGCAGGTCGATGTCAATGTGGTCAGTATGTTTCTCAGTATCCTGTGGGTTGTCATCCTGCCCATCGTTGCAGGTCTCATTGTCAAGCGCCTTGCCCCGGCGTTTACCGACAAGGCTATAGACTACCTGCCGGCGCTGTCATCGCTGACTATTGCTACGATTGTGGCAATAGTCATATCCGTAAATTCAGCGAAACTCATGGTTGGTGGTATGCTGATAATCCTCGTTGTGATGCTTCACAACCTCTTTGGCCTTGCCCTGGGTTATACTATAGGCAAGGTGCTGCGGCTGTCTCAGCCTAAGCGTAAGGCTATATCCATTGAGGTGGGCATGCAGAACTCCGGTCTTGCCAGCAGTCTCGCTGCCACGCACTTTGCTGCCTATCCTATGGCAACCGTCCCTGGTGCCATCTTCAGCGTGTGGCACAATATCTCAGGCGCTGTCATTGCCCGCATCTATTCACGCCTCAAATCCCAATCCTAATCCATGTGCTAGCCTAATTCTTGCGCTACAGTAGGTGCTCAGGAGTTTCTCAGGGTATCCTGATTCCTTTTTCCTTCAAAAACGCCAAGTTGCTTGCACGATTCAGATATTTGCATTACCTTTGCATTCGGAAACATAATATGACAAATAAACCAACTAAAGATATGGACGTAACAACAACCACTACCGCTCCAAAGAAGCGGATTTCCAAGACAATGAAATGGGCAAGAGCCCATAAAGGGTTTATCACAGAAGTAACCGACCCAGAACTGAGATCGCAACTCTGCTACTACAGGAACAAAGCTAAGCAGGAACAGCAGGAACAACAAACAGAGGCAGCACAATGAAACGATTGATGCTTGATACATGCGTTGTTGTTGACTTATTGCTCGACCCCGACGGCCTCAATCGTGGTGTTGTGGCATTATTGGACGACCCGGATAATTCCCTTTGCGCAAGTTTTGAGACTATGCGCGAGCTTGTTGTGCTTTTCAACAACAAGAAAATCTTCTCGCACCATTGGAAAAAGGCCGAAGATGTTATACGTACTGTGGAGGAAGACCTTGAGATTGAGTTCTTGCCTCTGCGTCGTCACGTGGGCTACACCTACTCACGTCTGCAACTTAACGAGGAACAGGCGCATCGAGACCCAAGCGACCATATTATCATCTCCCACGCCATCACCGAGCGCATCACCCTCCTATCCAGTGACACTCGCTTCTGGTATTACCGCAACCAAGGGCTTGACCTCATCGAGTATTAACCCTATTTCTAGTTTCTGAAGTAGGGTGTTCAATATGATGTACCTATTTTCAAATCCCAATCATCAGATATACAATGATGCAGCAGATTGCTGCGACGGGGAATAGTCCTAACCGTAGCCAAGCGGCTACGATGCCTGCCAGCAGCGCCACTATGCCGGGCAATGGCGTCGGAGTGGTCAGTATCATGTCGGGGAACGTCATCACCGTCAGCGTTACGTATGGCACATAGTAAAGGAAACTGCGTACGAAGCGGTTCCTGATCTGCCCTTTGATGCAGACCATCGGAGCTATACGTATCAGGTTGGTGACGAGTATAGCCAGCAGTATGTATATTATGACGCTATGCTGCTCCATCCTCTTCCTCCATCTTTATAGGTTTCACCCATGCTGCGACAGCCGAAATGACTATCGTCAGCACCACCGTCCTCATGCCGCTGCTCCACGTGCCCACCACTGGCATCACGGCACATAGACCGCTCAGCACACATCCTGCCACCAGCGTATAGAGCACATTCCGGTCTCTGTGGGCTGCGGGCACGACGATGGCCAGGAACATTCCATAGAGCGACATGCTCAGCGCTATCACCATCGGTTGTGGCAAAAGGTTTCCCGCTATGATGCCCAGGGCGCATCCCGAAGCCCAGCACAGCGTGGATATCAGCGCTGCGGAATACATATACGCCGGTGGTGTATAGCCGGGATGTGCCACGGAGATGCCAAACACCTCGTCGGTGATGCAGCAAGCCATCATCAGCCTGTGCAGCCACGATGTGCCCGGTGCAATCTTCTGCGACAGGGCAGCGCTCATCAGCATATACCTCAGATTGGTCACCAGCCCCATTGCCACCACCTCCACGTATGCGGCATTGGCTGCCACCAGCGTGTACGTGCCGTACTCTCCGGCAGAGGCGCGTGTGAAGAAGCTGCTGAAGAATCCCATCCCCGCCGTCAGTCCCGCCTTGGCAGCAATGATGCCAATAGAGAACGCTACGGCAAAGTAACCCATAGCGATGGGTATGCCGTCACGCAGACCGTGAGTGATATGTTGGCTCTTTACTAACATCCTTGACGTTAATCCTAAATCGGGGTGCAAAGGTAGTAAATTTTCCTCTTCTATACAAATTTTTGTATGTAGTAAAGTCTGACGCCGCATATGGCACTCGTAAAAATGCAAGCATTTCTCTTGCACATTTCAAAACTTAATCGTAATTTTGCACGGGATGAGAAATGCGATGAATAATTGATGAGGGAAGAGGGATGAGGGATGATGGTTTAGTTCATAATTAATAGTAGCATAATTATATATAAGGACTTCGAAATATGTATGACAAGGAACGGGGGCTGTATATAGCCCATAGCACGGCAGGAGCGCTGTGCATTACAGGTAAGATGGCGAACCGTCACGGATTGATAGCAGGTGCTACGGGCACTGGCAAGACGGTGACGCTGCAGGTGATGGCAGAGACATTCTGTCAGGCAGGAGTGCCATGCTTTATGGCCGACATGAAGGGCGACCTGAGCGGCATATCGCAGGCCGGCAAGATGAGCGGCTTCATAGAGAAGAGACTGCCGGAGTTCTTCCCTGAGGGTAAGGAAATAGATTTTCAGGCCTGCCCCGTGAGGTTCTATGATGTCTTTGGCGAGCAGGGCCACCCTATGCGCACCACCGTTAGCCGGATGGGACCGCAGCTGCTGGCACGACTGCTGGAGCTGAACGAGACCCAGACAGGCGTGATGAACATCATGTTCCGCATAGCCGATGAGAGAGGGCTGTTGCTTGATGACCTGAAGGACATGCGCTCCATGCTCGACTGGGTGTCAAAGCACGCTAAGGAATACACCACGAAATACGGCAACGTATCTACCGCCTCCGTGGGAGCCATACAGCGAGCCATCCTACAGTTGGAGAGCCAGGGCGCAGACAAGTTCTTCGGGCTGCCTGCTTTTGAGATTACGGACCTCCTTGCAAGGGACGAGAACGGAAAAGGCGTGATGAGCGTCCTCGCTGCCGACAAGCTGATGCTGCAACCGAAGTTGTACTCTACGTTCCTGCTGTGGCTGCTGAGCGAACTCTACTCCACCCTGCCGGAAGTGGGTGACATGGAGAAGCCCAAGCTGGTCTTCTTCTTTGACGAGGCGCACATGCTGTTTGAGGAC
>JAEEGL012226618.1_pt1 | contig 13151 bp, 13 predicted proteins | sample 9134231 | NCBI WGS metagenome assembly JAEEGL01 (sample SAMN16246548, study PRJNA631951) | gut metagenome | biome: gut microbiome; feature: rumen; material: fiber-attached | host: Bos | place: Iran: Karaj | collected 2018-10
AGGTTCAGATACACGGGTACGGGCACCTCGGTGTTGTCCAGGGAAGCCTCAATGGTGCTGCTGTAGCCCCGGGCGTCGGCAAAGAACTTCAGCTGCTTGAACTGGCCGTCCAGCGTGGCGGCCACGGTGTTCTTGAACTCGCCCATCCGCTTGTAGTAGGCGTCGAAGGCATTCTTGCGCAGTACCCGGTCGTCGCTCATCATCAGCGGCACGAAGGTGCCGTCGGTCAGCTGGCGGGTGTTGCCCTGTCCGTCCACCACGTCGGGGAAAGTCAGGTCGGCGTTCCGGAAGGTGGAGGCAATGTGCTCGGGGGCGTTGGCCATCTCACCGGCGGAGGCCAGCAGCCGCTCCTCGCCGGGGGAGAGGATGTGAGCCTTGCGGCGGCGGATCTGATAAATGCTGCGGCGGTAGGTCTCCAGCTCCGGCTGGGCGGCGTAGAACAGATTCAGGGTATCCTCATCGATAGCCATGATCTCGGGCGTGGCAAAGGCCGCCGCGCTGCTGATGGCCACCAGGGTGCCGATGGCCTTGGCGCGCATGTCCTGATAGGTGCTGTTGCCGGTGTCCTCGTCGCCTTTGCAGGAGGCATAGCCGTACAGGCGACCGAGGCGGATGGAGGCCTCGTCCTGGGCGCGGAACCAGCGGAGCAGATCCTCGGCACTGCGGCCAAGGGTGCCACGGAAGGCGGCGATCTGTTCAGGCAGAGACTTGAGAGCTTCGTACTCGGCCAGCCAGGCCTTGTCACCGCCGGGGAAGATGTCCAGCAGGTTCCAGGTCAGCTCCTGGGGTACCTCGCTGCGGGGGGGAATGGGTCGATCAGTCATGGGAATTACCTCCGTTCTAATTAATTGATAGTTCATGCAAATAGAATAACAGATTTAGGGTGAAAGTGCAAAGCGCATTACCACAGCTCAGCCAGTTCCCGCTCCACCACAGCGGCCAGCTGCTCCAAACCCGCCTTGTCCGCATCGGTAAAACGCCCAACGGTGGAACTGTCCACGTCCAACACGGCCACGACCTCACCGTGGGCGCGGATAGGCACCACCACTTCCGAGCGGGAGGCGGGATCACAGGCAACATGGCCGGGGAAGTCGCGCACGTCCTCTACCAGCTGTGTCTCACCGGAGGTAACGGCGGCGCCGCATACGCCACGGTGCAGCGCAATCTCGATACAGGCGGGCTTGCCCTGGAAGGGACCAAGCACCAGCTTGCCGTCCTCCATGAGATAGAAGCCGACCCAGTTGATATCCTCTATGGCCTGCCATGCGGCGGCGGAGGCATTGGCCAGGTTGGCAATGAGGTGGGGAACGCCGTCGATGAGTCCGGCTACGCTCTGGCAGAGAGAATGATAATCTGTCATGACAGGTACCTCCCGGATTTTTTACAACAGCATCAGTATACCAGAAAAAACCTCCGTTGTACAGAAAAACAGCGCCGCCAACAAAACATTTGCACACGGCGCAGAAGGCGTATATAATAAAAGCCACGAAACCATCCGGGAGGTGCGCGCATGGACAGGGCCAAGAGGAAACGGCGTATCTTTGATATCATCCAGATCGGGAACCGGGAGGACATCCCCAGCCGGATCTTTGACGTGTGCCTGGTGGCGGTGATCCTGCTGAATATCCTCACCATGTTTTTGGAGACCTTTGAGGAGCTGGCGCCTTGGCACAGTGTCTTTGAAACCGTGGAGCTGGTTACGGTGATTTTGTTCTGTGTGGAGTATATCCTGCGGATCTGGACGGCGGAGTATCTCTATCCCGGCGAGAGCCGGGGCCGCGCCATTTGGAAGTTTCTCTGGTCCTATGACGGCATCATCGACCTGCTGACCATTTTGCCGTTTTTCTTCCTGTCCGGCTTCGTGGTGTTCCGGATGCTGCGGGTGGTGCGGATCTTCCACCTGTTCCGCATCAACAATCAGTATGACTCCTTCAACGTCATCAAGTCCGTACTGTATGAGAAGCGCAATCAGATCGCGTCCTCCGTGTTCATCATCCTGACGCTGATGCTTGCCTCGTCGCTGTTTATGTACAGCGTGGAGCACGAGGCGCAGCCGGAGAATTTCCGCAACGCCCTCAGCGGCATTTGGTGGAGCGTCAGCACCATGCTGACGGTGGGCTATGGCGACATCTATCCCGTTACCGTCCTGGGCAGGGCCATGGCCATCGTCATCACTTTTCTTGGTGTTGGCGTGGTGGCCATCCCCACCGGCATCATCAGCGCCGGTTTTGTGGAGCAGTACAGCAAGATGCAGCAGGAGACGCCGGATCTGGCCAGTATGCTGACCACCATCACCGTCGGGATGGACAGTGCATGGATCGGGAAAAAGGTGGAGGATATCGAAAAAGAATTTGATCTGGACATCGTGCTGGTGAAGCGAAAGGGCAAGGTTTCCCCGGTCAAACGGCACTATGTTATCTGTGAGGGCGATGAGGTTGCTTATCTGTAAAACTGCCCAAAAACGGCAATGCCGTTTTTGGGCAATGGGCTTGCAGCCTGCTGCGCGCACTCGCTTGCGTGAGACGCTCGCACACTTGCAGTCTGAGATGTGTATTTTGCCACGTACACGCCGCGGCAAAATACGATTAAATGTCTTCGCGTCTGCGGACGCGAAATCTGCTATGCTTTATTGACGCGCTAAACGGATCGCCGTATGCAACCATCCGGCGATCCGTTATTTTATTGTTCCTTGCGCTTGCGGTTCATGTACTCGTCCAGCTCGGTCTTCACCTTGTCGGGGATCTCCCGCTTTACCGGGCACCTGGCGGCGTCCGCCATGGCGGCGGTGAAATCCGCCAGGAAGTCGCCGTCTCGCTGCAGCTGTTCCGGCGAGAGGACCTCCATGGTGTCGTACCGGGTGTGGATGGCGGCTTGGCTGGGCGGCGCGATCCGGGCGAAGGACAAAGCGGGCACGCCTTTGTCGGCAAAGGGGGTGGAGTCGCTGGAGTAGACCCCCATATGGGGCGCAATCCCCCAGCCCCGCTGGGCGGCGAAGTAGCGGATGTAGCTGACCAGTCCCTCCTCGGCACTGCAGCAGGCGATGAACTTGCCCATATAGGTGCCGATCATGTCCAGATTGATGTTCAGCGCGATCTTCTCCAGCTCTGCCTCATGCTGATGCACGTACGCCTTGGAGCCCAGCAGCCCCCTCTCCTCGCTGCCGCAGAAGACGAAACGCAGGCCGTAACGGTGGGGTGCCGTGGCGATCAGCTTTTCCAGAATGTGCAGCAGGCCCACGCAGCCGGACATGTTGTCGTAAGAGCCGTGGGACAGGGGCGTGGTGTCGTAGTGGGCGGACAGGACGATCCACTCGTCGGTCTTTCCGGGGATTTCCGCGATCACGTTGTGGGACTGACCGGCAGATTCCTCCTGCTCTACCGTAATGGTGATTTCCTTTACATTGCTTTTCACCAGATGGAATGCGTCCTTGGCGTTGATGTTCACGCCGGGGATCTTCTTCCCCATGGACACGTAGCTGCGCAGCTCCTTGTGATCGATGTCATTGTCCCGGAAATGGACGTTGCCGGTGTAGGTGATAAAACCCACGGCGCCGTTGGCCAGCAGGTCCTGATAGAGGAAATAGCCCACGCCGGTGTCCAGGAGCACGATCTTGCCCCGGGCTGCCGTCAGGGAAGCGGGATCCGTGTTGGGCAGGTAGCAAAGCGGCGCCGTCACGGAGCTGCTGCCGCAGCATTTGTACCCCTTGCAGGGGATGGAACGTCCGTCCGCCAGCAGTGTGGCGTCGTGAACCTCCGCCATTTCCACGTCAAATGCCTCCAGATGTGCCTCGGCGCCCAGGGCGCGGCACCGTTCAGCCAGGTATTCTGCCACACGCAGTTCCTCCGCCGTGCCGCTGGTGTGGATGAAGTCGGTATCCTTCAGGATTTGCCGGATCTCTCTTGTATTCATATGATCCCCTCCGCTTGTTATTTCTCTCTATTATACTGTCTGGATCCGACATTTGCAAGGCATAACGGGGAATAGAAAGGGAGCTTCGCCCATCGGGCGAAGCTCCTTTATCTGTATGAACTGGGACCGTTATGACCGTATTTTTTCCAGCAGCCCTGCCTTCTGCAGCGCCGCACGCAGAGCGGTGTAGAGGATGGGGGCGACGATCATGGCAAACACCGCGTTGATAGCGGACGCGGGGAACTTGCTCATTAGAGCCGCCCACACCGTTTCTCCGGGGTAGCCGTAGACAAACTTCTGGTAAACGAAGGTTTTCAGCATATAGAGCGCCACATAGGTCCACGCACCGACAACGCAGGCAACGATGTTCCAGCCGTGATTTTTTGCCTCCTTGTCGGCGGCAAAAGCGATCTTACCGCAGACCCACGCCATGGCAAACTTGGATACAAAGGTGATGAGGTAGGTGACCAGATCGCTTGGATAGTAAAATACATCATACAGCATGGAGCCGAGACCGGCCGCCAGACCACCGCCCAGAGGCCCCATCAGCAGGCCGCTCAGCAGGCAGATGGCGTTGGCAAAGTGGACTTTGGAGCCCAGCAGCGGAAAACGGAAAAATGTGACCACAAAGACCAGCGCCGTCAAAATCGCGATAAAGGCGATTTTGTGGACGGTAAACTTCTTATTCATATCAATGCCTCCTTGCGAACGCTTTCGTTCGGTTCTACGTGCCATGATACGCACAATCTGAACTGTTTGAAATATCCAGTTTTGGATTATTAGATAATACCAGATTTAGGGCAATCCGTCCGGCGTGTATTTTGCTTGCATCGGGGCGGGGGATATGTTATAATACATCTCCAGTTTGAGAAAGGGATCGGCTGATCCTGGAAAGGAGCGCCTCTGTGGAAAAGCGTGGGATCAAGACGGCGGCACAAAATCGCAAAGCATTTCACGACTATTTCGTGGAGGATCGCTATGAGGCCGGCATCGAGCTGTTCGGCACGGAGGTCAAATCCATCCGGGGCGGCGCGCTGAATCTGAAAGACTCCTACTGCCAGTGCAAGGATGGAGAGTTGTTTTGCTACAACCTGCATATTTCCCCCTATGAGCAGGGCAATATCTTCAATAAGGACCCGGATCGGCCCAAGCGCCTTTTGATGCACAAGCGGGAGATCCGTCGGCTCCACGCCCTGCAGAAGCAGGACGGTTACGCCCTCATTCCCCTGAGCGTCTATTTCAAGGACAGTCGGGTCAAGGTGGAACTGGGCCTCTGCCGCGGCAAGAAGAACTACGACAAGCGTGCTGCCCTCGCCCAGCGTGACGCCAAGCGGGAGATGGACCGCGCCATGCGGGAGAAGAACAGAGGATAAGACCGAACTCCTGTCATTGCGAGGGCCGCAGGCCCGTGGCAATCCGCATGTTATTCCGTATTTATCATCCGAAAAGGAGAAACCATATGAACAATCCCATTGTCACCATTGAAATGGAAAACGGCGGCAGGATCGTCGCCGAGCTGTACCCCGACGTTGCGCCTCAGAGCGTCTATAACTTTATCGAACTGGCCAACAGCGGCTTTTATAACGGACTGATTTTCCACCGCTGCATCTACGGCTTTATGATCCAGGGCGGCTGCCCCGATGGCACCGGCATGGGCGGCCCCGGCTACTGCATCAAGGGTGAGTTTGCCGCCAACGGCGTGCAGAACGATCTGCGTCACACCCGGGGCGTGCTGAGCATGGCTCGTGCCCAGCCCATGGACAGCGCCGGCAGCCAGTTCTTCATCATGCACAAGGACGCGCCCCATCTGGACGGCCAGTATGCCGCCTTTGGCATGGTCATCGAGGGCATGGACGTGGTGGATGCCATCGCCTCCGCTCCCCGGGACATGATGACCAACAAGCCCAAGAAGCCCCAGGTGATGAAGTCCGTCACCGTGGACACCAAGGGCGTGGAGTATCCTTCACCGGAAAAACTGCCGGATCCCTTCGGCAGATAAACTGCTGTATATCTCTCCCTCCGGGGATCATGATACGTACTTTGCCGCAAAGCGGCAAAGTAAAAATGAGATTGTTTTTCTGACGACATGTGCGTCAGAAAAACACCTCTCAGACCGCAAGTGTGCGAGCGAAGTGAGTGCATGCAGCGGGCTGCAAGCCTTTCTCGTTCAAAATTCACAGATTTTGAACGAAAGAATATTTGGGGATGTACCGGTTTCGACGGGGGTGTAGAGGCCGGATAAGCGGGCGGTGGCGCCTGGCCACCTTAAAACGGGCAACTTAAAAAATAACTGACAACGATTATACTGTTGCCGTCGCTGCTTAACGCAGTGACCGTCTGAACCGGAGAGGCCACAGGCCGGGGAAGGCGTCGTTTATGTGGCGTCCGTGAGGCGGGTAAGAGTTGCCCCGCCCACGCATCATGACTCTACTGAACCGTGATGTCTGTCAAGTGCCATCACGGGGAGGGAACGTAGAAACTTGACTGCGCCCGGAGAAAGTCTTGTCAAAGCGCTTTCGGACAGGGGTTCGACTCCCCTCATCTCCACCACAGAAAGAGGCCCGTGCCGTGCGGCACGGGCCTCTTTCTGTGGTGGAGCATTCCCGCGGTGGGAGTCGAAACGAGCTCCGGCTTTGCGTGAGCGTCAGCGAGGGGCAAAGCCGGCAGAAAACGTGCCGGCGGTCTGCCGCCGAAGCGCCGCCTGCGGCGGATGAAGCGAGGCGGCAGAAAGGAAGTGCCCCGCTTGGCGCGACCAACGGGAGCGGGAAACGGCTGGCACGACGCGGGCTGTTTTCGCAGCGAAAATCGACTCCCCTCATCCGACACGACGAGCGCGAGGCCCGTGATCGCCTCGCCCCCGCACGAGCTCCCGGACACTCCCGCCGCATGACAGGAGAACTCCCTTTACAATACTTGCGGCACAGAGAACAGCCGCTGCGGATCGCTTCCGCAGCGGCTGTTATTATACTTCGGATTGAACCCGGCGCTGTAAAAGACGGCGGAAGGATCTGCCGCCCGATTCGTGCGGGATCACAGATCCTCCCAGGAGAGAAACTCCGTGTGGCCGGCCTCCCGGATGAGGAGGATCTGCTCCTCCAGGGGCTTGAAGGGGGCGTTTTTCTCAAAAGGGGAAGTCGTCGCGTCGACCAGGACCCCGTTCTGGTAGTCCGGGTGGACGTACAGCTCCACGATGCTGTCGCCTGCAAACTGATCCGGACATTGGAGAAAGTACGGCACCTTGCTGGATTTCATCACATATTGCTTTTCCCGTTTGATGTTGAAAAACATCATGGAATAGAACAGCTTTTTTTTCAGCGAGGTCTGGCTTTTCTGGTGCTCACCGAAAAACCGGGCCGAAGCGACGTCATATTTGCGGATCAGCTTTCGGTAAGCCAGATCCACCGGGGGACTGAGATTCACCCAGCGGTGGACGTCCAGATGGTTGTAATTGGCCTGGCCGCCGGTCAGCTCACGAAACTGGAGAAACTGTGTTTCCAGCTCCTGAAGAAAGACGTCGCTGTATTTTGCAAAATCCGGCTTGTAATAGTTATAGCCGGAAAACTCCCCGTTTTTGCAGAAGCGGCTCTTCTTGTAGTTCTCGTTCAAAGGGACAAAGTGATTTCCGGAGGTCTTGCCCGACGACAGGTTGAGGTGGCAGTGTACGTGCCGGAGATATCCGCCCTGCTGCGCCATCTCAACGGCCTCCCGTGTGAACTCCGACCCCATGAGCAGCGACGTGGAACGGACCAGCCCCTGCTTCATGGCGCAGTCGATGGCCAGATTCATTTCATGGGACCGCCCGAAATCGTCGGCCTGCATGACGATCTTCATATGCCTTGTCTCCCTTCTTCATCCCACGGGGGAAGGCGAATGCCCTGGCGTGTCCCGGGACCTGCCTCCTGCCGAGCCTTCCCCGGCGGCGATCTGAATATATTGATTATAGCATACATGTGCGGCCAGTTCAACCTCTGCGCAGGGGGACGCGGCGCTGCAGCCGTGACTTTTTCTGCTTTTTCCAGCGCAACAATTGACTTGCAAAGCAACCGAGTATTGGCTATAATACAAAATGGTTTTTTGCGGCCGGAAATATGGCCCGGCCGCCATCTGCCGCAGGTGAGACAAGAGTTATGCGATAAAAGCACGGAGGTTGAATCATGCTGAATATAACAAAGACGATCGAGGGCGGGAGCGTGCTGCTCTCCCTGGAGGGCCGGCTGGATACGACGACCTCGCCGGAGCTGGAGGAGGCGCTGAAGGAGACGCTTACGGACGCCACGGAGCTGACGCTGGATTTTGAAAAGCTGGACTACATATCCTCGGCCGGACTGCGGGTGCTGCTGTCTACCCGGAAGACCATGAGCAGGCAGGGGACGATGAAGCTGACCCACGTAAACGAGATCGTGATGGAGATCTTTGAGGTGACGGGTTTTGTGGATATCCTGACCATCGAATAAGCAGCCCGGCGGATTTTGACGGAGAGCCATCGGCCCGGCGCCGACCTTGACGGCGGCCGTATTTGCGGCATTTCCGCCTGTGGAGACAAAATGCCGGCGGACTTCGTTCAGAAAGCGGAGCGGTCCGACCACCGGACCGCGGCGCGCCTGGAGTACCGAGGGGAGGAAACGGAGAAGAATGAAGATTGATTTGACAGGACGGATCGACTCCAACAACGCTGCCCAGCTGGAGGCAAAGATCCTGAAGCAGCTGGAGGGCGCGAAGGATACGTCCGTGGTGCTGGATGCGGCCGGGCTGGACTATATTTCCAGCGCCGGACTGCGGGTCCTCCTGCGGGTGCGGAAAACCCATCCGTCCCTGCGGATCACCAACGTCAGTCCGGAGGTTTACGAGATCCTGGAGATGACCGGCTTCACCGAGATGATGACGGTGGAGAAGGCCTACCGGGTGGTCTCCGTAGAGGGCTGCGAGGTCATCGGCCGCGGCGCCAACGGCACCATTTACCGCATCGACCAGGACAACGTGGTGAAAGTATATAAGAACGCCGACGCGCTGGCAGATATCCAGCACGAGCGGGAGGTGGCCAAGCTGGCACTGATCCTGGGCGTCCCCACCGCCATTTCCTACGACGTGGTGAAGGTCGGGGACAGCTACGGCTCCGTGTTTGAGCTGCTCAACGCCCGGCCCTTCTCCAAGATCCTGGCCACCGAGCCGGAGAAGATGGACTGGTGCGTGCAGGAATACGTGAAGATGCTCAAGACCATCCACGGGACGCTGGTCCCGGCGGGAAAGCTGCCCGATATGCGGGAAACTGCGGTGGGCTGGGCCCGGTTTATGCAGGACCACCTGCCGGAGGAGGCGGGCAGAAAGCTGCTGGCCATGGTGGAGGCCGTGCCCCACGACGACCACATGATCCACGGCGATTATCACACCAACAATCTGGAGCTGCAGAACGACGAGGTGCTGCTGATCGATATGGACACGCTGGCTGTGGGCCATCCCATCTTTGAGCTGGGCTCCATCTTCAACGCCCTGATCGGGTTTTCCGAGCTGGACCATGAGATCATCAGGCGGTTCCAGGGCTACGACCACGAGACGGCCGAAACCTTCTGGAAGAAGTTCCTGGCCGCCTATCTGGGTACCCGGAACGAGCGGAAGAACCGGGAGGTGGAGGACAAGGCGCGGATCGTCGGCTATACCCGCCTGATCCGCCGCTCCATCCGCCGCGGCGGACTGGAGACGGAAAACGGCCGCAGGGAGATCGACCACTGGACGGAGGAGCTGCTGACCCTGCTGGAGCGGACGGATACCCTGCTCTTCAACGCCAACGAGCTGGAGCTGGAGGCGAAGGTCGCGTATCTGCCGGAGGTCCAGGACTTTGTGGACGAGCACATCGACTGTTCCCCGAAGGCGCGGATGCAGATCAGCGTGGCGGTGGAGGAGATCTTCGTCAACATCGCCACCTACGCCTACGCCCCGGAGGACGGCATGGCCACGGTGCGGGTGGAGATCTCCGAGGAGCCGGTGACCGTGACCATCACCTTCATGGATCACGGGATCCCCTACGATCCTCTGGCGAAGGCCGATCCGGACCTGTCTCTGACCGCAGACGAGCGGCAGATCGGCGGTCTGGGGATCTTCCTGACCAAGAAGACCATGGACGACGTGAAATACGAGTACGAGGACGGCAAGAACATCCTCACGCTCAAGAAGAATCTGTGAGGTGACCATGACAGTATTCGACGAGGCAGTCATCTTTGCCGTAGAGAAGCACAGCGGCATGATGCGCAAGCGGGAGAGCACCCCCTATATCCTCCATCCGCTGGAGGTGGCGGCCATCGTGGGCACCATCAGCAGCGACGAGGAGCTGCTGGCCGCCGCCGTCCTCCACGACACCGTGGAGGATACGGACGCCACCATGGAGGAGATCGAGCGGCGCTTCGGGCCGCGGGTCGCCATGCTGGTGTCCTCCGAGACGGAGGACAAGCGGGCGGAGCTCCCGCCGGAGGAGAGCTGGCGCATCCGCAAGGAGGAGTCCCTGGAGAAGCTGAAAAATGCCGAGGATCCGGCCGTCAAGGTGCTGTGGCTGGGGGATAAGCTGTCCAACATGCGGGCTCTCTACCGCGCCTGGCGGGTAGCCGGCTGCGGGATCTGGGAGAGCTTCCATCAGACCGACCCGGCACAGCAGGCCTGGTATTATCGCTCCGTTGACGCGCTGCTGAGCGAGCTGAAGGGCTACGAAGCCTGGCAGGAGCTCCACGCGCTGGTGGAGATCATGTTTTCGGACACGGACCGGTGAAAGCGCCGGGCCCCGGACAAATGGAAACATATCTTATAAGGAGAACGCGCAATGAAAAAAGCGATCTGTCTGATCCTGTCGGCCATGCTGCTGCTGTCTCTGACGGCCTGCGGCGGCGCAAAAGAGTTCGTCTGGACCCGGGAGGGCTACTTCACCGACGAGGACGATAATCTGGTCTATATCCTCAAATCCGATTCGGAGAGCAACCCGGGCTGGGACGTGGGCGTGATGATCGGCGAGGATTCCTACGGCAATACGATCCGGCAGGAGGGCAAGACCCTCCACGGCGACCTGGCGCCCGATTATGAGGAGGGCACCTTCATCGTCACCGTATCCGAGGAGGGGAAGGACGGCATCCTGCTGACCCTGGAGGGCGGCGGCACCTACCACCTGACCTATACGGAGATGTCGGAGGAATACTTTGACGTGAGCGTCAGCACCGAGGGCCTGGGATACTTTGCCTACGCCGGCGAGGATGACGACCTGCCGGGGGACGACGAGTATACCTACACGTCGGTCCAGCTGAGCCTGTCCTCCCCGGAGGCCTACAGCTTCGGCGCCAAGGCGGGCGAGGGCTGGCGCTTCGTGAAGTGGATCAAGGACGGCAGGGATTACTCTGCCGACGGACGGATCACCGTGGAGCTGACGGGGGACACGAAGCTGGTTGCCGTGTTCGAGCTCTGGGAGACCGAATGGACCCATCAGGGCATTTTCGAGGATGAAAACGGGAACATCCTCACTGTGACCAAATCCGACATGGCCGGCCACGAGGGCTGGTACGTGGGATGCAGCCTGGAGGAGGATACGTACGGCGGCGTGATCCCGGAGGAGGGCAATATCCTCCGCGGGGATCTGGCGCCTGCCGATGAGGAGGGATCCTTCGTCGTCACCGTGTCTGCGGAGGGAGAGGACGGCCTTCTGCTGGAGGTGGAGGGCGGCGGCGCGTATCATTTCACGCCCTCGGAGCGGCAGGACGCCGTTATTGTCGTACACGTCAACGTGGACGGCCAGGGCAGCATCGCCTACGCTGAGGGGCAGGAAACCCCGGCGTTCCATCCGGATCATCCCTATACCAGCGCACAGATCAACCTGCTGGAGCCGGCGATCTATACGTTCTCGGCCTTTGAGAGCCAGGAGGGCTGGCAGTTTGCCAAGTGGATCAAGGACGGCCGGCCCTATTCCGCCGACGAGCAGATCACCCTGGAGCTGGCGGAGAGCACGGATCTGGTGGCCGTGTTTGAAAAGCAGGAAGGATAATCGGCTTTCAGACGGGAGCCGTTATAAATAATCCAATCAATAGAATTATGGAGGAGAGAAAAATGAAAAAACTGTTGTCAGGTGTGGTTGGTATCGTGTTTGCCCTGATTTTCCTTGCTGCGGGTGTGTTTTGCACCGTGACGGGCATCAGCCAGCTGAAGAAGCTGAATGAGGGCAAGTATGTCGAGACCCAGGCCACCATCACCAAAGTCGAGACCATCACCGTGTCCGACTCCGACGCCCCCGGCGGTACCCGGGAGGAGTACGAGATCACTGTGGAGTATACCCTGGACGGCAAAAAAGTGGTCACGCTGCTGAACGGGACTCCCAAGGAGTTCTATGAGGGCATGGAGCTGACCGTGCTCTACAACATTGATAAGCCGACGGACGTGATCCTGCCCGGCGCCACAGGCTTCTATATCATGATCGGCCTGGGCGTGGTCGGCATCCTGATCGGCATCGTGCTGATCCTGAAGAGACTGCGCGGCCGCTGAGCTGCATAGACGTACTGGACATCGATTTTAGGAGGTAACATCATGGAATATGAAGTCAAGGGCACCCCGATGCCTGTGGTGATCTGCCAGCTGAAGAGCGGCGAGACCCTGAAGTGCGAGTCCGGCGCCATGAGCTGGATGAGCCCCAACATGAAGATGGAGACCAGCGGCGGCGGGTTCGGCAAGATGTTCGGCCGCATGTTCTCCGGCGAGAGCATGTTCCAGAACCGCTACACGGCCCAGGGCGGCGAGGGCCTGATCGCCTTTGCGTCCAGCTTTCCCGGCTCCATCCGCGCGGTGGAGATCGACCCCAGCCATCCCGTGATCGTCCAGAAGCGGGCCTATCTGGCCTCCGAGACCGGCGTGGAGCTGTCCGTGTTCTTCCAGAAGAAGGGCATGGCGGGCTTCTTCGGCGGCGAGGGCTTCATCATGCAGAAGCTCTCCGGCCACGGCGTCGCCTTCCTGGAGATCGACGGCAGCACGGTGGAGTATGAGCTCTCCGCCGGCCAGCAGATCGTGGTGAACACCGGCAACGTGGCCATGATCGACGCCACCTGCTCCATCGACGTGCAGCAGGTCAAGGGCGTCAAAAACGTGCTGTTCGGCGGCGAGGGCCTGTTCAATACGGTCATCACCGGCCCCGGCCGGGTGGTGCTCCAGACCATGCCCGCCAGCGCCCTGGCCAGCATGATCGCCGGCATGCTGCCCTCCTCCGGCGACTGATCGGCGCCGTACGC
>JAEEGL012681910.1_pt1 | contig 13151 bp, 13 predicted proteins | sample 9134231 | NCBI WGS metagenome assembly JAEEGL01 (sample SAMN16246548, study PRJNA631951) | gut metagenome | biome: gut microbiome; feature: rumen; material: fiber-attached | host: Bos | place: Iran: Karaj | collected 2018-10
ATCACCGGGGCGATCCTGGAAAAGCTGCGCGCGGTGCTGGAGGAGGTCAGGCCCGATACGGTGCTGGTGCACGGGGACACGAGCACCGCCTTTGTGACGGCGCTGGCGTGCTTCTATCTGCAGATCCCCGTGGGCCACGTGGAGGCGGGACTGAGGACCTACAACATCTACAGCCCGTATCCGGAGGAGTTCAACCGGCAGGCGGTGGGGCTGATCGCCCGGTATCATTTCGCCCCGACCGGGCTGGCGGCGGAACACCTGATCCGGGAGGGAAAAGACCCCTCCACGATCTACATCACCGGCAATACGGTGATCGACGCGATGCGGCATACGGTGAAGGACAGCTATACCCACCCGGAGCTGGACTGGGTCGGGGACGGGAAGCTGATCTTTATCACGGCGCACCGGCGGGAAAACCTGGGTGAGCCGATGCATCACATGTTCCGCGCGATCCGCCGGGTGCTGGAGGAGCATCCGGACTGCAAGGCGGTGTATCCGATCCACATGAATCCGGCGGTGAGAAAGGCCGCGGAGGAGGAGCTGAGCGGCTGCGACCGGATCCGCATCATCGAGCCCATCGACGTGATGGACTGCCACAACTTTGAGGCCAGATGCTATCTCTGCCTGACGGATTCGGGCGGCATCCAGGAGGAATGCCCGAGCTACGGCAGGCCGGTGCTGGTGATGCGGGACACCACGGAGCGCCCGGAGGGCGTCGCCGCCGGGACGCTGCGCCTGGTGGGCACGGAGGAGGAAACGATCTACCGGAACTTTACGGAGCTGCTTGAGGATCCGGAGGCCTACCGCGCGATGAGCCACGCGTGCAATCCCTACGGCGACGGAAGGGCCTGCGAGAGGATCGCGGATATCCTGGAAACCGGGAAGTATGAGCCCTGGACGGCGGGCTGAAAACCAAAGCGGAGGAGAGATGAGTGTGAGCGCGGAGAAGCGGCCGGTGATCGCCCTGATGTATGACTTTGACAAAACGCTCTGCACCAAGGATATGCAGGAGTACACATTCATCCCCAACGTGGGGCTGACGCCGGAGGAATTCTGGGCGGAGGCGGGAGAGCTGTCCGCCGGGAAAAAGATGGATCCGGTACTGGCGTATATGTACCTGATGCGGGAGAAGGCGCACGCGGCGAAGATCCCGGTGAAGCGGGAGACCTTTGTGAAGCTGGGGCGCGACCTGGAGTTTTTTCCCGGAGTGGAAAGCTGGTTCGAAAGGATCAACCGCTTCGGAAAAGAGCTCGGGGTGACGGCGGAGCATTACATCATTTCCTCCGGGCTGAGGGAGATCATTGAGGGCTCGAGCATTTACGGCGCCTTCCGGGACGTGTTCGCCTGCGAATTCCTGTATGACGAAAACGACACCGTATGCTGGCCGAAAAACGCCGTGAACTATACGACGAAGACCCAGTTCCTTTTCCGGATCAACAAGGGCGTGCTGGACATCGACAACGACGCGGACCTGAACCGCTATACGCCGGAGGATGACCGGAGGGTCCCCTTCCGCAGCATGATCTATATCGGGGACGGCCTGACGGACGTGCCCTGCATGAAGCTGGTGAAGGTGAACGGAGGATACTCCGTGGCGGTGTATCCGGAAGGGAAAAGGGACAGGGTGAAGGAGCTGCTGGCCGGCGACCGGGTAAACCTGATCGAGCCGGCGGATTATTCCGAGGGAAGCGGGCTGGAGCTGGCCGTGAAGGACATGATGCGGAAAATGGCCGCGGCGGACGCGCTGTACCGCCGGACCCGCGAGCAGCTCGGAAAAATCAGGGACGAATAAGGGCAGAAGGGCGGAGGACCTCTTTCGGGCGGAAGGAGGTCCTCTTTTTCTCTGCCCGGGACGCATCAATCTTGACCCTGTCAGGGCTGTTGCTGTATAATAATCTGTATTTTTATGGAGTTTGTGAGGTACAGGCATGAAAAAAGCGCTGATCAGTGTTACGGGACTGGATACGACAGGCATTATCGCCCGGGTGGCGACGAAGCTTTATGAGCTGAACATCAACATACTGGACATCAGCCAGACGATCCTGAGCGGTTATTTCACCATGATGATGATCGTGGACCTGTCCGGCTCAAAGCTGGACTTTGACGGTGTGAACAAGGAGCTCCAGCCGATCCGGGAGGAGCTGAAAATGGAGATCCATATTCAGCGCATGGACATCTTTGACGCAATGCACAGGATCTGAGGAGAAAAAACATGATCGAAACCGGAGAGATATTACAGACACTGCGGATGATCCAAGAGGAGAACTTCGACATCCGCACGATCACCCTGGGGATCAATCTGCTGGACTGCTCGGATCCGGACGCGGAGAAGTGCGCGCAGCGCGTGTACGACAAGATCTGCCGCACGGCAAAGGACCTGGTCAGCACCGGCGAGCACATCGAAACGGAGTTCGGCATCCCGATCGTGAACAAGCGGATCTCCGTGACGCCGGTGAGCCTGATCTGCCAGGCGGACCCGCGGCCGATCGCCCGGGCGCTGGACCGGGCGGCCAAGGAGGTCGGCGTGAACTTCCTGGGCGGCTATTCCGCCCTGATGCACAAGGGCGCGACCAAAGCGGACGAGCGGCTGCTCGCCTCCATCCCGGAGGTGCTGAGCGAGACGCAGCTGCTGTGCTCCAGCGTCAACGTCGCCTCCACGCGCGCGGGCATCAACATGAACGCCGTGAAGGAAATGGGCGAGATCATCAAGAAAACGGCGGAGCTGACCGCGGACAGCGACGGGCTGGGCTGCGCCAAGCTGGTCGTTTTTGCCAACGCGGTGGAGGACAACCCCTTCATGGCGGGCGCCTTCTGCGGCGTGGGCGAGCCGGAATGCGCGATCAACGTGGGCGTATCCGGCCCCGGCGTGGTCAAGCGCGCGCTGGAGGAGGTCAAGGGGCAGCCGTTCGACACCGTGGCGGAGACCATCAAGCGGACGGCCTTCAAGATCACCCGGGTGGGCCAGCTGGTGGCCCGGGAAGCGAGCCAGCGCCTGAACATCCCCTTCGGCATCGTGGACCTGAGCCTGGCGCCGACGCCGGCGCGGGGCGACTCCGTGGCGCACATCCTGACCGAGATGGGACTGGAAGCCGCCGGCGCGCCCGGCACGACCGCCGCCCTGGCCCTGCTCAACGACGCGGTCAAGAAGGGCGGCGTGATGGCCAGCAACCATGTGGGCGGGCTGAGCGGCGCCTTTATCCCGGTGAGCGAGGATATCGGCATGATCGAGGCGGCAGCATCCGGCGCGCTGACACTGGAGAAGCTGGAGGCCATGACCTGCGTGTGCTCTGTCGGGCTGGATATGATCGCCATTCCCGGGGACACCTCCGCGGCCGCCATCAGCGGCATCATCGCGGATGAAGCGGCCATCGGCATGATCAACAACAAGACCACCGCGGTGCGCGTGATCCCGGCCGTCGGGAAGAAGGCGGGAGACCGGGTCGAATTCGGCGGACTGCTCGGCTTTGCTCCGGTAATGCCGGTGAACCCCTGCGACAACACGGAGTTTATCGCCAGAGGCGGCAGGATCCCCGCGCCCCTGCATTCGTTAAGGAACTGAGGAAAGGAATAATAATGGGAAACTTTGTAGACCACGTCAGGATCACGGCGAAGGCCGGCAACGGCGGAAACGGCTCCGCCTCGTTCCACCGGGAGAAGTATATCCAGAACGGCGGCCCGGACGGCGGCGACGGCGGAAGGGGCGGCGACGTGATCTTCCTGGCGGATGAGAACATGCACACCCTGCTGGACTTCCGCTTCCACAGCAAGTATACCGCCGAAAACGGCGGGGACGGCAGCGGGAACCGCTGCACCGGGAAGCGCGGGGAGGACCTGATCATCAAGGTGCCCGTGGGCACGGTGATCCGGGACGACGAGACCGGGCGGATCATGGCGGACATGGACAAAGCCGGGGAATCCAAAGTCCTGCTGCGCGGCGGACGCGGCGGATGGGGGAACAACCATTTCGCTACGCCGACGAGGCAGGCGCCGAACTTTGCCAAGCCCGGGCTCAGGACCGAGATCCGCACGCTGCGGCTGGAGCTGAAGACCATCGCGGACGTCGGGCTGGTGGGCTATCCGAACGTGGGAAAGAGCTCCATCCTGAGCGTGGTGACCAGTGCCCGGCCCAAGGTGGGCAACTATCATTTCACGACCCTGACGCCGAACCTGGGCATCGTGCGCAGATTCGGGCAGGATATCGTGCTGGCGGATATTCCCGGGCTGATCGAGGGCGCCGCGGAGGGCGCCGGGCTCGGGCACGACTTCCTGCGCCATGTGGAAAGGACGAGGCTCCTGCTCCATGTGGTGGACATCTCCGGCAGCGAGGGCCGGGATCCGATCGACGATTTTGACCGGATCAACACGGAGCTGGAGAATTACGGGGAGCTGGGAGAAAGACCGCAGATCATCGTGTGCAACAAGATGGACCTGCCCGGCGCGGAGGAGAACCTGAAGCGTATGCGCGCGCTGGGCGAGGGCATGGGCTATCCCGTGTTCGCCGTCAGCGCAGCGACCCATCAGGGCTTTGACGAGCTGCTGGACGAAACGGCCAGGCAGCTGGAGACGCTGCCGCCCGTCCTCCACTACGAGGAAGAGGAAGAGCCCGTGCCGGAAAAGAAGGACGGGGAATTCAAGGTCGTGTTTGACGGAGCTGTGTATGAGGTCCGCGGAGGCGGGCTGGAAATGCTGCTGGAGAGCGTGAACTTTGACGATTACGACAGTGTGAACTGGTTCCACCGGACGCTGCGCCGCTGGGGCGTGATCGACGCCCTGAAGGCAGCCGGAGCCGGGGAGGGCTCCGCGGTCCGGATCGGCGAGATGGAATTTGACTACGTGGAATAAACAGGAGAGAAAGAAATGACAGGAAAGCAGAGAGCCGTGCTGCGCGGCATGGCAAATACCCTGGAGACCATTCTGTACATCGGCAAGGACGGGATCGGGGAGAACACGATCCGCGAGGCGGAGGAGGCCCTGGAGGCCCGCGAACTGATCAAGGGCTGTGTGCAGCAGGGCGCGCCGATCAGCGCGAAGGAAGCGCTGACCGAGCTGTGCGAGCGCACTCACGCGGAACCCATCCAGTTCATCGGAAGAAGGTTCGTGCTTTACAGGCCGAGCCGGCAGAATCCGAAAATCGTTGTGGAGTGACGGGATATGGTTCATATCAGAGACTATCAGGGAAAGCGGATCCATCTGATCGGGATCGGCGGATCCAGCATGAGCGGGCTGGCGGCCATGCTGCTGGATAAGGGCTACCGCGTCTCCGGAAGCGACCGCGACGACGGGTACCTGATCGGGGACGTACGGGCAAACGGCGCGGAGGTCTTTATCGGCCACCGGGCGGAGAACGTTCACGGCGCCGACCTGGTCGTGTATTCCGCGGCGATCCCCGCGGAAAACCCGGAAAGACAGGAGGCGGACCGGCTCGGCATACCGAGCATGGAGCGCGCCTACCTGCTGGGTCAGCTGATGGACGGATATGACAAGGCGGTCGGGATCTGCGGGACGCACGGAAAAACCACCGTGACCTCCATGCTCAGCCAGATGCTGCTGGAAAACGGCATGGACCCCAGCATCCATATCGGCGGAAAGCTGGACGCCATCGGCGGCAGCGTACGGGTCGGGCACAGCGACATTTTTGTATCGGAGGCCTGTGAGTTCAACCGCAGCTTCCTGCACATGAACCCGACGGTGGCCGTGGTGACAAATATCGAAGAAGACCATCTGGACTGCTACAGGGATATTGAGGAGATCGAGGAGACCTTCGGGCAGTATCTGAGGCTGCTGCCGGAGGACGACGGGGTCGCCGTGGGCAACGGCGACGATCCCAGGGTCCGCCGACAGATCGAAAAGCTGAGCTGCGGCAAGGTCTTCTTCGGCATGGGAAAAGAAAACGACTGGTATCCGGAAAACCTGGAGGAGGACATCCGCGGATACGCGCACTTCGACCTGGCCTGCCGGGGGAGGATCATCACCCATGTGCGGATGGGCGTGCCCGGCGATTTCAACGTGATGAACGCGCTGGCCGCGCTGGCAGCCGCGGATGTGATCGGACTGCCGGCCGAAAAGGCGGCGGAAAGCCTGGAGCGCTTTATCGGCGCGCACAGGCGTTTTGAACTGACGGACACCGTGGACGGCGTGGAGATCTTCCACGACTACGGGCACAACCCGAAGGAAATGCGGAACGCGATCTCCATCGCGCGCAAGCGCTGCCGGAACGGGAAGCTGTGGGCGGTGATGCAGCCCCATACCTTCAGCCGGGTCCGGACACTTTTCAACGAATACCTGACCTGCACGGCGCTGGCGGACCACACGCTAGTGACGGACATCTGCGCCGCGAGGGAAAAGGATCCCGGCGACCTGAACAGCGGCATGCTGGTGGAGGGAATGCGGAAGAACGGCATCGACGCCGTGTGGACGCCCAGCTTTGACGACACCGAGAAGTATCTGCGGGAGCACTGGCAGAGCGGCGACCTGGTGATCACCATGGGCTGCGGGGACATCAACCTGCTGAACGCGCAGATCCACAGGCACGAGCTGGAAAAAAGATAAAGCCGCGGCGCGAACGGCCGCTGTGACAGAAAGGTCTGAGGAACGATATGCTGCTACCCCGCAACAGGCGGATCATTGACCGGGAAGCCATTCAGCACAACATGGAGGTCATCCGCGCGGAGGTGCCGGCGAGCGCGAAGCTGCTGGCGGTCGTGAAGGCGGACGGCTACGGACACGGAGCGGAAGAGGTCAGCCGCGCGGCGATCGCCGGCGGGGCGGACATGCTGGCCGTGGCGTCTGTGGCCGAGGGTGTCAGGCTGAGGAACGCGGGCTTTGACAGGATCCCGATCCTTGTGCTGGGAGCCGTCACGGCCGGGGACGTCCGGGAGGGCGTGGAGGCCGGCCTGATCCAGACCGTGTGCAGTCCGGAAATGGTGGAGCTGTGCCGGAAGGCCGCGGAGGAAACCGGCCTGACGGCTGAGGTACATCTGAAGGTCGACACGGGCATGAGCCGCATCGGCGTGCGGAACGAAGAGGAGCGGGACGCCGTGCTGGCGGCGCTGGAAAAGACCGGCGCCGTGAAGCTGACCGGCGCCTTTACGCACTTCTGCGACGCGGACGGCGATGAGGACGGCATGGCGTTCACCGAAGAACAGTTCCGCCGCTTCCTGAAGCTGACGGACGGAATGAAGGTGCTGCGGCACTGCGCGAACTCGGCCGCCATCCACCGCCGGAAGGACATGGCGCTGGACATGGTGCGGGCCGGGATCAGCCTGTACGGCTATCCCCCGGTGGAAACGGGGATGAAGCTGAAGCCCTGCATGCGCTGGACGGCGAAGGTCAGCTACATTAAGGAGCTTCCCGCGGGCGAATACATCAGCTACGGAAGGACCTACCGCACGGATAAGCCCACCCGGGTGGCAACGGTGACCTGCGGATACGCGGACGGCTATCACCGCAGCGCGGGACCGCAGGCGGAGGTGCTGATCCACGGAAAAAGGGCGAAGGTGCTCGGCAGGATCTGCATGGATCAGATGATGGCCGATATCACAGACATTGAAGACGTAAAGCCGGAGGATGAGGTGACCCTGATGGGAACGGACGGGTCGGAAAGCGTGACGGCGGAGGATATCGCGCGCTGGGCGGGAACGATCAGCTACGAGATCCTGCTGAGCGTCGGCAGCCGGGTGGAAAGAATATACCGCTGAGCAAGAAAGGAAACATCTGCTATGACGAAACAGACACCCAAGCCGGCAGCGCCGGTTTCCAAGCCTTATCTGACAGGCTCCGTCGCGGACAGCAGGACGGTGAAGGCCGCGTGCGGCTTCTTCGGCATCCTGGTGCTGACCATCTTCATGTGCTTCCTGGTCTCCTCCATGATGAACCTGGATAACGACACGCTGCGCGTGATCCTGAATTCCGCCGTGGTGCTGCTGGTGCTTTTCATCCTGTTCAACACCGCCTCCGGAAGCGGCGCGGACGCCGTGGCCCGGGGCGAGATCCTGTACCAGAAGCAGGAAGCGGGAAAGCCTTTTTCCGCGAGTGAACGCGCGATGTGCTACCATCCGCTGAAAGGCTTTGTAATCGGATTCCTCGGGACGCTGCCGCTGCTGATCTGCGCGATCCTGCTGGCGGTCACGGCCGAGAAGCAGGTGACAGGGATCGGCTCGCTGCCGGACTGGCTGAAGAACTATCAGCGCAGAAGCGAGATCGGGGACGCGCTGGTGGCCTACACCGCGCAGAGGAGCATAGGACTGACGGACATCGTGCGGATGATCGTGCGGGCCGCGCTGCTGCCTTTTGTGACGATGGTCGGAACGGAGAACAGCGGCCTGATGCTTCTGCTGGAGCGGGTGAGCCCGCTGCTTTCGCTGCTGCCGGCAGCCGCGTACGGCATCGGATATATGCAGGGGAAGAGCATCCGGACGCGGGTGCATACCGGGATCGCGGAGGATCAGAAGAAGCGCGCCAGGAAAGAAAGAAAAGAGAGAAAGAAGAGGATCGCTGCCGGACCGAAGGGACCGGAGCAGCTGAACTGACGGGAACGCCGGAGAAAGGGAGACGACATTGCGCATCATTGCCGGAACAGCCCGGGGACGGAGGATCGAAGCGCCGCCGGGACTGGATACCCGCCCGACGCTGGACCGTGTACGGGAGAACCTGTTCAACATGCTGCAGCTCCGGGTGCGGGACACGCGGGTGCTGGACCTTTTCGCCGGGAGCGGGGCGCTGAGCCTGGAGGCCCTCAGCAGGGGGGCGTCCTTCGCCGTGCTGGCGGACCGGGACCGGGCAGCTCTGCAGACGGAGAAGAAGAACATCGAGGCTCTGCGCTTTCAGGACAGGACGAGGATCCTGCCCGGGGAATGGAAACGGGCAGCGGCTACGCTGAAGGCGGAGGGGGAAAGGTTTGACCTGGTCTTCCTGGATCCGCCTTACGCGATGACGGACCTGCGGGAGGTGACGGGTGAACTGCTCGGCCTGCTGTCGGACGGCGCCCTGATCGTGATCGAGCATGAGGCGAAGGCGGAAACGGCCGTTTCGGACGAGCTGGAGCTGGTCAACGAGCGGAGCTGGGGTTACTGCGGCGTCCGCTTTTATGAAAGAAAGAAAGCTGAGAGCGGGGAGGCATAAAAAGATGAAGAGCTGTGTTTTTCCCGGATCCTTCGATCCCGTGACGCAGGGTCATATGGACCTGATCCGCCGCGCGGCGAAAATGTTTGACCGGGTGACGGTGACGGTGATGATCAATATCCGTAAGAAGGGCGCCCTGACCCCGGCCAAGCGGGTGAAGCTGCTGAAAAAGGCCTGCGAGGGGCTGGAGAACGTACGCGTGGACCGGTGGGACGGGCTGCTCGCCGATTACATGCGGGAAAAGGGTGAGACCTGCGTGATCCGCGGCGTAAGGAACGCGGCTGAATACGCCTCCGAATCCGCGGCGGCGGCGATCAACAAGCTGCTGAACCCGGAAATGGAGACCGTGATGATCCCCGCCTCCGACGGGCTGGCGCATGTGTCCTCCTCCGCGGTGAGGGAGCTGGCGATCTTCGGGGGAGACGTGCGGGCTTTTGTGCCGGAGAATGTGGCGGAGGAAATCGCCGCGGCGCTGGCGAATAAATAAACATATTTTCTGACGGAAAAAAGGAAAGGGGTTTTTGTTCATGGCGGATATCAACGGTTCTGAGCTTTGCATCAAGGCGGTTCGCCTGCTGAAGCAGGAGCTGGCAAACGGGCGGAGAACGCTGATCAATTCGGATGCCTGGATTGTCAATAAAACCAACATGCAGCAGCAGCTGGACTACCTGGATGACCATCTGCCCGAAAACATTCGCCTGGCCGCGAAAATCGTGGAGGAAGAGGAGACCATCCGCACCGAGACCGAACAGAAGCGGTCTCAGATCCTGAACGACGCGCAGACGCAGGCCCAGAACATGGTGAACGACGCCTCTGCCAAGGCGCAGGATATGATGAACCAGGCGAGCTACGAAGCCAACGCGCTGATGGAAAAGGCCCAGAACGAGGCCAAGGCGTGCATGGACGCGGCGCGTGCGGAAGCGTCCCGGATGCTGGAGGACGCCGAAAAGAAGGCCAAGCAGCTGGTGGAGGAGGAGAATATCGTCCGCCGGGCCCGGGTGGAAAGCGAGGAGCTGCGCGAGAAGGCGCAGCAGGACGCGGCCACCCTGCACAAGAATACCCTGGATTATATCGATTCCATGCTGGCCGATCTGGACCGCAATATGAGCAACATGATCAACAGCGTGCGCATGGAGCGCAGCGAGATCAAGAACCACAGATGACCGCGGCCTCTCTTCCGCTGAGAAACATCGGAATATTCGCGCATGTGGACGCCGGGAAGACCACGCTGTCGGAACAGATGCTGCTCCGCGCAGGAGCGATACGCGAGGCCGGCAGCGTGGACCGCGGAACGGCGCATACCGACAGCCTGCCCGTGGAGCGCAGGCGTGGCATTTCCGTACGCGCGACCTGTGTGCGCCTGCAGTGGAAGGGAACCGCCATCCATCTGATCGATACCCCCGGGCATACGGACTTCACCGCGGAGATCGAACGGAGCCTGTGGGCGCTGGACGGCGCCGTGCTGGTGGTGAGCGCGGCGGAGGGCGTGGAGCCCCAGACCGAGCTGCTGTATGACGCCCTGAAAAGGGCCGGGATCCCACTTCTCTTTTTTCTGAATAAATGTGACCGGGAGGGCGCAGACATTCCCGGTACACTCGGGCAGATCCGGCGGAGGCTGAAGGCCTCGGCCGTTCCGCTTTTTGACCGGGAAAACCTGGCCGAAAACGTGTGCGGAGAGGATGAAGCGCTGGCGGAACGCTATCTGGCGGGCGAGGACGTTTCCGAAAAGGAAGCGGAAGACGCGCTGCGCGGACTGACCCGGGAGGGAAAGGCCTGCCCGGTCCTGGCGGGCTCCGCGCTGAAGGGCGAGGGGATCGAGGCCGTGCTGGACGCGGTGACGGAATACCTGCCCCCGCCCGAAAACACGGATGAGCTGTGCGGGGTGGCGTTTGCCGCGGAGAAGGACCGGCTGCTCGGACGGGGCGTATGGATCCGCCTTTGGGGCGGAACGCTGAAGACCCGGGATACCGTGACGCTGCCCGGACGAATGGATCCGCTGAGCGGGGAAATGATCCCCGTGGAGCAGAAGATCACCCAGATCCGGGATGTGAGGGGCGCCGATACCGGGGAACTGAAGGCCGGGGAGATCGGGATCGTATACGGCCTGGGGAGGATCCCGGTCGGCAAGGTGATCGGGAACGGGGGAAAGCTGCCCAGGTCCGTAAAGCCCGGCGCGATCCGGGAGCCCCTGATGACCGTGCGCGTGCTGCCGGAAAAGAAGGAAGAAATGGAAGCGCTCCGCGCCGCGTGCGAGGAGCTGTCGCTGGAGGATCCGCTGCTGCAGGCAAGGTACTCAAAGGCGACGGACGAGCTGCAGCTGCGCGTGATGGGCGCTATCCAGCTGGAGATCCTGCAGGATACACTGGAGACCAGGTTCGGCCTGAAGGCAGGCTTTGACAACCCGACGGTGGTTTACCGGGAGACCATAGCGAGGGCCGGCACCGGCTTTGCCGCCTATACGATGCCCAAGCCCTGCTGGGCGGTTCTGGAGTTTACCCTGGAGCCCGGGGAGCGGGGGAGCGGCGTGCAGTATTCCTCCGTTGTTCCCGTGCGGGACATCATGGCGAGATATCAGCACCAGGTGGAGCAGGCGCTGCCGCTGGCCCTGCGCCAGGGCAGGCTGGGCTGGGAGGTGACGGACATCGTGATCACCCTGACCGGCGGGAACCATCACCTGATCCATACGCATCCGATGGACTTCATCCTGGCCACGCCCTGGGCGATCCACGACGGGCTCCGGAACTGCGGTTCCGTGCTGCTGGAGCCGATGCTGGAAATGAAGCTGCTGCTTCCCGCGGAATACGTCGGGAAGGTCATGAGCGACGTGGCCGTCATGCGCGGGGAGGTGCTCTCCACGGAAACGGACGGCGACCGGGTGATGCTGACGGCGCTGGTGCCGGCGGCGGAAAGCATGGATTATCCGACGCGGCTGGCGGCGGCGACCGGCGGGCGGGGCGGAATGGCCGCCCGGCTGCACTCCTGGCGGGAATGCCCAATGGAGCTCGGACACACCGCAAAAAGGCGCACGACGGATCCGCTGGATACCGCAAAGTATATCCTGGCAGCCCGCAGCGCCATGTCCGGCGGCGTATTCGATATGGAACAGGAATGATCAGAGGGAAACGGAAAGCTGCTCAGGCCGGGGAAGCTCAGCAGCATCACCCAGCAGGCAGCAGGAATAACGGAAGCCTTCCGGCGCAGCCAGGTCAAAAAACCGGCAGCCCTCCGGCGGGGAAATGACGGAAAAGGAATTCAGGGGACGGGACAGACCGTCCCCTGTTGCTTTCAGATAGCTTTCTTTTTTGGTCCAGATGCCCGTGAAGAGGGAATGCCATCTGCCCGGGTCGGTCTCGGCCGTCAGAAGGGCCTGCTCATCCGGCGTATAATAGCGGGCGGCGAGCCGCGGGGTCCCCCTGCCGACGGCCTCGGCGTCGCAGCCGACGGGAAAACCGGACACGGCGCAGAGCGCCTTCGTTCCCGCATGGGAAAGACTGAAAAAGATCTCCGGATGACCGGGAAGGAAGGGCTTTTCCTTTTCCGAAACGGCAAAGCGCTCCGACAGGGCATCGATCCCGGCGGACGCGAGGGCCCGCGTCAGCAGGACGCTGACGCCCAGGGAAAGCCGTTTGCCCTCCGGATGGCGGACCGCGTCGATCCGCTCCTGCCGCCAGGACGGTACGCGCGCGAAATAATCCCGGAAGAGGGCTTCGTCCTCCAGCGGGGCGACGTCGGCGGAGTATACGCGGCAGAAATCTTTCACGGCGGCTTTCCTTTCAGCGGTTGATGCCGCTATGATTCTTGATGAAAACGGGGGATTCCTTCTTTTCCTGCCAAAATCGGTCTTGACGGAGGTGAAAAGGCATGATAGAATACTCAAGCTGGTTCATTTAGGGAGCGATGGCCGAGCGGTTGAAGGCGCTGGTCTTGAAAACCAGTGATACCGAAAGGTACCGGGGGTTCGAATCCCTCTCGCTCCGCCAGCCTTGACATGGAGAAGTACCCAAGTGGCCGAAGGGGCTCCCCTGCTAAGG
>JAEEGL013687039.1_pt1 | contig 13151 bp, 10 predicted proteins | sample 9134231 | NCBI WGS metagenome assembly JAEEGL01 (sample SAMN16246548, study PRJNA631951) | gut metagenome | biome: gut microbiome; feature: rumen; material: fiber-attached | host: Bos | place: Iran: Karaj | collected 2018-10
ATAGACGGGCAGCCGGCTGTGGTTGCTCTTCGCAACGGTCTGCATGATCTCTTCGCGTGTTGCACTGATATCGAGCACATCCATGTCCACACGCGCTGTCATGGCTTCCTCCGCCGTGGTATCCTTGAAATCGATCGCTGCCGACACGAGCTCTGACCGTTCCGCGTCCAGGACGCCTTCGTCCTCGGCTGTTTCGATAATCGTCTGCAGCTCGTCGCTGACCTCATCCTCCGGGTTTGTCTTCTCTTCCTTGATGCCCTTCGTCAGCAGCTGGACAAGCTTTACGATTACATAAGTGACCGGGTAGAAAAGAATCCGCAGGAAGCTGATTCCGCCGGAAACCGCTTTGGACATGCCGGTTGCGTTGGCTTTGCAGATGATCTTGGGGACCGTCTCGCCGAACAGGATGACCAGGACCGTGATGATCAGCGTCCCGATGCCGTTCAGCTTATCGGAGCCTGTCAAGAGCAGCACTCCGACAGTTGTAAGGGAAGATGCCGCAATGTTGACCAGATTGTTGCCCATCAGGATCGTGGACAGCGTATCGTCGAAGTTCTCCGCGAGCCTCAGCGCACGCTTTGCCTTGAAATCTCCGTCCTCTGCCTCATTTTCCAGACGGATCTGATTGCAGGCGGAAAGCGCCATTTCCGAGCCTGAGAAATACGCTGACAGCAGAATACATACCAGGATGCCCGCCAGAACAAGTATGATCGGTATCATGATCTGCCTCCTTCCGAGGATTCGGCAGAAACCGGTGCCGGTTCTGCATCCTGCTCCTCTTCGCGGCGGATATCCATCTGAACCTTGTAAATCCGGTTATGCCGGATATCGCTGACTTTTACGGTCAGATTGTAATATTCAAACTGCTGCCCGCGTGTCGGGATCTCGGTAAAATGCTCAAACACCCAATCCGATACCAGCAGATTGGTAAAGCGGTCCTCGTTCTCCCGCTCGTCCGGGTCCTCAAATTCCATGAAATTAAAAGCGTCCAGGACCGTTTCGTCCCCGCTTACGATAAAAGAGTCCTCCGTCAGCTTAATGAGCGGCTCTCGAATCTCGTCATCTTCGTCCCAGATCTCGCCGACGATCTCCTCGACGATATCTTCGACCGTAACTACACCGAGTGTCCCGCCGTAACTGTCCGTAATGACAGCCATATTCATCTTGTGCTTGGACATCTCTGTCAGCAGCTCATCGATTTCGATCGCACTGTGAGCATAATAAACCTGGTCGAGCAGCGGCCGGATGTCCGGGATCCTGCCCGACAGAATGTATTCCTTCAGGTATTTACGGATCTGGAGGACACCTATTACGTTGTCGATGGTCTTTTCATATACTACAATACGGGAATGATTCTGTTCCCGTACATAATTCAGAATGTTTTCAGGAGAGTCATTGACCTCCACCGCGGCCAGATCGACCCGCGGAGTCAGGATGCTGGAGACCGTCACGTCTCCGAACTGCAGCGCGGACGAGATCAGTTCGCTCTGCTCCTCGTCAATCGAGCCCTCCTCCGTCATATCTTCTATGATATCGTACAGTTCGTTCTCTGTGACGGATGCGCCTTCGTTATTCTTCATCCTGGATGAGACCATCTGACCGAATACAGCTAAAAGCTTGGCGGCCGGGCGGAGGATCTTCATCAGGAATACCATAAAGCCGGACAGACTGAGGCTTGTCTGCTCGGATGTCTTTTTGCCGATGCTCTTGGGGAGCAGTTCTCCCAGGAAGAACATGGCGATCGTAGTTGCAAAAGTACTGATCGTGACAGCTGTACCCATCCTGGCGGAATCGCTCCAGACACGGGTAACCAGCAGCGTTACGATAGATGCTGCCACAAGATGCGCGATATTGATCACAATCAGCAGCGTCGTGACCGCCTGATCAAAATTGTCCAATATATACAGTACTCTGCCTGCACGCGGATCGTGCCGGTCATCAAGGACTTTCATCCTCGTCCGGGACACGGACGCAAAAGCGGTCTCCATCAGGGCAAATACAGCGGAGGCCACAAACAGAAGTACGGTAACAACGATTAAGAACGACGATCGACTGGGGTCAGGGTCCATAGAGATTAAATCTTACACTGCCTTTCTTATCAGAATGTATTCCCGCGGATGTGCTCCGGCCGGATGGCCACACTCCCCTAGAATACTGTCAATGAGTATAACATAGCTCTATATGTCTTGTCAAATGTCAATTTGCGGGACAGGAAAGCCGGTATCCGGCTGCCGGCCCAAGCATTGAAAAAACAGAAAAGCCGGGAAACCGCTGATCTCCCAGCTGTTTCCCGGCCGTTAATCCGTGCAAACGATTACACTGCAGCGGAAACTCAGTCGCCGTAAGAATTGCTTGTGTCGAGGGTCGCACCGTCCGTCTCGGCCTTCTTGAAGGTGGAGTTTGCGATGTGCTCGTCAAGCAGTTTCTTGAACAGAACTTCGTCGATATTGTTAGGATCAACCATCTGACCGGTCCAGTCAGACAGATGCATAGCATTGGAAAGCTGCAGTCCACGGATGCCTTCCTCACCGGGCGCAAGCAGCGGAGTGCCATGCAGGACATGATTTGCAAAGTTCTGGAATACGCCCATGTGCTGCTGCAGCTTCGGAGCAAAGCGCGGATCCGGGGTCGCGTCGATCTTCCAGACTTCAGGATTGCCGAAGCCGCCCTTGAAGGTGTCGTTGAATTCCTTCTCACCTACGCGGTTGCGCCAGTAGGTGATCTTGTTGTTCTCGACAACGATTTTGCCGCGGTCTGCGGAGATCTCCAGACGGTTGGTTCCCGGAGTCTCATGTGTGGAAGTTACAAAGAGTCCGGTAGCACCGTTCGGATACTGCAGGAAAGCCGTAACGTCGTTCTCGACCTCAATATTGCGCTCCCAGCCGTACTTCATGAACGCACGGACGCCGCAGGGCATTCCGGCGATCCACTGCAGCAGGTCAAGGTTATGCGGGCACTGATTCAGCAGAACGCCGCCGCCTTCGCCGCCCCAGGTCGCGCGCCAGGAACCGGAATCATAATAGCTCTGTGAACGGTACCAGTCTGTAATCAGCCATACGACGCGCTTGATTTCACCGATCTCGCCGCTGGAAACAAGCTCTTTGACCTTCTGGTAAACCGGATTGGTACGCTGATTGAACATGATACCAAAGACCTTGTCGCTCTTTCTCGCGACTTCGATCTCTTCCTTCGCGGCAAGGGTGTAAACACCGATCGGCTTCTCGGAGATTGCATGCAGGCCATGATTCAGGGCTGCGATGACCAGTGACGGATGGAAATAGTGAGGAGTCGCTACGATAACAGCATCGAGCGGAGCCTTTTCATACATCTCGATCGCGTCGGAATAGATCTGAACGCTGTCCTTCAGATGGTCCTTGGCCCACTGACGGCGGTCTTCCTTAATGTCGCAGACTGCGGTCAGTTCGATCTCGGGAACTACACCTGCGTTGAGGTTCATAGCATGGCCGGAACCCATGTTGCCGATACCGACGATGCCAAAACGAAGTTTGTCCATAAAAGAATCCTCCTGTTATAATAGTATATTGTTGCACCCGGTTTCTGTACAGCCGGGGTATGGGGTCCGGTACTGAATCAGGCTTCCGCGTTGACCGCGCCGATTTCGTCCAGAATGCCGCGCAGGCTTGTAACGGCCGCCGTCCAGAGCTTGCCGCCAAGGCCGGCATCTTCCGTCGCCTTGTTCGTCGCGCCGACTTCCAGATCACTGAATCCGACGAAGGTATGCAGATGCGGTTCCAGAGACAGGAATCCTTCGTAATTTCTCTCAGAGAGCTCCGTCAGGATCTCCTTGACATGTCCGTCGCCGCGGCCGGCAACCGTAACGACACCGTCATTCATATGCGCGTCTTTGATGTGCATATAAGTAATGTAGTCTTTCAGCAGACCGAACGCATGAGGATAGGTCTCGACCTTGCACTGTACAAAGTTCGCGGGATCGAATACGCACTTGAAGTTGTCGCCGTAGAAGTTCTGCTGCAGATCCAGGCAGCGCTCAGCATTGTCGCCGTAGATGCCTTTTTCATTTTCGTGCTGCAGCAAGATTCCGCGGACCTGTGCTTCCTTTACGAAGATCTCGGTACGGCGCAGAACCTCGTCACGATATTTCGCAGGATCGTCTCCCTCATCGATGTAGTAACTGAAAATGCGGATGCGCCTGGTCTCGAAGAGATCCGCCAGGTCACAAACATGTTTAAAGAATTCAAAATGCGGCTCAAAAGGATCTGTGATCTTGATCTTTCCAAGAGGAGAACCAATCGCGGACAGCTTGAATCCGCGTGCGTCCAGGCGCTCTTTGATCTTCTTTGCGTCCTCTACGGTATAGTCGCAAAGATTCTTACGGTCAACTCCGCGCATCTCGATATGACGGATGTTCAGGGAATCCAGAACACTCATCTGTACATCAAGATCGGGGGAAATCTCATCAGCAAATCCGGTAAGCGTATACTTCAGCATAACAGGCAAAACCTCCTTTAATATTTTATACCGTCCGTCCCGGCCAGTCCCGGGAGACAGCAACGATAACATAGAGAACCAGCAGTGCTTCAAGCACTATCAAAACCACGGACAGGGCTGTCGTAAGCGACAGCAACCCGCCGAATGCCACAAGCAGCAGCAGGATAATCTGGGACAGCCGGAGTGTTTTCACCCGGATCTGCTGCACAGAACCTTTTTCCGCATCAGGCGCCGCAGCGCGGAACAGAATGAACATCCAGATAAGCAATGCAGCATGGTCAGCCAGACGGATCCACCACCAGAGCATGGAGCGCTTCAGGATAATGAGCAGAACGGAACCGGCAAAACCGATCAGGATCGGTATGACGGACCAGCCCGGCATCTTTTTTTTACGGATCAGGAGAAGCGCACTAACCACAAGAAGCGCGAATCCAACAGCATCCGGCAGGATATCCACAACTCCCACATTCAGCTCGAATGCGGCAAAGATATAGCCGATTACAAAACAGATCAGATCCATCGCTTTGCCTCACCCCGCGGAATAATCATTATAAATATAGAGAATCCGGGCATCGTACTCTGCTGCCAGTGCTCGGCCGTCTTCCTCCGGGAGCAGAAACAGTGCCGTTGACAGCATATCCGCTGCCGCGGCGTCCCGGCAGGAAACCGTTACGCTGTGATAGCGCGTTCCCGGGTACATTGTATCCGGATCAATGATGTGGTGATACCGGGTATCACCGATCATGAAAAACCGTTCATAATCTCCGCTTGTTACGACGGATGAATCCTTGACCTGCCACACCGTATAGACCTGCTCGGACGCTTCGGGATCAGGATTCCGTATCCCGACGTTCCAGCCCGCAAGGCCCGGATATGTCCCGATCGTCATCACATTGCCGCCTGCGGAAAAAAGCGCGCTCTGACAGCCTGCCGCCTGCAGGGCTTCTTCGATCCTGGCGCAGACATAGCCTTTGCCGAGCGCTCCCGCGTCAAGTCGGATCTGCGGATCGCGGAAATATACCGTATGATTGGCAGCATCCAGTATGACATCCGAAGGATCTGTATGCAGGGCAGCTTCCCGCAGTGCGTCCGGATCCGGCAGCTGCGGTTCTGCAGCCTGGCCGTCATCCGTAACCTTGTTCAGCTGCTCCTGCCAGAGGCGGGTAACAGAACCAAGCGCAATGTTAACGGTTTCTCCGGATTTATCAAAAGCGGCAAGCCCGTATTCCAGGAAAGCATAAAGCTCTTCAGAAATGGCAACCGGCGCGGTACCAGCCTGTTCGTTGACGGTATACAAGCCGACAATTCCCTCATGCGGGTCAAAGGAATCAAGCAGCGCGTCATATGCGGACATATAATCACGGACGATCTGATCGTACTGTTTCGCGGCTGTCTCATCCGGCGCGTATACTGTCAGTGAGGAAAACGTATCGAAATAATCATAATAGTAAAACGTATATTCCTTACCATTCTGACAGCCGGCTGCCGTAAGCAGTATCATCAGCACTGCCAGGACACCTGCTCCTGCTTTAATCCGGATCAGACGTCTCACCTCCGCTCGTTTTTTTTGCCGTTCCTACCTGCACCGCGCATATTTCCGCCGCTTGCACCATCTCTATCCCTACTTTACCACAAGACTGGCAAAAACACAACAAAAATCCCGGACATTTCTGTCCGGGATCTGCCATCTGATAAACCAACATCCGGATAATCGGAATTATCCCTTGATGGATCCGATCATAACGCCCTTTACGAAATACTTCTGAATGAAGGGGTATACCGCAAGGATCGGGAGTGTGGAAACGATGATGACCGCATACTGAACCAGCTCACGGGCCATGAACATCATATCCGCATCCTGATTGGCGGCAGCATTTACGTCAGACATGGTACTTGTATCATTGATAATCAGGATCTGACGCAGGATCATCTGCAGCGGCCACTTGTTGGAGCTCTTCAGATACAGCAGAGCATTGAACCATGCATTCCAGTGACCGACCGCGTAATACAGCGTGATAACCGCGATATTCGCTTTGGTCAGCGGCAAGGCTATCCGCAGGAAGATCGTAAAGTCGCCCGCGCCGTCAAGCTTGGCGGACTCCTCAAGACTGTCCGGCAGGGCTGCCATAGCGGTACGCGTAATGATCAGGTTGTAGGTGCTGACGATACCGGGGATGATCAGAGCCCAGCGGCTATCGTACAGGCCGATTCCCTTAACCAGCAGGAAGGTCGGAATCATACCGCCGCCGAAGAACATCGTGAAGGTAATCAGCGCCATGATAAGGTTTCTCCACAGGTATGTCTTGCGGGACAGAACGTAGCCCGCCATAGCAGTGAAGAAAACGTTAAGGAATGTTCCGACTACAACAAGGAAAATCGTATTCTTATAACCAACCAGTATGTTCTTGTTCTGCATGGTCAGTCTGTAGCCCCACAGGGTCGGTGGCTGCAGCGGAGCCCACAGGATACCGGTATGCTTCATCAGCGACAGCGGATCGGAAAGGGATGCCCACAGAACGTACAGCAGCGGATACAGACAGATGATAGCGACAAGTCCGAGGAAGATATGGTTAAAGGTATCGAAAAGAATACTGCCGAACGATGCTTTAATCTTATTCGCTTTATTAACGGTCACATTATTCTTAGCCATAGCAATCACCACAGACTGGTCTCAGAGACCATGGAGCTGATCTTATTCGTGATAATGATCAGGAAGAAGTTGATCAGCGAGTTAAACAGGCCGACCGCAGCCGAGAAGGAGAAATCTCCGTCCAGAATACCTCGACGGTATACATATGTGGAGATAACGTCCGCCGTCTCATAGGTGGCCGAGTTATACAGAAGAAGAACTTTATCGGATCCGACAGAGAACATGGATCCCATTCGGAGAATAAACAGAATAATGATGGTCGGAGCGATACTGGGAATCGTTACATGGAAGACCTGCGCAAAACGTCCTGCGCCGTCGATCTTGGCTGCTTCGTACAGCTGCATGTCAATACCGGAAATCGCTGCCAGATAAATGATGGAGTTCCATCCCAGAGACTGCCAGATACCGGAAATGACATATACCGGACGGAAGTACTGGGGATACTGCAGCATCGTCTTTCTCTCACCGCCGAAGGCAGCAATGATATCATTGATAACACCGTCGGAACGGGTGAAGTTGACGATGATACCGCACATAACGACCGTAGAGATGAAGTACGGCAGATAAGACAGTGTCTGCAGTGTGCGCTTGTACCAGGAAGTCCTGATCTCATTCAGCAGTATTGCGAAAATGATAGGAGCCGGGAATCCGAAAACAAGCGTCTCAACGGAAATCAGTAATGTGTTGCGGATCAGTCTTCCAAAATAAAAGCTATTGAAGAAGCTGATAAAATGCCTAAGGCCGACCCACGGGCTGCCGGTTACACCGTCAACCGGGTTGTAATCGCGGAACGCGATCTGCAGACCGTACATAGGGCCGTAATGGAAAATAATGTAGAACGCAAATACGGGCAGGATCATCAGTGTAAGCGCATAATTCAACTTGAAATCTCTTTTGATGTTATGCCACCCGTACTTAGGATACCTTTTATTGACGGTTGGAGTTGTTGTAGCCATATTGATTATCACTTCCTGTAATAGAGATGTGTTTTATGCGATATGAGACACAAGACCGGGCGGGTCTGTCCGGTCTTGTGTCGGGATCTTGCCTCGTACATCTGTACTTACAGTTCACAAATCAAGATCCAAGTGATAGTAATAGTTGAATTAACGAGCGTTGTAACGTGCAAGAGCATTCTGACGAATCTCAATAGCACGTGCAATGTTCATGCCCTTAATGGTCTCCATGTACTTCGGGAAATCTTTCTCAAGATCCTTGGTGCCATTGATGAAACCAACAGACCACTCCTTAACGAAAGCTTCGATATCAGCCATAATGGAAGCAGACTCGGAACCCTCATCAGCAGTCAGGGTAATGTTCGGCAGCAGCTGGGTGTACTCTTCAGCCTGAGCTTCCCAGATAATACGCATCGCTTCCAGATCCTTGTTGATTCCGCTGAAGCGGCGAGGATTGGAACGACGGTCAGACTTCAGATAGCAGCCGTTATGCATACGGATGACACTGTTGTAAGCATCCCACATAGCATAGTTGTTGTCGGAATACAGAGGAGCATACAGAGCCTCGCCCTCTTCATTGAATCCGGTATAGGTCGGGGTCTGAATCGGAGCGCCTTCAGCAGAGACCGGTCCATCGGTACGACCGAAGTTCATGGTCTCATAACCGTCCTGAGTGTAACCCCAGTCAAGCCAACGGGTAGCTTCTTCCGGATGTGCGCACTTGGTGGTTACCAGTGTGAAGTATCCGCGGATCCAGTAGTTCTTATAACCCCACTTCGGAGCCTCTCCGCCTTCCTCAAGAGAAGGTGTACGAGCGCCGGTCCAGGTCTTGAAGCCATTGTTCTTCAGAACCAGTGCGTCACCGGTTCCATCCTGCCAGAAGCAGCCTGCCTTGCCGGCCAGCCAGATCGTCTTGGCGGTGGTGCCGTCCATAGAGGAGAAATCCTTGTGGATGTATCCCTTGTCAAACCAGCTCTTGATCAGCGTCAGGTAATCCTTATAGCGCTCATCATAGAAGCCGTACTTAACCTCTCCGTTCTCCTGATACCAGCCCGGAGCGATTCCGAACGCTGTGATAACAGCGCCGTCGGTAGAAGCATAGCCCTGGTTACCGGAGTTGTTGCCCCAGATCAGCAGCGGCGTGCATTCAGGATCCATTTCCTGGAAAGCTGCGAAAGCTGCTTCCCACTCAGGAATGGAATCCGGAGCCTCGGCAATGTTGCAGGCTTCCAGATACTCGGTATTCCACTGAACACCGGTCCACGGGTTCTCGATACACGGAGTGTGATCGGTACCACCGTTAGCGGTAGAGTCAGAAGAAATCATTCCGAATCCGCGGAAGTTGCCTTCATCCGTTACGGATTCCTTACGGACATCCTCGTTCATACGGATGATCTCGGAATAAGCAGGAGCGAACTGAGCAACAAGGTCATTCATCTTCAGGAAGATGCCCTTCTTGATACCGGCGTCTTCGCCATCCTTAAAGTAGTTAACCTGCTCGATGATGTCGGAGTACTCTCCGCCGGTGATCATCAGGTTGAAGTTCTCGGACTCGGAACCAACCGGAGGATGCCAGAAATCGATCGTGACACCGGTCATCTCGGCTCTCTTCTGATAGGCAATGTTCTCAGCGTAGCTGTTGATGTAGTTCAGTGCGGCAGAGGACATCGGAACCCAGTAAGTGAAGGTCAGGTCACCCTCGATGGGGTATACGCCTGCGACATCACTCTTCTTTGTTTCGTCGGTAAACTCTTCGGTGCCCTTGTTGGCATCCGTGGCAGTTGAGGACTCTGCAGCCTTGGAAGACTCTGCAGCCTTAGAAGACTCTGCGGGTTTGCTGGAATTGTTTCCGCCGCCCGTGCAGCCTGTCAGAAGTCCCGCTACCATCGATACCAGCAGAAGCGCTGTTACCAACTTGCGTAAAACTTTCATGAATTTTTTCCTCCTTAGGAAATGTATTTATTTCTAATGCCCTGCCAGGGCATTTAGAACCGTTAGTGTGCCGGATCAGAACAGATCCGTGAAGCCCATCTTCTTGATATTCTCAGCGGAGATCCGGAGAGAATCGTAAGGATCGCGGCCGTATGTGTTATCCTGCTCGATGAAGAAGAACTCTGCGCCGGTCTCCTTTGCCGTGTTGATGATCGCCGGGAAGTCCAGGGATCCCTCCCCGATCTCAGCGAACTGAACGATATCGGCCATCGCGGCAAATCCCTTGCTGGGATCGATCTGTCCGATGCGGTAATCCTTCAGATGGATCAGCTTGGCACGGCTGCCGAACTCCTTGATGACCTTGACCGGATCATGTCCTCCGCGCCAGCACCAATGCACATCGATCTCAAAACCGAGCTTCGTGGAATTGTCGCGGATAATCTCAAGCGCCGTCTTGCCGTCGTATTTGGCAAACTCCAGATGATGGTTGTGATAATACAGGGAAATGCCGTCAGCCTCCAGCTTCTCGGCCATCGCGTCCGCCTTCTTCGCAAACTCGATCAGCAGCTCCTTGCTGGCCGCGTACTGCATCGGCAGCATACCGATTCTCAGATAACGGCATCCGAGGGTCTTGCAGTCGGAAACGATCTTGTCGTAGTCATCCTGCAGATTCTCCATCTTGCGGATCTGCGGCAGCTTGCCGTCTTTGCCCGGCGGCAGCATTCCGCCCGGACGCATCGGAGCGCCTCCCGGCAGCTTCATGGGTTCCAGTGAAGCGGTCATGGAATCTACGGTGAATCCGAAATCATCCATAGCACGCTTAAACTCTGCAACGTTCTCAGGGGTCATCGGGATCTGTGAGATCTCTGCGCTCTTGAATCCGATCTCGGCATACTGTCTCATCGCCTCGTAAACGCCGAGCTCCTGAACCTTATCCTTGATTACCATCAAAATGACACCAAGTTTAGCCATAAATTGAACTCCTTTCAGTAAAATGCACCTGATCCGGCGTCATCCGGATCCGGATCTGGCTCCTTCTTTTCAGTGCTGCAAATAGTTTGCACAACTTTAACGATAATAATAGCATCATTATTGTAATCTTTTACCAAGCGATTGTCAAGCGTTTTTTCAAATATTTGGATCAATTGTAAATAATATTGATGTTTGGCGGGGAACCTGCATATCTTGCGGTGTTTCGGAACATTCTGTACAATTGGTACACTTTGTTCCGACAGAAAGCGCGAAAAATTTTTCCGCATTTTTCACGGAGACTTCCCGGCTGCGGGCTGTTGTATTATTTCCCGGCCGCCGTGTCCTCGAGCATCACCGGCGCAGCCATCTCGTTGTTCAGCGCATGCATCGTGTTCAGCATATCACTGACAATGCTGATCTGGCTGTCCGGCATCATCGTTACCGTCTGCAGGACCATCTGCCGCAGGCTGCTCGGCCCGGCTCCGGCCTGAAGGCCAAAAGCCTCGTCCATGCTCAGTCCGAGAACCCTGCTGATCGCGGTCATCGCCGTAAGACTCGGCATTTCATAACCGTTCTCGATCCGCGAAATGTACGTGTTGGAGTAGCCGGTCTGCCGGCCGAGCTCCTTCTGGCTGATGTTCCGCTCGTTCCGTTTCTGCCGGACGATATAGCCGATCCGGCAGGCTTCGGAAGTTTTGTTTCTGCGTTTCCCCATCTCTGCTTCCTTTCCTGTATTGCGGAAGAGCGGCGGGCTCCGGAGCCGCCGGCTTCTTCCTGCTTACATTATAATATAAAAATCATAAAACAGGTGTATACAAATACGAAACATCCGGAGCAGATTCGCCAAAAGGTAAAATCTGTCCCTTTCTGCGCGTATTTCTGCGATTTTCTCTTGACTTTTCCCGGACTTTCCTGTACAATATCAAAGCATAAGTATGAATCTTTTCATCATATTTAGAAAGATTTGGAAGGAGGAACCCCATGAACAGTATTGACACCAATACAGATCTGCATCTGAATCCAAAGACAAATCTGCTGGAACAGGCTGAATTCAATTATATCCTGCAGGATGTCGAGACGCCGAATCTGTACCGTCAGAACTTTAAATATAACGAAATCCCCAAAATCGTCTTTAACCGGCGTCTTGTTCCTATGGAGATGCCTAAGGAAATCTGGATCACAGATACGACGTTCCGCGACGGACAGCAGTCCCGAGAGCCTTATACCACCGAGCAGATCGTGCATCTGTATAAACTGCTGCACAAGCTCGGCGGCCCCAACGGACTGATCCGTCAGAGCGAGTTTTTCGTCTATTCCAAGAAAGACCGCGACGCGGCATATAAATGCATGGAACTCGGGTTTGATTTCCCCGAGGTCACGACCTGGATCCGCGCTTCCCGCAAGGATTTCGAGCTTGTCAAATCCATGGGCGTCAAGGAGACGGGCGTACTCGTCAGCTGCTCGGACTACCATATCTTCAATAAACTGCACATGACCAGAAGCCAGGCGATCGATCACTACCTGAGCGTTGTGAAAGAATGCCTGGACGTCGGGATCCGTCCCCGCTGCCATTTTGAGGACATCACCCGCGCAGACTTCTATGGTTTCGTCGTCCCGTTTGTGCTTGAGCTCACCAAACTCCGCCGAGAATCCGGTGTTCCGATCAAAATCCGTGCCTGCGACACAATGGGCTACGGCGTTTCGATCCCCGGTGTCGCCCTGCCCCGTTCCGTACCGGGCATCATCTACGGTCTGCGCTACCACGCCCGCGTACCTTCCGAGCTGATCGAGTGGCATGGCCACAATGATTTCTACATGGGCGTCACAAACGCGGTTACGGCTTGGCTTTACGGCGCTTCCGGCGTTAACTGCAGCCTGCTCGGCATCGGCGAGCGGACCGGCAATACACCACTTGAAGCCATGGTTATTGAATACGCGCAGCTGCGCGGGACGCTTGACGGCATGGATACGACCGTAATCACCGAGATCGCGGACTACTACCGCAATGAGCTCGGCGAAGAAATCGCGCCGCGAACACCTTTTGTCGGGGATTATTTCAACGTCACAAGAGCCGGAGTCCACGCGGACGGCCTGCTCAAGGACGAAGAGATCTACAACGTTTTCAACACGGAGCTGCTGCTCAACCGCCCGCCCAAGGTCCTGATCACCAA
>JAEEGL014201420.1_pt1 | contig 13151 bp, 7 predicted proteins | sample 9134231 | NCBI WGS metagenome assembly JAEEGL01 (sample SAMN16246548, study PRJNA631951) | gut metagenome | biome: gut microbiome; feature: rumen; material: fiber-attached | host: Bos | place: Iran: Karaj | collected 2018-10
CGTGCAAAATTACAAATAAATTCCTTAAAACAATAACTTATTACGTTTTTTTAAGCATATCAAACAAACAAAGTAACAATCAACTTATCAATAAGTAACAATTTATTATCATCAAACGAAAAAAGGGCATCTCACAATAAGATGCCCTCAATATAATACAAATTAATTTTCTATTTCACCAATACTTTCTTTCCATTGATGATATTCAAGCCCTTCGCAGACTTATCCAATCGCTGACCAGATATTGAGAAAATCTTATCATCGGAAATCATTGCAGAGCCTTCTACAGCATCTATACCTGTAGTCGCATCCTCAACAATTGTGAAGTTCTTCCAATATTCAGCTGCCTCATATGCAGCCTTGCAACCAGGAAGCACGTGGAGCGTACCATAATCTGTGAATGTATCATCCTCTATTTTCTGTGGAACTGTAGCATAATTTGTCACAGAACTGCCACTGTAATAAAAAGCAGCCCCACCAATATTCGTCACAGAACTCGGAATGGTGATTGCATAGAAACTACTGCAATGAGCGAAAGCTTCACATCCTATACTCGTCACAGAATTCGGAATTGTAAATGGCAAGAGCTGGTAACAATTATAAAAAGCAGCATCTCCAATACTCGTCACAGAATTACCAAGAGTAAGCGAGGTAATGTTAATACAACGTGCAAAAGCTTCGTTTCCAATAACCACAGCAGAATTACCAGTAGAATTACCAATAGTAACTGAGCTGAGAGCTTCACACTCATAGAAAGCCTTATTTCCAACGCTTGCATTGGGTATTACAATTGAGGTGAGACCAGGACAACCACAGAAAGATTCATCACCAATACTCTCCACAGACTCAGGAATAGTGATAGAAGTGAGACCTAAACAACCAGCAAAAGCAGCATCCCCAATACTCTTCACAGACTCAGGAATAGTGATAGAAGTGAGACCTGAACAACCAGCAAAAGCAGCATCCCCAATACTCTTCACAGCATTTGGTATGATGACTGAGGTAAGATTTTTGCATCCCAAGAAAGTTGACTTTTCTATACTCGTTACGGAATTAGAAATTGTAACAGAGGTTAAACCAGAACAACCCTTAAAAGCATAACCTCCAATACTCGTCACAGAATTTGGAATAGTGATTGCAGCAAGACGTGAACATCCTTCAAAAGCAGAATTCCCAATAGCAGTCACAGATTCAGGAATCTCAATAGTAGTAAGATTGGAGCAACCATAGAAAATCTCGTTTCCGATACTCGTTACAGAATTCGGGATAGAAACAGATTTTAGACCAGAGCATTGACAGAAAACATTAGTGCCAATACTCTTCACAGAATTAGGAATAGTGACAGAAGTAAAACCTGAACAATCATAGTATTTGTATTTGATTGTTACACAATGTTTTATGAATTAAATGATAGAAAAGTGAAGTCATAGATTCTGTGGAGTACAAAAAATGTAAGATTTAACGTTTTTAACTTATATGAACAGTTTTGATTAAGCAAATTGCAAAGTGAGGGTTGCATTTTGTTCCACACACAAGGATTATTACGAAGAGGGACAGAAATCATTATGTCGAGATTTCAGTCATTATGTAAACTTGCAACTCTGAGTGTGATAGCGGCCAAATCAAAACATTCGTTATTTCGCACAAAACTTGTATTGTAGCCAATAATATTGGCAAAATATTTTAGATTAACGGACAAAATCTTCGCCAATCGAATAAAATTTGTCATATTTACAAATATTTAACGCAAGAATTTGACAAGAACAAAATAAAATCATTATCTTTGCAACTGAATCAATTAGGAAAATTATACAACATTATGTTATTGTCAGCCAAATTTGAAAATATATACTCGTTTAACGAGGAGACGCGCATCTTGTTCACAGCCAGCAAGAGTGACCAATTGCAGTTGCAGGTAGCACGAGCGGAGAAACGGGATGATATATCCGTGCCCCGCATGGGATTGATTTATGGTGCTAATGCCTCTGGTAAATCTAACATCATAAAGTGCTTGGCTATTATCAAGGAGTTTGCACTTAATGGTTGGAGTAATCGCAAATACAATTATTTCAAGATGACGGACACCCCACAGGAGCGTTCGAGCATTGAACTGGAATTCAAGGTGGATAGTCAGTTCTTTGCTTATGGTATTGCCTTCTCTAAAGGTGGTTTGCAGGAAGAATGGTTGTATAAGACAGGCAGTCGTACTGATGCCATGATTTTTGAGCGCAAGCGTAATGGTGATAGTTGGGAGAATACTATTGCTCCACAGTTCTTGAAGGGTGAAGATGGACAGTTCTTGAAGTTCTTGATTGATGGAACACCGACGAAAGGAACTTTCCTGAGCGAGTACATCAAGCGTAATGGAAAGGGAATCGATGTGATTAAGTCTGCACGCAAGTGGTTTGAGAACCTAAATATTATCTTCCCCAACACGCACAGAACAGATTTTCCATTCCGAGTTGTGAATGACACTCAGTTCAGAACCGTAATGCGAGAATTGCTCAACTATTTCGGCACGGGAATCTCTGACCTTCGTCGTGTAGAGTCAAAATCCGAAGAACTGGGTATTCCAGATGAAATCCGACAGAAGATAGAGGAAAGTCTTGAAGGTAAGGATAAAAAGACTGGAGTTGTGATTCACAATGAGAGCAGCTTCATCTTCGCAGAAAAGGACGAATCGAAGAACTTGAAGTGGTATGAATTGAAGACTATCCACAAGACGGAAGGTAGCGAATCTGACTATATACTCGAAATGTTTGAGGAGTCCGATGGAACGTCTCGTCTGTTCGATTTCATTCCAATGCTTATCGACATGCGTGTCAATGATGCTGTCTATGTGATTGACGAAATCGATAGAAGTCTGCATCCAATGTTGACATTGAAATTGTTGGAGATGTACAACAGTCTGCTTAGAATTGACTCGCAAATGCAGTTGATTTGCACCACACACGAGTCCAATCTGCTTTCTACAGCTCCTATCCGTCAGGATGAAGTATGGTTTGTGGAGAAAGACAAGAAGGGTGAAAGTCATTTGTCTTCTCTTTGCGAGTACAAGCCGAGGGAGAATGTGCAGAAGGGTTATCTGAATGGCAGATATGGAGCAATTCCATTCTTTGGAGAACTGAATAATATTCATTGGGACGATGCGAAGCAGGAATAGCTTGATGCGCGAGCGTCAAGAGGCATTTCGTGACGCCCGTCTTATAGTCGTAGCCTCCGAGGGCAAGGACACGGAGCGGATATATTTCAAGGCTTTGGCCAAGGAATATACCAATCCTCGTGTGCATGTACATATCTTGGAACGGAGTGAAGCCGAGCAGAATAACTCCAGCCCAGAGCACGTGTTGAAGCAACTGAATGACTACAAAGAACAGTATGCGCTGGAGGCAGATGATGAACTTTGGCTTGTCGTAGATAAAGACCGCTGGACAGAAGCAATGCTATCACGTGTGGCTACAGAATGTACTCAAGATGACTATATGCACATGGCTTTGAGTAACCCTTGCATCGAACTCTGGTTGCTATTGCATCTGGTGGATGTCACCTCATTGACGTCCGAGGAACAGCAGCAATGGTTGGAGAATCGCCGAAAGTCGAAGAGTGCAGACCCATATCTAAAGGTGCGACTGCGTCAAGAGATGGGTTCTTACCATGAATCGGCATACGATGCCCAAATGCTAATAGCTCATGTTGAAGAGGCAATAGAACGGGCAAAGGCGTTGGACAAGAATCCTGCTGACCGCTGGCCGCAGACACTCGGTACACGAGTATATCTGTTGGCTGAGAGTGTGATGAATAGATAAACAATTAACCGAATGAATTAATATTATAAACAAATGGATAGAATCTCAGACAAGCGAAAGTGTATGGCTTCACTAGCTGTTTTTCGCAATTTGTATAATCAAAAAAGAGATGTTTATTGCGTTATAGCTGAATTTATCAAATTAGCTATAGCAGAAAAAGCATTATCATCTTTTGACTTGCAACAGATGGTTAATATTATAAATCAAGATTACGGTTTTGATTTGCCAGTGGCTGTTGTAAAAAGAGCATTGGGAAAACTCGATTTCCTAAACAAGGATAAATCCTCATATACCATTAAAATCGATGCAGTTTTCAATGCCGACGAAATCAGGAAGGACACACAAACTGAGAACGATGAGAACCAAAAAGCAATAGACTTGCTTTGCTTGTTCGTTGAAGGGAAAACTGGGAAAAGCCTTTCTTTACATGAAAAAGAAGAATTGTGTAATGATTTTTGTGCTTTCATTATAGATGATACGAATTCTTCACAATTTGGAGAGTACATATCGCAATTTATCATTGAACAGTCAAATGATAAAGCTTTTGTAGAGCAATTAAATCAGATTAGGCAGGGTGTTGTAATTTTTGTCGGCTTAAATTATAATGCAGATTATAATGCTGTTGATAAACTCGACAAGCAATTACACATCTATCTGGACACAGAAATAATATTCCACATGTTTGGATTGAATGGAGCACTTTATAAGGATCTGTTTGATGAGTTCTACGAACTAGTCCAAGAAGTCAACAAAAAGGCAAAAACTCCAATTATAAAACTGAGATATTTTGCTGAGAACAGAGACGAGATAGAGTCGTATTTCAGAATTGCGGAGCGAATTGTTCGCAAAGAAGAGCAGCTTAATCCATCAAAACAAGCGATGAGTAATATTGTAAATGGATGTGTTGATGCTTCCCAAGTTGTAGAGAAAAAATCAGAATTGTTTCGGATGCTTACTGAGAAAGGCATTACACTCGACTCGCAAGAACATTACTATGATAAGGAAACCAATTGGAATTACTTGATTGACAGTAAGCCATTTTATGAATACAAAGATAATGACACCTCGGAAAAAGATATAGACAGGAAAGTAAGGCTTCTCAATTATATATCAATCAAGAGAGGATATAAAAGCCAAGCGATATTTAGAACCGTAGGTCACATTTTATTATCTGCAAGTAAGGTCACATTCAATATCGCATTTGACAAGAATGTAAGAAATGACAATTGCGTACCACTAGCAACTAGTCTTTCGTTTTTGACAAATAGATTTTGGATGGTATTAAATAAGGGATTGGCAAATTTAGGCACACTTCGTTCAATAAATATCATAACCAAGGCTCAAATAGCTTTGTCCTCTCGCATCAACGACAACGTTGGTAGGCTTTTTACTCAATTTGTAGAAGAGGACAAACAAGGGAAATTTGATACCGACAAGAGAAAGGCAGCTCTGGCTGAACTGCATAAATCCACCGTTAGTCCAGACGATTTGAATGCAGACAATACAGATGCTTATGTAGATGTATTAAGTGTAAATGATATAAACGCTTTCATTGCTGAGAGAGAATTGACTGAAGCCAAAAACAAGAAAGAGCATCAAGAAACTCTCAAACAAATGGAAGAAATGAAAGAACGCTATGATGCAGATTTGAAAAAGCGAGACATACATTCATCTGAACAAGATGCCGCTCTTAGGAAAGCTGCGTTACAGATCCAATCCAACAAGAATGTTAAGGAACAAGAAGACTATAATACGCAGCTATCTGAATACAATAAAGTTATGAAAGACTTTATTTCTGACCACATAAATGTAAAAAAGATTTATATGATAGCCTTCTTTTACTTCGTATTTGTGGCTCTTTTATTCTTTGCCATTAATATGATTCAATATGGTGATACGGTAGTTGAGAAAGTGATGAAAAATATATTTTGTTTCATTGCTTTTGCAATTCCATGGGTGCGACCATTATTTAAGCATGAAATTGTGTCTAATGCTTACAAATACATTATATGTTCCTCATATAGGAAACAATTATATGAACAGTATGAGCAGCTGTATAAAGCAAAACATCCAGAACCAATATTGAAACAGACTTCGATAGAAGAGATTCTTCAAGAACTTACGAACAACAAAAGAACAGTTGAATAGGTCGTAATTTTGTTAGTACTTATATTAAATGAGTCATAATTTGGGCGAAAATAGCTTTTTTAAGCATATTTCCGCCCAAATTCGTTCACATAAATGATTAATCAATGAGTTCTCTCATTATCTATCATATCCAAATTTATACCATGCTTCCATGACGAGGCGCTTGGTACGATATTCACCATACTGACGGATTTCGTTGTCTTTGAGGACACGGAAAGTCTCGTTAATGCAGCCCTCACCACATACATCTTCAGGATCGAGGATGTAGCGGAGGTCTTCTGTTGAGAGACCATAGAGGTGAGCAAATATGGCATCAAGATCCGCTTGCCACACAGCACGCTTTTCTGGATCATAGATAAATGGATCTTTCTCTCCAAGTTGTGGCAACTCTGTACGTTGCTCTGGAGTCAGTTCTTCCCACAGTTCTTCTGCCCAACCATCTAAATCATGGTTGAAGTAGCAGAGTTTGGCGACACGTGACACTATATCTATAATCATGTCTTGTGGAATTTGTTCCAGACTCAAAACAGGCAACTGTTTAGTAATGAAGTTACTCATATTAGAGCCTCCCATTTTTTGCTTCGATATATAATCAAACGTTAATGAAGAGAACATACCTTGAACCAATGCACTATGAACTACGTTGTCAATCATAACATATATGATACTATCACCTGCTCCATTGGGTAAAGGAATAATAGAAGACACAAATGTCCTTTCATTTGTTGCATTGCTGATTTTCCTATACCCAAGAAGCCACGAATGTTCCCATTTCCATACTACATTTCCATCATTGTCAAGTTTCTCTAATTTAGACAAAACGTCTTCTTCGGGGCTCCAATACCATGCGAGAATAGTTGATGAAGGGTCAGATAATTCTTTGACCTCTACGTTTGGTATTGCATTAGGTCTTTCACCTCCTGTTGGCCATGAAGCATAATGATGATTATAGAACCAAATCATTTTCCCTTCATATACAGGAATATAAACCTTACCTTGGGGAGTTGTAAAGATATTTCCACTTAGAGAAGCACCTTCAGCAGACAAATCCTCATAAGTTTTGAAATCTCCAGAGTCATGCGACATATGCATCATATTACTTATTCGCGCATGCCATGGGTTACTTCCTGTTACTTCGTTGATTAATATTGGACATTTACGATAAACCTTTGCTGCAAGCGAAGCATCTTTTGCAGTGCGGAATACAGAACACGTTTTTGTATTCGGGTTTAACAAAGCGAAGTCACTAGTACGAAGAGTATAGATTCGATTAGGATCAAGCAGATGGTCAATACGCGTCAAATAGAATCCACCCTTGACATATCTTGGCATATCTTGTTGCTTGCCTGCCGTAAGAAGACAGAATTTGAACATTCTATGAATATCAAACAAAGCTTCTCTATTCTCGAAATCATAGAGAGAAATTAGCCTGTTCTCATCTGTAAGTTTTGCGAAGAAGGCTTTATTAGGATCATTTAGTGCAATTCCCGTAGGCATGACGAGTCCCCATGCCTCACGACTAAATGAAAGGCATAGTTCTGCAAACATTGGATATAAGTCTATATCACCAGTTGCTGTGAGTTCAAACCGTCCAGAGAAACGGACAAAACGGCTCATAGACTCCGCATCTCGTTGAGCTTGACAGTACTCGTCATACAATACTGGATCTGTTATAGGCAGCCCTGAAATAGCACGTTTGCGCTGTGCTGTTGTTCCTGCATTAACAATATCAGCACGCCCATGACTCTCAAACCATTTTTTATCTTCAACCTTAATCTTATCCCAAGGTGGGTTTCCGCACATCACATCAAAGCCGCCATCGTATGCGAAGACCTCCGGGAACTCTACACACCAATGGAAGAAACGATGTTGACGAGCAGCATTTGAGACCTCCGTCTTAAATTCATCAGTCAATGCTCGGAAATTAGCCTTTGGAGTTTCCTGTTGCTTTATTTCCTCCAATGCTTGATAAACAGTACGGGTATAAGGAATAGGTTTTGTCCCCATTATGTTATCAAGATCGTCAGTCAGCATATCAGACATTGTAAACTGCTTGTAAAAAGCATAAGTATAAATGTCACAAGCACGTCTTAGACACTCAACTCTTGGAGAAATCATCAGTTTCTCCCAACACATTTGCTTTTGTGCTGATTCTGACAACGTATTTTCTGGCATGGCAGATATTTCTCTTACCTTGTCAGCTAATCCAACCTGTTCACTCTCAATATTGGTCATCATGAAGCTGCTGTCAAACAATGTGATTTGAAGACCAGCCCCTTTTCCTTTTTTCACGATATCAATATCATCAAGAGCCCGTTTGTTCAAGTCCCTAATCGCTTTCAAGGCATCTTTCGATTCTGCACTAAAAGCATCTTTAGGGACTCCATTTATAAGAGTATCAAGGTCTGTTATACCAACCACAGAGTTTCCACAACGTATATGGGCATCAAGGAAAGACAATGGCTTACCTGCGCAATAGCCTTCAATCCAGAGAACGACCTTACAGAGTTCAACGGCATCAGGATTGTAGTCCACAGCATAGACACACTTCTGGATAACTTCACGAAGAGCCTCGCGATAGTCAAGAGAAGCAGGATTGTCCTCCCCTGTACGGATAGTGCAAACATACCAAGCAATAGTACGAGCCATAGCGAGAACGATATGTCCAGAACCGCTGGCTGCATCACACACTTTCATGGAAAGCAATGACTTTACCTTCTCCTCTGGAGTTTGCAGTTTTTCTATTCTCTCCTTAATAACAGGTTCAAGTGTAGTGCGGATAAGACTCTGTACAAGGTCAGGTCGGGTATAGTAAGAGCTTGTACTCTGTCGGTCAAGACCACCCACGAAACCGAATTGCCAGTCGGACGCATCATGTCCTGGCTGTACGAAAGGACGCATTTCAAGTATGCCTTCGTACACAGAGCCGAACTCCTCTACGTCAAGAGCAGAATAATTGATTTTTACTCGCTGTCCTCGGCCATCAATAAACTCATTGAGTGCAGAGAAGGCTTGCAAGATGTCTTTGTTAGAAATCTCACATTCCTTCAGATAGTGTAAAGTGTCGCTGTTGAATAGGACTCCACCAAGAGGCTTGATGCCAAGTCTTTCTCCAAACACACCATCTTCAAAGAGTCGGAAGGTATCTATAAGCCCCTTCCAAATATCAGAATATTGTTGAACCTTCAGATAATTAAGCTCAGAGAGTCTGCGCAAACGGCTGGCTGCATAATATTGTTTGTAGATTTCCTGATAATTGCACAACTTCTTGTAGTCTGGGGCATCAGGAGAATCTGGAATCTGATAAACAAGGTTTCTATCCTCAATAATGAACAGGAAAAGAATACGATAGATGAAATGAATCAGTTCCTTGTTCAGTTTGGCTGCATCAAATGTGCCATCGGCTAAAGCACTACGCAATGCCTCATTGCCTTCTCCCTTGGTCTTTACGGCGGCATTACCAATCATTTCCATGGCTTTCTGTACAGCTTGTGAAAGACCTTCACGAATACGATTACCGCTCTCAATGCTAAGATTGAACCAACGTTCGAGTACACATGGTTCATCGCCAGAGGTGCGGAAACGTGAAGCATGGAGCAGACGGAACATCAGGCAGAACTCTGTATATTTGTCCTCTTCAAGCATTCGACGTAAATCAAACTCAATGTATGTGAGTTTGACCAACTGCCCAGAGTTTCGAATCAGACGAAGAGTCTGTCCATTGCTTATGATACCGTAAACATTCTCTGTGGAATTAAGGTATTCAAGCATCGTCGCATGGGATGATTTCTTTCTTTGTTGTCCCTTTGCACGATAGTCCAACGAACACTTGTCGAGCGTAGCAATAGATTCGCAGTCATTGATGCGATCACCAATGACAATGAACGGCATATTGCCAAGTTGTGGACAGAGATATGTAATGTCGAAGGACTTGCCCGAAGCTTCTACATTTGCAGACTGACGCGTCAGCTCATACCCAAGACTCATGAACAGACGTTCCATCAAGTCTCGTGATTTACGAGTACCGTATGGGTCTTTGACATAAGAACGCTCCTGATAGAAACGCCAATCGTTACGAAGAGAACTCCACACATAGTCGATGGCAGACGATGTGGTAGAATCTATACAGTAGTCCTGTTCACGGTTGCCGACCAGTGTGTTGTCTTTCTCAATACTCCTGAGAATATCATCAGAGAGCAGATGACCATATATGTGTATGCTTGTATAATCCATGATTACTTGTTGATTTTAGGGATGAATACATAGGCGGCGATCACATCCATTGGGAGAACAGGTTCAACCACTTGATATTCTGAAGCACTCACATAGCTTCTATATTTTGAGAATGCATCTACAAGATGCGATGCTCTTTCAAGCGCAATTTCGTCTGTATGTTTTCGCAGTTCCTGCTCATCAATAGTCCATTGGATAGACTTTGTCAATAATGACTTCTGTGCAATCAAGTCGATACTGCCAGACGCCTTAGATTCTAAAAACAGATTACGAGCTTCGTCCTGAGTTAGGAAATCGTGTGCCTCAATGTTTCCTCGATAACCAATGAATATCATTTCCTCACCTACGAGTTCGCGTTCAGACTGTTTCTTGTCTCTGATAACGCTACGCACACGCATCATCAAAACTGTTGTCTTCGTTTGAACGTTGCTTGTTTCCATAACCATTGCACGACATGCAGCAAGTGCACCTCCGTTTATGGTGTCATTTACAACGCCACGAGACAAATCCTCTACAAAAGTATGGTTGCGACCTATATAAGTGTAGTGTTTCGGTGTTGGAGAAGCAAAGGATATGCGTACTGTTCCATTGCTATTCGCAGACTCTTTGAAATAATGACGCAAAACTGGCGGCAAATCAAGCAACTGGAAACTATAGCACAATGGACTATCTTGCTTGATATTAACTTCTGCATTCTGTAACTGCTTTACCACGAAGTCACAGGTATCCTCCACACCACCAATGACTGAACGAGCTTCATTGAGCGATGCAGTCAGGCGAGTAGGATCCATCTGTTTATTGTTATGAGCAAAATAAGTATGGGAGATTTTCTCGTTATTCTCCATCTCCTTCAGCTTGATTTCACGCTCTTTTTCCAGTTCCTGCTGCCACTCGAGATCATCATCGAACAAAGTCGGCTCTATATAACTCTGTTTTGTAGGTGCTTTTGCTTCAAAAATGCGCTTCATAATGGTTTCCATAAGGGTAGCATCGTTGTCCGCAATAGGCAGATAAACACCTAATTTCTTTCGGATTTCGTCCTGTTTCTTGTAGAGGACATTGAGTACAATATCATCTACAAGACTGTTTTTTGAGTGAAGTGTTGAGACCAAAACCGAAGGCGAAGTCTGGCCGAAACGGTCAATACGACCATTACGCTGCTCCATGCGGTTCGGATTCCACGGAAGGTCATAGTGAATGACAGCTTCAAAGCCCTGTTGGAGATTGACACCCTCAGAAAGACAATCTGTGCAGACAAGCACATGACGGTCTTCTTTCGCAAGGTCATCAATTTTAGCCTTGCGTTCCTCATCAGAGAGACGACTGGTAATTGTGCCAACCACAACCTTCTTAGTTCTTTTGTCTGCTGCAAGGTGCTCGGAAATATACTTGCCAACGTATTCAGCAGTTTGAATGTACTGACAGAACACTATCGGATTCATACCACTATTAAGCGCAAACTTTACGATGTCAAGTGCTTGCTTCACTTTCTCATCTATATCATTCTCCTTGATGTATTCAAGAGTTTTGACAAAGTCACGAAACTTACGCTTATCTCCGTCAACTATCTTCTCCAATGCTTCAGGAACAACATCATCACCATTTAGAAGGTCTTTTAACTGCTCATTGAATTTATAGACAGAATCATCTGAGTCTTCTACATCATTATCTGAAGTATTGGAAGACTTGTCTATCTTGTTCTGGAGCATACTTATACCAGCATCGGGACTTGACATTACGCCCCTCATAAGTGCAAGTAAATCCCAATATATGTAACGCTGTTTGCGTTTGTCCTCATTCTTAACGAGTTCGATTCCAGATTTGACATACTTCATGATGTCATCAAGCAGACTGCTATAGGTGGCATTATAGGAATACTCGTCCTTATCAATCTGAACACGTTCTGGGAATACGACCTCATCTCCCATATACTGTTTTATATCAGCACGTCGGCGCTGAACAAAGTAATGGGAAAGTTCCTCACGCTCATTGGCGTTTTCCAATGTATATGTTTCAAACTTCGGATTAAGCAATCCTATTAAGGATTGGAACTCTTCCGTTTGACCACTATGAGGAGTAGCCGTCAGAAGAACCATCTGCTGATTAGGCTTTTCTGACAGATCTTTTAACAAGCGATAACGCTGCTGTTGATACTTGTTGGCTCCAGTTGGCTTGGCACAAGTATGGGCTTCATCAACGATAATGAAATCAGGACAATGATCGAGGAATATATTTCGTCTATTATCCTGCTTGATGAAGTCAATAGAAATAACCAGAAAAGGAATATCACGGAACACGTTCTGGTCTGCACGGAGCCTCTTCTCCAATCGGCTAATAGTTGAAGAACGGATGATTTCTGCATCAAGACCGAACTTGTCCTTGATTTCATTCTGCCATTGCTCACACAGGTGAGGTAGGCAGACTACAGCAAAACGATTGATTTCGTGACGGTCAAGAAGTTCCTTGGCAATCAGCAGAGACTCCAGTGTCTTACCGATACCCACGTCGTCAGAGATAAGAAGACGTATTTTCTCCTGCTTCAGGGCAAGAATAAGAGGAACCATCTGATAAGGACGTGGTTCGAAAGATAAACGGCCAAGACATTGAAAAGGTCCTGCTATGTCACGGAAAGATAAGCGGCAAGCATTATAAAGAATCTTAGCTGCTGATTTGTAACTATATTTCCCAATGTCATCTGCCGATGGACGACAAAAGTTATATGACTTGATGTCCAATCCATTTTCATAGAGAGGACGATATAATCCAATTGTTTCAGCATCTGTTCCTCCAAGTGGTTTGAGTATCATCAAATCGCTACTGTCCGACTGCTGAACCACCCAAGGGCGATTACGAAATTCTACAAGTGTTCCTGTCTTGAAATCCATATCCTTTTAGTTTACTGGAGTAAATAAATCCGCATGTTCGCTAACGAACTGTTCCAAAGGTGTGGCGTAATGCCATACA
>JAEEGL014502699.1_pt1 | contig 13151 bp, 11 predicted proteins | sample 9134231 | NCBI WGS metagenome assembly JAEEGL01 (sample SAMN16246548, study PRJNA631951) | gut metagenome | biome: gut microbiome; feature: rumen; material: fiber-attached | host: Bos | place: Iran: Karaj | collected 2018-10
AAGAAACGGAAAATCAAGGTCAATGCCCATGGATGGCCCAAACAGCAATACGTATGGAAGATGATTGGCATCTATCTGGTAGTCACCTTCGGTCTGATGCTCTTCCACTCTGCCACCATCGGTGAGTTCTGGCATATCTGCGAGCGCATAGCCACCCACTGGCAGGGAGGACTATTTACAGACCTATCAGCAATGGTCAACGGAGCCATCTGTCTCATCGCCCTTATCTACGTCGACATCCAGGAGGAATGGTTCCCCAAATATCAGTTGCCTTTGCCAAAACAAATCAACCGCTGGCGCTGGGAACTGACCGTCGCTGTGGAGATTGTTGCCATCCTGCTCTTCGGTGTATTCGACAATAACCAATTCATTTATTTCCAGTTCTGACATGAAGAAGTTATTGATCCATATCCTCATCGTCGCAGGTCTGTTCTTCGTCATTGACAGGACTGCCGGACTGATACTTAAAAAGCTATATAGCCAATCGAATGCGACCAGTGAATATAAGATCTATTATGCTAATGCTGAGACAAATGATAGTCTCCTATTAATGGGTAGTTCCAGATGCCTTCACCATCTCGTACCTTCAATCTTTGAGGAGGCCTATCAAATGACCTGTTTTAATGCAGCAAGCTGGGGAGCAAAAAACATTTACTATCAGTATGGACTCTTGGGCAATATACTCACCCGCTATACACCTAAAGCGATCATTCTCGAGGTGCATCCCTGCGACTGGCAAGACACCCCCTACTCTGGTTCAGAACGTGCAAGCTCATTAGCGCCCTTCTGCGGAATGAGTGACGAATGTGATGACATGCTGATTAATGCGGGAAAATACTGGCCATACCGTCTTTCTGTTGTATATCGATACGCAGGTGATTTGCCAGACTTGCTTTTCGGGTATTGGGGTGGTATGGACAGGAAATTGAAAGGATGGAAGCCGCTCGATGGACAATTGGATACCACAGGTCTTAAGGCGGAAGAGTTTCCCTTCCCCACCCTTCAACAGAAGCTACAATTGTTCAAGCAATTCATCAACGTCTGCCAGACCAAAGGAATCAAACTGAGTCTGATAGTTTCACCAATGTTTATATGTACAGAAAAAGATATATTCAAAGTTCCCCGTGACTTGGCAAAACGACATCAAATCCCATTCTTCGACTATTTCCGTGACCCGCAGTTTATGGGGCATGCAGAACTTTTTTATGATTATGGTCACCTGAACAGGGAGGGTGCCACTATCTTCTCTAAGAAAGTATGTAACGACCTGAAAGACTTTATTAAGAATTAAAAGATTAAAACAGTGAATTATTTTCGAAAAATACTGATATCCCTAGCCGTCATCATCGTATGTTTCGCTCTATACTTGATAGCAGCCTACGTCCATGACCGTTGTACACTTGAAGGTCACAAAACAGTCATCTGTATTCCTGTTTATGGCCAAAGTTTGGCATTAGGGGAAGAAGCTAATAGAATTACAGATTTCGACTCCCTCAAAATCAAATATGACGGAAGAATCGTCACAGAAAGTCTTGACTATGGATTTGGATTCATTGATGATAGTGTTAAAAAGCAACGAATAAAGAAATTTCTACGATACCGTAAAAGATCTTTTGAACTCTCTATCTACAAGATGGCAGAAACACTTGCGTCTCAATTTGGAAAAGATACAATGATATGCATTTTCCCTGGTGGTAGAGGGATGTCATGTATTGACAGTATCAATAAGCCGAACCCCGTATATAATAAATTCCTCTATGAAGTCAAATTTGCTTTTGAAGAATCAAAAAAACGAGGATGGGACTTCATTGTACCAGCCATCTGCTGGATGCAAGGAGAATCTGACATTATAGACTATACTAACGTCAATTATAAAGAACGCCTCAAACAATTCTGCACGGACGTCAACAAAGACATAAAAGCCATTACTCATCAGAAGAATGACATCAAAATGATATGCTACCAGTCGAATGTTTTAACGAGAGCAGAACAATTTTATGCGAACAACTATGATTGCATCGAAATGAGGCCCGCACAAGCTATTGTTGACCTCATCAAAGAGGAGTCTCTATTCTGGGCAAGTGGTCCTACCTATCCATATTCATTTATTAATGAAAAATTGCACATTGATGCCGTTGGCCAACAGACCATCGGGAAATTAGATGCCATTGCCATCATGAATATCATAAAGGGAGGACAGAAAGTATGTGGATTAATACCACGTTCTATTACTGCTGAAAAGAATGATATTCTTATACATATGAATGTACCTTGTCCACCTATGGTATTTGATACTATTTCTGTAATGCCGATTGACAATTATGGGTTCAGCGTCATCACCCAAAATAATGAAAATATTATATCTTCAGTTAAGATAGAAGGTAACACCATCAGACTTACATGTTCACAATCCCCGCTAGATTGCAAAGTACGCTATGCAGTCAATGGAGAGAATATGAAATCGGGGCGTCTTCATGGCCCAAGAGGAAATCTCCGCGATTCACAGCACACGCCAAACTGGTGTTATCAATTTGACAAAAGGATATAATCTATTGTGATATTCGAGAACCTTTTAAAGCCATATCATAATCACATTTGCCATTTATAAGGCGTACTCTTCTTGCATTATATTGTTCACTTATTGGACTTCGCGACTCATCAAAGAACGAGCTATCAATACCCGCCAGTTGCAACAACACATGAGGAAGATCATCAATCATAAATGGGAGATGTTGGGCCATACGTATACGTTCTATTATTATCGGATGTCTTTCTATATATGATTGAGAGCACCATATCCAAAAAGGAATTTGATACTCTTGACGAAGAACTTCTGGGGAATAATCGCTACCTCCAGGTAACCGCCCCATCCGATGTAATTCATCATAGCACTCATCACCATGGTCAGACATATAAATCACTATGGCATCTTCCATCTCATATTTCTTAAGGATACAATCAATGACATTATCATTATACAAAGTCGCATTATCATAATCTGCAACTATCTGGCGCTCTGCTTCTGAGAGTTCTTTTCTGTCTGTATAATCCAAAGAACTAAATTTTTTCCATGAATCAGGACTCCGCTTGTAAAAATCAATATGTTGACCTATCAGATGAAAAATAAACAAATTATGATCACCCTCATACTTCCTTAAAGAATCATAATCATGCAAAAGGCCCTCATCATATCGATGGGTCATAGTATTACGATAATCAAATTGAAGGTTACTCAATCTCGAATCATTCAAAAACAAGCCACCACTTGTATCAAAATTGTCCGTTTTTATGGATTTCACAAACTGGTTCGTTATTAGAAAGACCTTGTAATCTGCTTTACGAAACAAAACTGGGAACAAAGGGAATTTAGCCCAATTCGTTGTATCTTCAACACTATGTAATGAAAACATATTCTTGAAAACAATACTCGTCAAGTTAAATGGGGTTATCACGTCATAAAATGGAAATAATAATCCACTCCCCAAGCCTTGAGCACGTTCCACCTGTTTGGGGGTCGTCTCTTTATTATAACCGAATAATTGTGAATGACACTTTATATAACTCTCACCTATTATTAGAACAATCTTATCTGACTGAAAACTACAACTATCAACGGTCACGTCTTTTTGATTATCTGCGAGAACACCTAATTCTGCATCAGCCAATTGACGAAGTTTCAATGCGAACAATACATTATTAAAAGGAGTGTTTTCTGAGAAATTACTAATACATCCATCTATCTCTATCAAATCGCGAGCATTTAACATTCTGACGAGAGTCCACCTAGAATCCAAACAAAATCCAAAACATAAAATAATCAACATTAATACGGCCATTCTAATGTAATTTGAGACATAGCAATATCTTACCCATGATATGGCATATAATCTTGAACTAATAGCAGACCAATAATAGCAGACCAGCAAGTGTATTACCAACAATAAAAGAATCAGTCCCACACTTGAATACAGAACATCTATGTTAATATATCTTGAAAGGAATTCGCTTGACTCACGCTGATCTGTCTCAACTATTACATTAACTATCTCTGGTCCCAACTTAGTCTTAAACATCTCTACACAAAAAACATCAACCACTGACAACACATAAGCTACTGATGCAAACAAAAACCTCAAATATGGTCTGATTCTTTTGGGTGTTATTATCAGAATCAGACATAATAAATATAAATCTACGACTAATGACAAGAAATTGAATCTTGGAATCTTAAAGTTTAGCGTGACAGTTTCTATCATAAACGTCAAGACACCTAATAAATACATAAACACAAAGAAAATGCTATTCTCTTTTATTGGAGAAAGTAGATATGTTACAATACTTATTATTTTCTTCATATCATTAATCACTAGTAATTTGTTCAAATAAAGATAGCCATAATGGCATTATTTTTTTAGATTCATAGTTTTTTGAAGATTCTATAGCATCTTTCCCCATTCGATGCCGTAAGTCCACATCACCCATTAAAGAACATAGTTTGTTCGCAAAGGACGAAATGTCACCAGATTTAACCAAATATCCATTCACATCATTTGTAATTATCATTGACGGGCCATAAGGACAATCATACGCAACAATAGGCAATCCACAACTCATAGCCTCAGGAAGTACCAATCCAAATGGTTCAAACAAAGATGTAGAAACCAAAATGGAACTATTACGATACGCTTCAAAAATAAGACTTGTTGGCATATGAACATGGATATTCATATTTAAGAAATTGGCTAAATCTTCTACTTCTTGTTGGAGTTCACCTTCGCCATAAATCTCCAAGTGCCAATCAGGAAACGAAGGATAAACCTGTTGCCAAATCTTAATCATCTCCATTGGACGTTTCTGATAATCAAATCGTCCAACAAAGATGATACGTTTGTTCTCTAATGAAGAAATATTTCCTTTATTAAGATGCGCCATATCAGGTATCACTTCAACACGTGAAATGATTCTCCGCCACTCTATAGCATCTCCTTCTGTCAATGTGACTAAACAAGAAGTCTTCTTAAGACCTTTTTTTAACGACCAAGAAACTATCCGTTGATGAAGTCCTTTTTCTCCGAATGCACGATCACATATATTATGAGCCTCGACTATCAGAGGAATATCTCCCTTAACCTTTGTAATCGACAAAACGGGATCTGTAGTTGTACAGATTATCAAATCTGGATCAATTTCTTTAATGCGCGATGATAATTTTACCTCAAAAAGTTTCATACGTTTGTACTCATCCTTGAGTCGGCGAAGACCAGAAAATTGGTATTGAAGATGGAATTGAATACCTATGTCCTCCAAATGCACACCTTCATCAAGATGATATGGAACAAGATGATTTCCCTGGTCTGTTGTTATCATAAACACCTCATACCCATACATAGAGACAAGTGCATTCATTTTATCGACAAGCACTCGTTCTATACCACCCCAAACAGCCAATGATCGGAAAATATACAATAATCTCATATCGACTCCGGTTTATATGCTGATTCCCATTTCTTCATAATAACTCCTTTCCGATAAGCAGCTACTGCTTCATGAGCTTTCATTCCCATGATTTTACGTTCCCTCTGATGAGTAATCATCCACTCCATCTTATCTGCGAGATCATTAACATCCAAATTTGTCAACCAGCCGGTCACGCCATTATCGATGATTTCTGATGGCCCATGAGAACAATCCGTGGAAATAACAGGCAAACCACAAGCCATTGCCTCAACTATAACCAAGCCAAACCCTTCATAATCACTGCTAAGAACCATAAACTGACTTCTTAGGTACTCTGACATGACATCAAATGTATAATCATATATGTTTATACGGCCAGACAGCTTCTTCTCCAATATTTTTTGCTCTAATACATGTCGTTGTTCACCTTCTCCAAAAATATCAATATGCCATCCAGGGCAATGATTGGCAATGAGGGCAAAAGCATCTATCAAACGATCAAAACGTTTCTGACTTACAAGACGACCCACAGATATTATACGCTTTTCATCTTTTTTGATAATATCGACATTATCAACATAGAAAGATACAGAATTGGGGACTACCAAGACCTTTTGCACCCCTTTTCGCTTCCAAGTATCCGCATCACTCTGAGTTAGGACTATCAATGCATCTGAATGGCGTATAGCCTTAGATGGCGAATGAAAAAGATAAAAGAAAAAGTCTGTCTTAGATTTACCATAAGACAAATACTTATAAGCTACATGAGACTCTATCACGACCCTTATATTTCGAGCGACTTTAACCACTTCCCATACAAATTCCTCGGCATTTGGAATTGGAACGGAAATGGCATCTGGCTTAAAATCATTAATTACTTCTCTGAAACGTTTCTGAAATAAACGGCTCAAACTGAAATACTTAAACAAACGAGTATAAATGGGATACCTAAATAAGGAATAGATAGAGCATTTCAGATCAACCAATTGAACACGACTATCCAGATGGAAAGCCACTTTGTCATCTCCCTGCTTATAAGTAACGAACAAGACCTCATGTCCATGTGATACCAACCAGTTTGCCTTATCCGTCAAAGTGCGCTCAATACCTCCTACAGGATGAAGCGACCGTATTACATATATCAACTTCATAGATGACAATCTTTATTTTCTATGAATAAAATCCGTCAAATGGCATATCTTATTAACCACAGACTCCAAATCATAATAATGATGACGAAAGAACCGAGATTTTTGGATATGACTTAATGGAGAAAACAGCAATAAGAAGAAACAAGCCAACATCACTCTACCATTCTTTAGAGAACGCCTTAAAAGACGAACCCTAACTAAAAGGAAATCATGAGCAATATCATCTGAGATTCGGAAACGTGAAAGCACATCCACCCCATTCATCAAGAAATTGGCTATAAAAAGGAGATAATCCACTATTATGTTTCTCTGAAATAATCCAGGATCTGGGGGGCTATCCAACATCTTATTTGTGCTAACTGTATAACTCCATATTACCTTTTCTGCATTTCCTAAAGTAAATGTGGTATGAACGATGGAGTTGGGATTATATTCATATACATATGTTACTTGAGATAATAACAAGATTGATGAAGCTTTCGAAAACAACAGGTACGACCAACATTGATCTTCATAAAGAATGCCCTCTTCAAAAAAGATATGATGACGCATGAGTACATCTCGTTTAATCAACTTATTCCATGCATACAGATAAATCTTGTGTTGGAGCATGCTCTGAAAGATCAAATCACGATTTGTCATCAGGCGAGCATCATGAACATCATTAATCAAATTATTGTTTGCTTTGCAGTTTCTTGCATTTCCTACTATCATATCTACATCTTCATATTTAGACTGATTATCCACAAAATATTGAAGACAATAGGGCTTTATATAATCATCAGAATCCATAAAGAACACATAATCACCCTTAGCATGCAGAATACCCGTGTTCCGGGCTGCAGACAAACCACGATTCTCTTTATGTTTTAATAATACGAAAGAAATAGGCCCATCATAGATACTAACCATGTCTTCTACAATAGCAAAACTCCTATCGGGCGTACAATCATCTATCAAGATACATTCGACAGTTGTACTGGAATACACTTGAGTCATCACGGACTCAAGGCATCGTCGAATGTAAGCCTCTACATTATAAATCGGTATGATAATAGATATTGACGCCATAACCTTCCTACTTATTCTTTACCAGATTATCGTCAGAATCGATATAATGATCCGTCTTATGAAAAATGCGAGTAATGCCTTTGCTCTGAATCTTCACATGATCCACAAAACTCTGCCACATAGACTGGTTGCCGATTGTGCCATAACCTGTTATCGCACGGCAACGACGGTCTCTTACAAACTTAATCTTACCATATTTCTTCAAAGACAGAGCCATAGAGCCATCTTCGCCACGAATAATATCGACTCGATATTCCTCTTTCCGGCCTAACTCTGCATTATAGGCAAAAACCAAACCACGAACACTCAACTCTGGTCGCTTGAAATGTTGAATCCACAAGAACAAGTCCCGGCAAAACTCAAACATCTTCAGCCCGAACTTAGAATGATTGACATCAGGAAAATAACTCCATGTGGCAGAAACTGCCACAACTCCAGGTTTCAATAACTGATCCAGCATCAGTTCATAATACATGGGGGGATAAAGCGTATCACTATCTACATCAAAATAATACTTGCCTCGGGAATGTTGTAATCCACAGCGACGCGCATATCCACAACTATGTTCATATTCCGTATAGTAAGGTATACCAGATTTTTCAAAAATTTCTGCAGTACGGTCTTTCGAGTCATTATCAACACCAATTATTTCAACTGGATATTTGCACTTTATCTCACTTATAGCCCATAGGCAAGCCTGTAAATGAGTTTCTTCATTATATGCAATTACAACAATACTAGCCAATGGTTCTTCACTTTGAAGTGCGGCCAAGCGCTCTTTTGTTTCCTCGATAACCTCTTGAGCCACATCGCCAAAAGGTTTACCGTAAATTGAAATATATTTGTCGTACCAATTAGCCATATTTAATTCTTATGCATTTTCTTTCTAATAGTATTTCGTATTTTACTTGCTAAAGTGTAATAGAAAGGATATCTGTCATTACTATTATAGAAAGAGAAACAATCTGTATTATACACATCTTTTACCCAAGCCCATAACGAATTATTCTTATGCAAAACAGATATTTTAAAATCCTCAAATTCATGCATAATATTAATTTTCCTTTTTGCTATATATTTTATTTCATCATCTGCCATGTGCTCTTGAAGAACTGAGACTGCATATAAATACGGAATATTAGCTCCTAACTTGACGTATCCATAGTTCTGCTGAGCTATTCTGAAATTTGTCTCCAAAAATAGTGGATTATAATCTTTATCTAATATGAACTCAATTTCAAACGCGCCAGTATATCCTACTTCCCTAATATAAGTTTGAATTTTATTCTCAAATGCAGCATCATTAAAAGGTTCTACATACCTATATGTACCAAAACTATCATCTTGGAAACGATATGAGACGGTTCTACCTAACAACTTTATTTCTTTTCCTCCATTAATACTAATTCCTTCTATCGGCATTTCGTCTTTTTTAACAATATATTCCTGTAATAGAATTTCTTTGACGTCCATTTTTTTGTATACATCCCTTAATTCCTGTTCTGTATTGCAAATATATGCATTACCCTTCCAATATGGATTTAGCGAATCAACAGATTTTGTAAAAATCGGGTACGATAATGATTGAGGCATCTCTCCTACTTTTACAACTTCGGTCTTAGGAACACTGAATCCACATTTCTCTGCCAATTTAATTTGTTCCTTCTTGTTAAAGAACTTATGAAGCATGCCTTTCCCTCCTGCATTCCAAAAAAAGAACTTATCAACAATCTCGTCATATCGTCTGTCAAGAGCCTCAACAACATTATCGCGATCTGTATATAAAAATGGCTTATATGGCTCGTTTCCATACTTTGATATAATCAAATCTATACCTTCATCTACATCTTCCACATCAAATAGTTCGGAGATATACCTGCTCTTATCTATCCTAAAAGTATTTCTATGTATTAACACTGCAATAGGCATAATCCCTTTCTCCCCTAAACCTCTGATTTGTCCTAATGTATTCGCTGAATATGAGCCATAAATAATGAACTTATGATTTCTCAAGTCATTTATAAAATTATCCATAGTAACTCTTTTTTAATCGATTCAACTTACGTAAAAAGTGACACAACTTTGCTTTACGATAACCAAGTGCATCTACGACTATCACATCTTTAAAAATATTAAATGTATGGAATCCCAACTCTAAATCAGGATTAGGAGAATATATCCTACGCAATTCCCTGAAAAACCATTTTCGATTCTTATATGTTACTTCCTGAATAGAAACTGCATCACCATAAGATTTGACACATACCTGAGCTGGACGATATGTTTTGTTATTACACGTAAAAAAGTTGCCAGCCATACGAGATATATTTTCATCAAAATGATAATACTGCAGTTGAATTAACTCCTTTTTTTTATCGTTCCACGCATAAATACCTAATTCCTTTCCATTTGCATCGGGCATTTTGGTCGAGAATAACAATTTTTGTCCAAACAAATCTGTTATTACCGAGTCTGTCAGTGGTAGATCTGTAACCCTACAATCTTTCTCAAAAGAATCTTTTTCATCATCATACCTATATCTCTCCAAGAAAGAACCAGCTCTTTCTGGATATATATAAATTTCATTTCCTATACGTTCGATTGACGGAAAACTCAAATGAGACCCCTCATCAATCATAACCTTCAGTTCCAATAAGTCAAAAGAAGACTTATCTACAATAAGCTTGGAAATTCGTCCACGTTGTATCGGATCATACCATTCTTCAACTAAAACTATTATTTCGCTATCTGTAACATCCAAAATAAAAGGATCGGCAAACCATCTGTCCTTATAGGAATGCTTCAACCAATTCACTTTGATTGGTTCACCTTCAATAATAGACTCCAAACTTCCATCTACAAAACCTATATTGTATTTTGTAGCTTTGACATAATCCATAAATCTACTCATTAATCCTATCATTTACAAGTTTATGAAACAGTTTTTCCCATTGTTCCATTATTGAATCTTTGGAAAAACGTAATACATTTTTCCGAGCATTAACACCCAACTGAATCCGTAAGCCATCGTTTTCTATCAACTTACATATACCATCCGCTAATGCTTGATAATTGAGATAGTCTATCAATAATCCATCTTTCCCATTCTTAATAATATTACGAGGGCCATAAGGACAGTCAAATGACACAACTGGGACTCCACATGCCATTGCTTCCAGAATAACCAATGAAAAGCCTTCGTATCGCGAACTTAACACGCATATCGAACTTTCCAAATACTTCTCCATGATATTGTCCACGGGATCATACATCATAATAGAACTTTCCAAATGCTTCTCACGAATCCATCCTGTCACTTGACCGCGGAGTTCACCAGAGCCATATACATTTAATATCCAATCAGGATGACGCTGATGAACAATCTCCCAAGAAGGTATCAAATAATCATATCCTTTGGCATCATTATAACGCCCTACCATGATAACTTGTTTATTCACTAACTCTGCACTTTCTTTAGGGAAAAAGGTTATTGGGTTTGGAATAACGAACGTCTTTACAACACTTTTCCAATCTTCTGCATCATTTTGCGTTAATAATACCAAGGCATCCAATTTAGAGGCATAACAACACATCTTCCACCGCATATACTTTGCTATTACTTTAAATATCCCCCCACGCTGTTCCATTAAATGGAGACTGCGTAAGTGAGTCTTTGTTGTATGAGCCTCACCAATTTTAACGCTATCATAATCCATCTTTGATAACAAGGACAAACTTCGACCCATGGCAGAAATGATGATATCTGGGCGTTGTCTATCAACAACTTTCTTGAGTCGCGACTTATACTGACGCATCAAGGATGAATATGTCAAAAAACGTCTAAATGATCCCTGAGTATATTGTTTGCCAAAATCAAGGCCCATATCTATATGGCAAACCTTATCTTCCAACTTAAAAGACAATGGCTTACCCATTTGAGATTCTGTAACGATGGTGACGTCATAACCATGGCTCACCAAATAATTGGCTTTTTCAACCAATATTTTATCAGTTCCACCTTTGATACTTATCTCTGCGTAAATATATAAGATATGCATATCTGTAAGATAGCCACGTTAGCTGCGACCAATTTCTCTGCAAATATACAACTATTCTTGTAAAAGACAAAATAAAAATAGGAAAAACTGATTAAATGATGTTCTTTAATCTACTTATGGCCCATATTGAGGGTCTAAATACGGATATTGGCATCATACCCAATAGAGCAAATAACAGATTGGGGATCTTCTTATGTCTAAACAATAGGATTTCTTTTATCGGAATCGAACACCTCATCATATTCCGGATTTCTTTTATTGATATCATCGGTTTGATATGATTTGCATTACGAAAGACATGGCAAGACATATAAAAACTTACCATCCCAATATTGTAGCAAATAAAAGGCTGATATTTTTTTCCTTTCATTTCCATACATTCCTGCTTTAACATATTTAAAACAGATACATTCTCCATGATTTCTTTTTTTTCATATACCTCACGTTTTTGATAATGAGACAGAGATCCCTCATGACGCAAATAATGATAAGTTATATCAGGTAATAATACAGCACTCTCTATTTTAGTCACTAATTCTGTTGTATATACCATATCCTCCCAATATGAGGCATCAATAAACCGTACATTGGATTGACGCAGAAATTCCAAATTAATCAAATGATTGCATGCTGACACGTGAAAGATGTGATTATTCTTAAATGCATACATCGCCAATTCATCTTCTCCTCTCAATATCATAGCGTCTTTTTGATATCTTTCAATTGGAGAATTGCCTATACCATCTATAATCTCATAAGAGCCATAGGCCACTTGCACATGGTGCTGTATGATTGCATCATATAAAAGCTGTATCGTGTTTGGTTCTATCGTATCATCAGAATCCATAAAATAGAGGAAACGGCCTCTGGCTTCATCAATGATGCGGTTTCGGCTATAACCGACACCTTTATTCTTATCATTTACCAAAATACGGATATCTTTGCCACGAGGATGACTTGTCTGAAAATGTGAAATGGCATCCATCGTCCCATCATGACCACAATCATCCACGATCAAAAATTCGATATCAGAAAAAGACTGATTCAGAGCGGAATTCATCGTATCCTGGATATAATCAACAGACTGATATACAGGAATGCCGATGGTTACTTCATACTGCTCTTTCATAAACTATCAAACAAACGCTTCCACTTTTTGGCAACGACATCTATATTAAACCGCTGAACATTCCTTCTGGCATTATTAGCCATCTCAGAAATCCTTTCAGGGTGATTGATCAATGACAGAATGGTTTCGGCCATCTTTTCAATATTGCCATTCTCAACCAAAAGGCCGTCTTCACCATCTGTTATAATAGAGCGAGGGCCCCATAGACAGTCAAAGGCTACGACAGGCAAACCGCAGGCCATTGCCTCCACAATACCCATGCCAAAACCTTCGAAACGGGATGTA
>JAEEGL015209698.1_pt1 | contig 13151 bp, 12 predicted proteins | sample 9134231 | NCBI WGS metagenome assembly JAEEGL01 (sample SAMN16246548, study PRJNA631951) | gut metagenome | biome: gut microbiome; feature: rumen; material: fiber-attached | host: Bos | place: Iran: Karaj | collected 2018-10
GTAAATTGAAAGGGTTATGCTGTTGCAGATGCTTGGATAGTTGGTTCTAGCATAAAAGTTGACGGCTATTGGGAAAATCCTCTTGACCCCACGCGTCTTGACGAACTTGTTGCCGCCCATGGGAAGATTGAGCATAGATAAAAAATGGAAATTGATGAACAAGTAAAAGAAATAAAAAAGAATCTCAAGCTTTTAGGAAAGCTGGAAAAAGAGTTCGGAGTCAAGCCTAATAGCGATAACGACGACCCGTTGTTATATTGCGGTGTTGCTAAGTCTAATATCATTGAATCCTTGACCCCACTTGTTGAAGAGTATTTTGGAAAAGCTTACAAACCTTCTGGTGAAACGGCTTTTTTTAAAAACATCTTTGACCGCTTTATTAGAGCTGTGGGTGGAATACAAACCAATCAAACCCTTTATAAAAAGGATATTCAAGAAAACGTTATTCTTTATTGTGCTTTCTGGCCCTGGGGGTCAGAACCTGTAAAGACTTCAATACGTGTAGGTTTGGTTTGTTTCTCGAATGAATTAAAAGAAGCCTACACCAGTAAATTAAAGGGTTATTTCTAATGGCAGAAGAAATTGTCGAAATTCCTATAAATGGGGTGTTAGATCTGCATACTTTCCAGCCTAAAGAAGTAAAACCTTTAATTATTGATTACCTAGATGAATGTGTAAAAAAGAATATTAAGCACGTAAGAATTATTCATGGTAAGGGAATAGGAAATCTTAGAAGAACAGTTGAAGCACTTCTGCCAAAACTAGAAGTTGTAGAATCCTGGTCGCCAGCAGGAGTAGATGCAGGACATTGGGGAGCAACTCTGGTAACGCTGAAATTAGGTAAATAATATGTCTTATGAAATATTAAAAATAAATGATTTAAAACTGCTAATTCCTGAAGAATATGTTGAAAGCAAGGATAATCTACTTGATAGCATAAAAAGCTATGGTATTATTACTCCTATTGTTGTTGCCAAAGGTGTTGTATGTGATGGGCATAAACGTGTAATAGCCTGTAAAAAATTAGGAATAGAAGAAATCCCTGTTGTGACTGCTGAAGGCGAACCTGTTGACTTATTATTTGAACTTAATGACAGAGAGTTTAATATTAACCAGATTGCTCTTTTGATAAAGGGTTTAAACGATAAACAGATAGCTGATTTGTGCAAAAAAGTTGGTTATTCTAATTCCCCACAAATGGTATTTGCTATTAAATATCTTTCAAGTCTTTTAGAAAAATCACCTGAATTATACGAATATCAGCTTCCTGCAAATATATGGCGTGAACTCGGTCATTTAGGCGAAAGTTTGGATAAATATGCCTACGATTTGCTTAAAATGCATGGCACTGTTAGCGAAAAGCGTAATATAGCAGTATTTTTGCATCAGGCACAAAGACGTGGAGAATTGCCAGATTCCATTAAAGCAGAAAAAGCAGAAGATGTTTTCCCAATGCTTAAAAAGACAGCACAGCCGAGACAAACTGATGCTTACGAAAAATTTGAGAAAGCAATAGGGAAAATAGATTTGCCTAATAATGCAACATTAAAGATAGATCCTACTTTTGAGCAGCCAGGTGTTACTGTCACACTGTCATTAATTCGTTCAGAGTTGGAAAAAATAGAACAGACTAAATGTGCCATTCAAAAGCTGTTTGACGAGGTTCCAGAATTGTGAGCCAGCTTTTTTACGAAAACCTTTATATTGGCCGGGATGTTGTTGATAATCCTTTGGTTTTGGATATAAAGAAAAAAATCAAATACAATAACGAGTGTATTGTTGATGGTGAGCAGCATCCAGGCAATGGTTTATTATTAGCGAAAAACAAAGGTAAGTTTATAAAAGTCTGCCCATGCCGTTGTGAGAAAACCTGGTGCGGATACTGGGTGGTAGAGTGGGGGTTCGGTTGCCCCTTTGGTTGTGAATACTGCATAGTTCAAAATTATCAGAGGGCTGGCGATGCTACTTTATACGTTAATTTTGAAGACTGTCGAAAAGAAATCGAAGAATTGCGCAAGAATGTTAAAGGCTCTATAAGGCTAGGAACAGGGCATTTCGGTGACCCTATGGGCTTTGAAGAGATATATCCGCTGAATCAGGCTATTATTGACTGGACAAAAGATATGAAAGACTTTACCGTTGAGGTAAAGACCAAGAGCGATTACATAGAGCCTATTACAAAGTTAAAGAATGCTAGAAACCTTACTATGGCTTATTCTTTAAATACAATAGAATCTTGTCAAGCCTTGGAACATAAAACAGCTGGTATTGAAGATAGAATTAAAGCGGCTAGAGATGTTGTGAAATCATCAAATTGCAATATTGCTTTTCATTTTGAGCCTATTATACCCGTTGAAGGCTGGCAAAATAAGTATTTAGAAGTATTTGGCCTTATGGAAAAATACTTAAAAGGTATTGAAGTAAGCTGGATTTCTTTAGGAACTTTCAGATTTCCAAAAGGCTTTCAGGAGTATGTTGACCTCTATCACCCCAATTCTGGGGTATTTAAAGAAGAGTTTTATTTCTGTGCTGATGGAAAAATAAGGTATTTTAGGCCTTTAAGGGAAGAATTATACACTTTTATTCGAAACGAGGCTTTAAAGAGATTTCCAGAGGCTGTCGTCTACTTATGCATGGAAACCCCTGAAGTCTGGGAACGAGTTGTGGGGCATAAAATCAAGCCTGGCGAGATTTTTGCTCAGATGAGTAAAAGGGTTTCGGCACGAAGCTTCTGATTTAATACTCATCTTTTCTATTTCACCACTAATCACTAATCGCAAACCACAAGATTTGCTCTCAATGCTTATTTATTTCGATGTTGATCCCTTTATCGCAGAAAAACATGGGGTAAAAATCAACGTTCTTAACTCTTGGTCCTGTGACATAGCTTTCACTGCAGTGCCACAAATATATCCAGGGAGCTTGCTCAACAACTTTTCTGTTGATTTCGTCATAAGCCTGACTTCTTTTGTTTTCATCAGTTATTTTTACCGCTTCTTCTAACAGTCTGTCAATTTCTTCGCTTTTGAATCTTGCTCTATTACCTCCAGAACCCCAGTTCTTTGAGTGAAACAACGGATTAAGAAAGTTTTCACCGTCAGGATAATCCCCAAACCAGTTCATGAAGAAAGCTTTGGCTTCACCTTTGTTAATAGCGTCTTTTAAAGCACTCCATTCCATTGGTTTTATGTCTATTATTACGCCATATTTTTTCAATTCACCCTGTAAAAATCTTGTTATTTCAAAAGCTGACTGCTGGGCTTTCTGGTAAAGTTCAATTCTTAGAGGATTATCCTTAGTATAACCCGCCTGTGCAAGAAGTTTCATACCTTCTTCAGGATTGAATCCAATACCTGTGTCTTGGCTGGTGTATCCAGAAATTCCTGGCGGTATACTACCAATAGCAGGAACAGCTCTGCCAGAATAGATAGCTTTAATGATTTTTTCCCTATCTACAAGAAGATTCAAGGCTTTTCTTATTCTTACATCATTAAAAGGTACATCTTGATTGTTAAAGCCAATATACCAGGTATTTAAAGCAGGAACATCAACAATTCTGTCAGCATATTTTGGCATATTTTTAAAACGGTCGTAATTAGAAGGATAAAGCTGACGTAAATCTAAAGAATCACATTCAAATTCTAGTTCAGCTTTAAGGTTTTCTGTAATAATTCTAACAAGTATATTGCCAACTTTTGGCTTTCCTAAGAAATAATCTTCATTTGCGGCAAGATGAATATAGCTGTCTCTAACTCTATCTTTAACGTAAAACGGACCAGTTCCAGCTGGTTTTTCGAAGAAATCGCCGCCTTTGAATAAGTCTTTGCTTTCTGATGGAAGAATGTAGCAGGCTGGAGTGGTTAGGAGGCTCATAAATGGTGCAAAAGGTTCTTTGAGTTTTATAGATACTTTGTATTTGCCTAATGCGTTTATTCCTGAGGTTTTTTCAGATTTACCTTTCATGCGTTCTTCAGCGCCATCTATTTTTTCAAGAACCCAGGTTCTGGGAGAACCAGTTTTGGGATCCAATATTCTGTCTAGGGAAAAAACTACATCGGCAGAGGTGAATGGCTGACCATTATGAAAAGTTACATTTTGGCGCAAATTAAAAAAGAATTCACAGCCGTCATCTGATACTTCCCAGGATTCTGCTAAATCTGGAACTAATTCCATCTTTTCGTTGTATCTGACTAAACCATCGAATATTCTAGATTGAATGACTGCTTCGTTAACGTCTACGCCGCGTGCTGGGTCTAGATTTGATGGCTCACTTGAAATATAAGTTGAGAAAACATCTACATTGTCTAGACTATTACTGCAGCAGCCTGTTAAAGAAAAGGGTACTGATAGAGATATAAGAAGAATTATGCTATAAAAAACTCTTTTGTAAAAATTATCGTTTAAATTACTTGAAATCGCTTTTAAAGAGCCAAAAACATTACCTAGGATTTGTTTCATATTGCCACCAATTTATAATTATTCTTCTTTATAAATCGGTGTAATGAGACTCAAACCTTAGTTATTACTTCAGCAACTAAAATTTTAGAAAAGCTTTAATCTACCTGTATATTATCTTTGCGCTGATTTTCTGCTCATCTACTTCCAGAACAGCTACAGACGGTGGCATACCGCTACGTGGCTCGTAGGCACTGCCAGGATTAATAATCAGCATATCGTTTTCTTCATTGATTGTAGCAATATGCGTATGACCATAAACAATCACTTTACTATGAGGTTCAACAGCTCTAACCGCATCATGGGGCCTATGGGCAACAGTTAAATATCCGCAACCAATATTGATTGACCGAGAAATAGGATTTTCTGAATTGTATGGGTCGCAGTTGCCTCTGACCGCATAAACTGGAGCTATATATTCCAGATTGGTAATATAATTATTATGCTCTATATCGCCAGCATGAACAATCAATTCAACACCATCGAAGGCTTTTTTTATCCAATCAGGAATAATACAACTTTCAGCTGTATAGCGATGTGTATCTGAAATTAATCCAATTTTCATTTTGGTAGAAATCTGCGTTACTGTCTTCCGCCTGTAACAACTTTTGCCATTCTGAATATTGGCAGATACATAGCTAGAACTATAACACCTGTAATTGCACCTATAACTACGATAAATGCAGGTTCAACCATAGCGGTAATCTGGTCGATTAAAAAGTTGATTTCGTCTTCATAAAATTCAGCAACTCTTGTAAGCATTTCGTCAAGGTTACCAGATTCTTCACCAACTTCAATCATCTGAACAGATAGTTCTGGCATAATTCTAGCTTTTGAAAGGGCTTTAGCTATTGGAATACCGCCTTCGACTTCGTGAACTACGTCTTCAAGCGATTTTTGTATGACCACATTTTCTACTGCTTCGTTACTGATATTCATAGCAGAAACAATATTAATGCCTGACTCAAAAAGAGTTGCAAGATTTCGTGCATAAAGAGCAATGATATATTTTTGCAGTAAATTGCCAAAGACTGGAACTTTCAACTTCCAGCCGTCAAAAATGCGTCTTCCAACCTTAGTTTGGTTGATTTGGTATAATAAGATAAATATAGCTAATACTACAGCTAGAATAGTAAAGAAATTGTCTGTTAAAAAGGAAGAAACATCAATAACTTTCTGAGTAAGCCATGGCAACTGCTGATTAAACTGTTGGAAAAGATTTCTGAATTGTGGAATAACAAAAGTAAGTAGGAAAATCATTACCAAAGTAGCTACAACAGTGATAATGCCTGGGTAAGTCATAGCACCTATAACTTTTCGTCTGACCTGAATGCGTCTTTCTAATAAAGCAGATAAACGGTCTAACACAAGAACAAGACGACCAGATTCTTCGCCTACTCTGATTAAATTGCAGTATAGCATTCCAAAAACGTCATCATATTTTCTGAAACACATATGAAGCGGAGAACCGCCTTCAACCTCATTTTTTGAATCCCATATTATTTTGCGCAATCTATAAGTATTCATTTGTCGGGAAAGGGTGCTAAGAGACCTTAGTACGGCTATACCGGCTCTGCTAAGTGAAGCGAAATACTTGGTAAACAAAAGCAGTTCGGTAGTTCTAACCGAACCATAAAAAGGATTCAAATAAGATAGTAGAGACCGATTCTCGGGTCCTGGACCATCTTGCTGGGTTTCGTCTACTTGTTTATGTATTTCTGATGGCATTAATCTTTCCTAATATGCATATCAATAAAAATAAATTATAACAAACTTTATTTTATAAAATCAAGAGATTCAATTATAAAAAAATCTTGTGTAAAGCTCTTTGGGGTAGTATTATATAGGCACTTTAAAGGTTATTAGAAAGAATATTATTATGTTAGACCGCTTTTATGATTTTCTACAGCGGTGCAGGAGTTTTTTTATGATACATATTAACCGCAATGATCCATGTCCTTGTGGCAGCGGACTTAAATATAAAAAGTGCTGTATGAATAAGATGACCTCATATTCTGAACGTCAGCTTTCAGAACAATATTTTCGCAAGTATCGAATTAAATTAAAAACTCCAGAAGATATAGTTGGAATCAAAGAAGCTGGGAAACTTGTGGTTGATACTTTGAAACTATGTGAAGCTTCAATAAAACCAGGTATGACCACAGACGAAATCAATACTCTTGTTCATGAATATACGATTAGTCATGGAGCTGTTCCTGCTCCATTAAATTATCATGGCTTCCCAAAAAGCGTTTGCACATCAGTAAATGATGTAATCTGTCATGGTATTCCATGTGACAGAAAACTTGTGGAAGGCGACATCGTAAACGTTGATGTAACCTCAATTTTACATGGCTATCATGCTGACGCAAATATGACTTTCTTTGTTGGCGAATGTTCTGATGATGCAAAAAAAATCGTTAATGTTGCAAGGGAATCTTTAAAACGTGCTCTTACTGTTGTTAAGCCAGGTAATAGAATCGGTGATATAGGCTATACAATTCAGGAATACGCAGAAGGGCAGGGGTGTTCCGTAGTTCGTGACTATATTGGTCATGGTATTGGTCGAGGTTTCCATGAAGCCCCAGAAGTTCCTCACTATGGAAGAAAAAATACTGGCATAGAACTGGTTCCAGGAATGGTTTTCACAATAGAACCCATGATTAATTTGGGTGAACCCTATTCTAGAGTTCTTTCTGATAACTGGACTGCTGTAACTACAGATGGTTCTTTATCTGCTCAATTCGAACAGACAATTCTTGTAACCGATACAGGTTACGAAGTTTTAACTCCCTATGATTTGTAAATAGGAAGATATAAGAATTATAATATTTTGCTAGCAAAATAATAAAAAGGGGACGGTATGAATAACCGTCTTTTTTTTAACTCACTTTTTCTTCAACATTATCTTTTTCATCATCGCCATTTTCATCGTCGTCTTCTTTTATTATTTCAACGTTGTAAACAATTGGATAGTTTGTTTGGGCAGCATTATTTGTTGGATTTGGCATAAAAGGATTATTAGATTCCCTTTTTCCCTTATTTTCTGAACTGTTTCCAAATGGGGGTTCTTTTAAAGTTTCAATAGTATTTTTGGGGTTTGGTTTTGATTCTAATGGTTTATTATTAGTTGTTATTCTGGATGTTTGGTTTTCCTTTGTGGTTGACTTAGCATCAGCAGCTTCGGGAGTTTCTGCCCCAAAAATTATCTTTTGATACTGAGTCAATTCTAAAGCTACAGCTTTGCCATCAACAAAACGAACATTATAAGTGGCTGTTAGACCAGAGTTATTAACTACAACCCATTCGCCAGCAGTTACATTATAGGTTTTATTATTGATATTTATTGGAATCTTGCTTCTAGCTGTGCTTAGAGATATATAATTATCATAAATAAATATTGACCAAAAATAAATAAGTATCATTAAGCAACTTAATGATACTAAACCTGTATTTTTAGATTTTTTATTGGTTAAATAATCTTCTTCATTTAGGTATTCTTTCAATTTATGGCAAAGGTATTCATAACGTTCTCTTTTATTTTCATCAGCAAAGTGACTATCTCTAAACTGTTCTATCTTAAGAGAATAATCTAATATTTCGTCTCCAAATTGTTCACTGGTTAAATCGAAAACGCAATAATCTACAACATTATAGCAATGAAAACTTCCGTCTGGTCTAGGAATTCCATAGACCTTTCCTCCAAAAATATCTTGAGCTAAAAAAGCAGTTATAGAGCATTGTCCTAATGTTTTATTCTGTTCACTCCAGTTTTTGCGTAATCTTGGAGCACAGGTATATTCGCACCATATATTTGAAAGAGCATCATAAAGGTCTTTCGGATTCTTTATTCCTTGGTAATCATTGTTAATCTCAAAGCAATCAGTATTTCCGTTACAATAGAATTTATAATCCATTGTTTTCCTCATTTCATTATCTATTATTATTCTTTTTATACTCAGTTTTTAGAGAAAAATTCTAAAGCTTCTCTTTAAGAGCTTGTCCGAAAACTAATTTTTAAGCCCAAATAAAATTGTTCTAATTGCCTACACATTTGTCATAAAAAGTATAGCGTATGGGCTTTAGCCCTGAAAGCTATACGTTTATGACAATGGGTAGGCTACAAACAAATAAATACTGATTTTTCACCAAATTTCTAGTTTTCAGACAATTTCTTTAAGGGGAAGCCTTAGAATTAATATAGCTTTTTCATCACAGAAAATGCAACGAATTGTTTAACTTCTACATTATTTGTTTTTGGTTTGTTTTCTGGAAATTCGTTTTACTTCCGGGTCGTAAATGGTCTTCCAGTCTTTTTTCATAGAAATTGGAATCCAACCGTAGCGTTTACAGGTTCCTACCATATTTTCAGCTTTTGTTTTATCGCCATTTTCACGTTCCAAATCATCACAACAGAGCATAAAAGCAAGAGATCTATAAGGGTTTTTGCTAACTACATATTGAGCCATACTGCTGTCGCCTGAACTGTTGCCGAAAGATAATACCGGTTTTTGACCGATTTCCTTTACAATAACAGAAACCTTATTCATTTTGAGATTCTTGACGATGAATTCGCCGTCTAGAACAATGTCGTCTTCTGCTCTAAATAAATATTCCAATCCATCTTTGTTGCCCTGCTTGCTTGCGATTATTTTTTCATCTGAACCTATAATTTGTCTGTTAGGTATATTTAGCACGTTTCCGTCAATGATTCCACGGACAATGAAACGGTCGGTTCCGCTTACAATGTAGACTGTAAAATTATTGGCCTGTAGATATTCAACCAATTGCACCATCGGCAGATAGAAACCATCGCCACGTAGCATTCCTTTATAGCTAGGCATGGGTTGTTTCTTGAATTCCTGAATATAAGAATTGAACTCTTTTATTGTCATTCCAGAAAAAGCGGAAGCTACTGCTTTGCCATGATCTACAGGTAAACTGTTGAAGCTTTTACCTGTTTCGTTCTGTTCCTTAATCATATTGGCAACCTTGCGTTCAAATATAGAGGCTTTGTTCTTGTATTTTGGATCTTCTAATACACGATATTCTAACAGCATATAATCGAAGTAATTTGGGTCTGTTTCGCAGAATAGTGTTCCATCAAAATCAAAAACAGCAATACGATCTTTTATTGGAATAAATTCTTTCCCGTTCTTATTTGTGATTGCTTTTATGAAAGCGTTTAGCTCTTTTTTTGCTTTGGCATTATTATTCCACAATGAGAGTGGATCTTCTTTGTCTATATGATCAATTTTTTCTAAACGGATTTGTAAATTATTAACATCTCTAGCAAAACTTTGCTGTGGTAGAGCCAAAGTCATAGTCAACACTAAGATTGTAGATGCTATTGTATTGATGATGCGTTTCATTGATTTCCCTCCATAATTAATACAATACATTATATTACTATTTTTATAGCTTTTTCCTTGTTTATAAGCTGACAGAAATAATAACTGTCTTTCCATCTTTTATTCTTCTAACAAGTCTATAAGTATTTCTACTCTTGTTATCGTAAAGGAAATATCAGAATTGATTTTATTTAATTCACCTTTGCCATTTTCGTTATTATTTAGAGCTTCTTTGGAAGCAGATTCTTTTTCTTTAATCCATTCTCTTTGAGCCTGTTTTACTATTTCAAAGTCTTCTGGAGATAAAGTGTTTTTCATATGTTTATAAACTTTGTTTAAAAGCATATCTAAATCGCTGAAAAGTTCTTTTTTAGCTTTAAGTAAAGTATTATTATCTGAAGTTTTATTAATATTTAAATCTTTTTCTTTTAATACATCAAAATATTCTTGAAATGCTACTTTTGCTGATGGATTTGATGAAGATTTGTTTTCATTATGGATATTTGCAGATTTTGATGACTTTTCGTTTTTTAAAACATATTTATTTATATTTTCAAGAAGTGTTTTGCAGCGTTTAGACCAAACTTCTGTATAGGCAGAATATTTAGCCATGGTTTCACCGCTTCCGCCTTCCCAATCTTTAGAGGCTTGATTGGCTTTTTTTTCGGCTTCTTCAACAACTTTTTTCTGTTCTGCATCAATAGCAGAATAATCTTCGTCAGATAAATTGGCTTTTAAGTAGGCAAGCATTTCCTTCATCAGATTTTCCCATTTTTTGCAAATTCTAACGCTCATATTATTAATTTCATATTGGGCTAGCATTCCATCTTCACAAACAGATTTGTCTATTCTTTCTATAGTGGTGACAGAATCTTGGAAGCTTTCATACTGAATTTGCTGTTCTGTTGGAATTACTAGTAAAGCTTCTTGTTCATTATTAACTACAAGATCAATCAGTTCCTGGCATCGTTTAGAAGTAAAGTCTATATAGACTTTGTATACATTAAAGTCTTTTTCCTGTCTGTCGTCGTAATCTTTTACCTTTTCAACAGACTTTGCCTTAGCTTCTTTTTCTTTTATCCAATTTCTTTGCTGTTGCTTTATACTATTAAATTCATCTGGAGATTTTGTTGCTTTCAGATACTTATAAACATCGTTCAATAGCTTATCCCATTTGTAAAAGACTTCTTTAGCTTCAAATTTTTTAGCACAGAAATCATTTTCAATTTCTTTATCTGATAAAGTGCTTTTGGAATAACTTTTTATGCTTTCAGCTATATTTTGAAAATCTTCTTTTTCATCATTCGCTAAAATTCTAGAGTTAAAAACGAAAGTGCAAGCACAAAGTAAAAGAATAAAAGCAATTTTTTTCATAATTATCCGTCCTGTTTTTGTTTGAAACATAATATTCTTCCAACTTATATAAGTCAAACTTCTGAATTTTTGGAATTATAAGTCGAGAATAGAAAATATTGAAGAAGCCATCCTTGGCGGCAGCCTTAAAAGGGGAGTATTATATGGTTTATTTAATTTTAAAATCATTTAGCTTTAGTATAATAACAATTTTTATTCTATACAATTTAAGTTAATCTAATCTAATATATATTATATAAGTAAAAAATATTTATATATAAATTATAATATTTTTATAAACTGCATCAAATGGAAATAAACGAGCTTATAACACAATTAACTGGTTTTCTTAATCAAATACAAACAAATGGTTTTAACTATTTAATTCAGTATTATCCTAGACCTTCTTCTATATTTCAATGTGCTGGAATAGATACCTTAGTTTTTATTCTGCTAGTTATATCATTTGGGCTCATGGTAAATCTGCTAACCCAAATAATATTTTATGTTTTAGCAAAAATTCTAGGGGGTAAATTTACATTATTATTGGTTAATTACCTTACTTGGCCTGGAGTAGTACATCACGAATTGTCTCATGCTTTAGTAGCTTTTTTGTCTGGAGCAAAAGTAGAAAAAATAGTTGTATTTCCAAAAGGAGAAACTCTAGGTCATGTAGATTTTATTCCTAGAGGGAATATCTTTTTCCGATCTATTCAAATATCATTATCTTCTATTGCACCGCCAGCTTTAGGAATTATATCTATATTTTTAATATCTAAATTTACATTACCCCTCTGCAAAATCTGGTGGAATTATTTACTGGCTTATTATGTGCTTGTAAGCATAGCTATGCATATGAGACTAAGCAAAGCAGACTGCAAAAACTTTTTCATCGGTCTTTTCCCGTCTGCATTTATAATCTACTTAATAATGTTAGCTGTAGAGAAATACTGTTGTTTCTAATTAACTTATAAAATTAGCAATTATTATTTCATAACTATTTTTAGGGTTTCGAGTAAGAACCGATTGAAGCACTATTTAGTATCTATTTTAAATTCTATTTTTGCAGTACGCCATTCTTTTTCAGTCCAATCTAAATCATTTGTATATTCTTCTTTATCTCTGAGTTTTTCATAGTTTTTTGCCCATTCTTTGTAAACTTTCATATGAGAAGGTGCAAATCCTGGTTCTTCTGTATAGAAACATAGAGAGTTATTTGTTGACAATTGATTACTTCTCCATATTTCTTTATTATTATTAAAATCATATATTACATCTAGAGAAGATTTATCAATATTACTATTAAAGGGCAAAAATCTTAACCTTATTCCTTCAAAGTCAATAGTTCTTAATCTGCATCCCTCTTTATAATAAGCATCATCCAACTGAATATAATAAAAAGATCTTGTAATCAAATCTTCTATATGTTGATGTTGTTTTTGATCAGAGCAATTTTTAAACAATTCTACATAATTAATTTTAACTTTATTTAGTTTTATAATAGATTTGGTTAATTCATCTATCATTCTAGAGCAACCATCGTTAACTTCATTTGAACGCTTCGAAACAAGCTCCCATTCGAAATCTCTAGTTGTTGGTTCAGTTAAAGTTGCTATACCTATGAATGCTGTATATATTTTTGTTTTATTTATTGCATCTTTATGCTTTGAAACTATTTTTGATACTTCAGATTCTGCCCAATTAGTAAGTTGACTGTCTTCTACTCCATTTCCATATAGCTCTGTTTCTGAACAAAACATTGATGTTTTAGTCTCTAGAAGGTGTTTTAAAATATTTATCTTTTCATTCTCAAAGTATTTTAATATGTAATCTAATCTATTATCAAATCTATTTTTATATCCTAAGTGATTATCAATTTCTTTATAAAGTTCATTAGAAAGATTTATTCGTAATTGGTTAAAGGCATTTCTTATTATTTCCTTATAAGTATTTCCCAACTGTTCTTTTTGTTTTTTTATAGATTTATCTTTA
>JAEEGL016583177.1_pt1 | contig 13151 bp, 14 predicted proteins | sample 9134231 | NCBI WGS metagenome assembly JAEEGL01 (sample SAMN16246548, study PRJNA631951) | gut metagenome | biome: gut microbiome; feature: rumen; material: fiber-attached | host: Bos | place: Iran: Karaj | collected 2018-10
AGACACTTGAAAAATGCGGCGTTCAGATAATAAAAGCAAATTACAGAGTAAACAAATATATAGTTGATATAAACAATCTCATAGTAAACAGAATTGATGAATGCCGCAATATTTTCCCCGACTGGCTTGAGTGGAAATATGTAAGAAACATGTTCATCATGCCCAACGGGACAAAAGAAGATAAGATAATAAATGAAAGCAACAAATTCAACACAAACAGAGCATTTTACCCCTTCGGATGCTATGTGAACTGGGATCCTCAGGATGAGGGCAATGTGCTGATAAGCGACAAGAAATTTCTCAAATCCCTCTACGCGCAGAATAACGACTGGTTCACCGGCGAAGACAAGGTTACCGATGTGAATGACAGCGTCAAGACGGGCATTTACGACTTCATCGACAGAAACGAAGTAATAGATGTGGTCGTTGACTGCGAAAACTCCGACGCTTACAGGCTCTACTCCACCCTCAACGGCCTTGATGATGAAAAGATCTCCAAGATAAATAAAGTCATGCGCAAGTCCGGTACAGTTTGCGAATGCACATTTACCTATAGCTGAAACACCATCGGGTATAGTTATATCGGTAAGGTGATTACAGCATCCGAATGCGTATCCGGGAATTGATTCATACCAGCCGAATTCAATATCATAATCTCCGCCTATTGGACCTGCAGATTTAAGCTCATTGCAACTCTTAAAAATATTTCTGCCTATATTTTTGACGCTTCCGGGTACAACTGCTTTCTTCAAAGCGATGCAGTAATAAAACACCTCATCGCCTAATGCTGTTACACTTTCCGGTATAATAACGCTTACTAGAGCTTTACAGCCGAAAAATGCCCATTGTTTAATGGTTGTGAGACTGTCCGGTATATCTATACTTTTCAGCTTTGCACAGCCTTCAAAGGCCATTTTCCCTATAGTGGTAACACATTCGGGAATAGTGATGCTTTCCAGATTCTTACATTTTTTAAATGCTTTTTCGCCTATTTCAGTAACGCCCTCCGGAATAACAACTTCTTTACGGTTCCCTTCAACACTTATCAGAACTCCGTTTTTTATTTTAAAAAGGTTCTTGTCATTTTCTGCCTTGCGTGTTGCGGCCGGCTTTTTTGACGGCTTGAAGTCCGAGTGCTGCATATACTTTTCGAAAGTCAGGGAACGGTCCGGCTCCAATCCGCGTATATACCGTGAGAGACCGAGTTCATTTATGAATGTGTTGACAAAATCATTTGCAAGGCAATCGTATTCATCTATGGTTGCTCTTCTTTCTTCAAGGATAATCTCAAGCTCAATCTCCGATTTGGCTCGGGCGCAAACACATATCATGCTATTAGAATCATAGCCGATGCCGAGATTTACAATCCGCGCAAGCTTGTTCTTCGAAAAACCGCCTTCTTTTTTCTTCGGAGCAAACTCTGCAATTGCTGAAATGACTTTCTCATTAAGTATTTTACGGATAACTGCAGTAAAATCGAAGAAAAAAACAAATGGGAATTGAAAGACTGAATTGTATAAATAACTTTTAAAAACGGCTGTTACTCATTACATATATGATGAGCAGAGTATGAAGGAGAGTTTTTATGTCATTCAATATTTATGAAAACTTTGATTTGCTTGATGCCGCAAACCTGATGCTGGATACTTTGGACACGGATAATATAAGTGCAATCACTCTGCCCAAAGATATGAATGTTGATTATAATATCAACGGCAAGTGGTATTCTGTGAAAACGCTTATTTCCACAAGAATGAAAAACAGGATAAAAGAATATGATTTTGGCTACGGCGGATATGATCTTGCACAAGCTATAAAGAATATGACACCTGCCTCGGTAGTTTATGAAAGACGCCGCCGTGAAGATCCGGAAGCGCGTACAGAGTGGGCAACCTATGGAGTGGATGAGTTTGATTTCAGCGATCTAACCAAGCTGACATCTGATCAGGAAAATACCAGGATTTGTTTTTTCGCTGTCAATTATCTCGAGACGCTCTTCTATGTTATTCAGGATTTCAGACATATTCTCAAGTTCTTTCAATACATTTGTCACAACAGTTAAAATATCAAACGAATTATCAAACATATTCAAATTTCACCCCCTTGTTGATTCAAGTTTCAATTCGAACGCAAGCAAAGATATTATCTGTAAAATCATTTCACTGAAGTTTTTTTGAAATATTTTACTACTTCAATTATTTCGTCATAGTTTTTCACAACATATCCGCAAGGCAATTCCCGGCCAATCAGTCTGTGAGGATCATAGTATATGATTTGGTTGAAATAGCATTTTTATAAAAGAGCAATTAAAAAAGGCTCTTGAATAAAGCGTGGTCAAGCTATCAGGCAAAGACACGCTTGTAAGTCCGGTACACTCCCAAAACGCACCGTATTCAATGCATTCTACGCCTTCGGGAATAATAACCTTTTTAAGCTTTTTGCAATCACGAAACGCTTCGCACCCTATTACGGTTACTCCTTCCGGTATGGTTACCTCGCCTGCGGCACCGGTATATTTTGTCAGCAATCCGTCACTGATTGCAAAATCTTTGTTTTCTTCAGTTCCCTGTTTATCCGCAGTCAGGAATTGATCCGGGTCTTTTACTTTGTATCCGTTTTCGATTGCGTACTTATTCGCGTACGAATTCTCATTACAATATATAACGGTATGTCCGTAGAATGTATTAAAAGTCCCTATACTTTCAACGCTGTCGGGAATTAACACTGCAGAAAGGGATGTACAGCCATAATATGCCATGTCACCGATTGCTTTGACGCCGTCCGGAACAACAACTCTGCGGAGTGATGAGCAGCCGGCAAATGTATTCCGGGATATTTCGGAGAGACCTGTGGGTAAAGAAACCTCCGAAAGAGCGGAGCAGTTCTCAAAAGCAGAATCGCCGATTGTTTTAACGCTTGACGGAAATGAGATATTCTTTATGATGATGTTCATACAACATCCGCATGGAAGCTGCTCACCGAGGAATTCAGAGGAATAATTGATTTTGAATACAACCTTGTTGAGAGGCTCAACGAATCCAAATCCCTGGTTGATCACAAGATGATTGCGGATATCTCCAAAGAGCACTATCGCGAAGATGTCGGTGCCTTCATTATCATTTCATCCGACAGCGACTACTGGGCAATTATAGACTCCATCGATGACGCAGATTTCCTCGTAATGGTTGAGAAAGAAAAAGTCGGCCACGATATCAAGAATGCTCTTGATGACAAAGGCATATTCTACTGCTACATCAACGATTTCTGCGCATCAAAGGTCGGCGAATTTCAGAACAAGGTACTTGACGCTGAGCTGAAAACCCGCCTTGAAAAAGCGCTCAAAATCAACGCGAAAGAGCTCCTCAGATCCGTATATTACGCAGCCAGAATCACCCCCAACGAAGCGGAAAAAGAGAACTACTACAACAAGCATATCAAGACTCTGAAGCTTGTTATTGATGATCTCGGAAACATGAAAATAGTGTAAGTAAAGTCCGTTTTTTGGGACTGTGATAGTGTTAGAATATAGTTAAAGAAAAGGAGAGAATCTCCGGAAAGAGGTAAAACAATGACAGAATACATAGTCAAAGAGCACATGACGATTATTAATGACAACGACAGAACCGCTTTTGTTGTTCAGATGCTTCAGCAGTATATCAGAAATCTCAGGTCACCTACATTTATTCAAAACATCCAAATTGAAAGTTTTGAGCTGTTTCATAACAACAAGGTGATCTCTGCCCAAAAACTGATGTTTAATAATTACAAAGCAGTTGGCAAAAGTACGGCATGGATTCTGAATGATGATTTTTTGGGACCCATCATCACTCAGAATGATTTTGAAGACAGTTCGGCAAATCCGATATGTGCTCTGTTTTCTGACGATGACGAAACTTCCGACATTATTACCTTCCGTATTTCTTATACTTGCGAACCGGCTGTTGCCGCAAATGTCGGATGTGGAATAAAAGAACTTTAAACGATTCAAAAAGAATATATAGGTGCATTAAATGAATTTTGATTTTATAAAAGACCTTGACGGTCTGAAATATGCTTATGAATACTGCAATAACGCGGAGGAACTTGCCTTATCAAAGCCCGATCTCAGCATGATTTCATCAAGAAAAAGTGCTGAGATGCTGGCTAAGCTGATTTATCTTAACACATATTCCGAAGAATCAGGGCCCTTAACCTTTGCCAATATTCTTAATGATGACGGCGTTAAGAAATATCTCGGCAGTTCAAAAATACTTGACGCGTTTCATTTCATCAGGAAAAAAGGTAACATCGCCGCGCATGAGTTGAATCCTGTGTCATCGGATACAGCCGTTTCTGTTCTCAGCCGTCTTCACTATATTGTGGGCGAGGCCGCCAAAAAAATGGGTCTGATTAAAAACTATCCCGAGTTCAGGGAAGATATCAAATCAAATGACGATGTCAAGCCATTGGAAAATGAAGCCACAGGCATGATGGCAAAGAAGATTTATGATGATCTTGTGATTGCAAATCATAAACTCGATATGCTCAAGTCGGATTTTGAAGAGCTAAACAACCCCTGGCATTATATTTCAAATACTGTTGAACTGTTTGATCGTCTTCAATTTGAAGAAAAGCCGAAAAATATTTTAACAATAAAAAAGATTCAGGAATATTATGAACTTCTCGGAATCAGGGCTATGCAATGTGAGCTGCATACAAAAGATGATGAATACAGCCCGGTTTCTTTTATGTGTGAACTCAAATATAACAAAGACGGAATTCTCTATAAGGTAACCGGTACACGTGATTTCCTCTTTGAACTTATTTATAATCTTCAGGATTTTGACGGGTTTGAAATCTATACCGAGTATATCGGGCCGTCTCCGTGGGATGACAGAGAATTTTCCAAGATGTTTTATAAGACCATCGAAGAAGACATCGGTGAAACCGAAAAGTTTAATTACAGACTGATTGCATATTATCATGGCCATGGTCAGGCAAGATGCCATAAATATATTGACGGGAAAAAGATTGACCTGTTATGGACAGATGATGTTGAACATTTTGACTCACGCGGACTTTGGTACACTACGGGTGTTTCGCTGAGAATTGATTTCGATTTTGGGGCTCATCCGGATATTCTTGCCGCTCTTCAGGATATAACAAGAGAGTATATGCCCGAAGATGAGCTTGATTATATTGAATCCTGCTGGATGAATAATCCCGGACAACTGGTGCCGGGTGTTCAATTTGTTGTTTATACCATGAAATATGTTCAGAAATTTCTCGATGAAGTCAATGCTGTTATTAAACCTATTGCAGATGAATGCCAGATATTATCTTACGGAGAGTGGTGGCTTATTGAGTTTCCCTTCGGTAAAGCAACCTGGGATCTAACAGATGACGGATTAAAAGTAATAGGATATACGCTTTAATATATCGCCTTTATAACACATCATATCCGTATTTCAACACCTTATTGTACCTTCATCCAATAGAAATCATTTAGATGAGGAAATCACAGGCTGTAAAAAACTGAGCGGGAAACGGTACTAAAACCTCGATACGGTATCGGTAAAAATATGCTTGAAACAGGCACTCTTGAAAAAATCACAAATAATTAATGCCTTAAAAGAATCCACAGCGGCTCTCAAATGAGGGCCGCTGCTCTTTTTAGATGTTTATTCGATTTTATTTATTTCCCCACTCTTGAGTGGTTATATATTTCCCAAAACACAGTGAAATGCTTCCGGGGATTTGTTTTTCCGCTGTTTTTCTTCCGGGTGACCATAAGAATAAAACCATGCGGTATACGTCAATGTTGTAATTACTATTTCAAATAAAATATTAATCAAGTCCGTTATATTGGACAGCAAATGTATTATTATATATACAGCAACATATACAGCAAGTTAAAGAATCGGCAAAGTTAAAATAGCATTTTAAGGGAGTTTTATTGGACATTATCTGTGATAATATTTTTACAGAAGGGTTCGGGAAAGAAAGGAAGTGGAGTTATGGGACCCGTATATTACAGTGTAAAATCACGCAGGAAGATTGTTCATCTCGCCGGATGCGGCTATATCAACCGCATTGCAAAAGAGAATATCCGATCATTCAAAAGCCTTGAGGAAGCTGAAAAACACGGCTACCGTCTTTGCTGCTGCTGTCCTTCCGTTTCCAACAAATACCGCAGAGAAAGCAAACAGATAACCGAATTCTGCAAAGCGAAGGGATTTATGACCGAACTTCACAACGGAGCTCTGCACATCATCTCCGCGTGCGACTGCTGGAGGATAATAACAGACGGAAAGAATAATTCGTTATTTCTTTATCACAAGAATACCGACATGCGTTTTCGCAGAGAAAAGCATCCGTCGATTATTCCCGGATATCATTCGCAGAAATATCGCTCCGATACTATTATGGGTTACCTCCGTTATATCAGTTCACACGATGACTTCCGATCTGAATATCCATTCGGCGATTACTCATATCTGAAGAAAAGAACTGAAGAAACATACGAAAGACCGGATTGCAATATTGAAAAATACGGTGAGGAAAACGTCTCCACGGAGAATAAGTCATACATAAAAATCAAAGGAACAAATCAATACCGTAAAGATCAAAAGAAGAAAAAGAAAATAAAAAGACGCGCGGAAATTACACGGGTATATGCCCTGCTGGATGAAATGGCCGCAGTCGGATTTTAAACATAAACCACCGGAAAACCGGACATTTGATGAATATTTTATTTAAGGAGGATAAATTTATGCCAAAATATGTTGTTCTTCAGGTGACGCTAAAGGAAAAGCTTATCGGAACAGGTTCCGGAAATCTTTCTGAGCTTGAGAGGGTCATCAACAATCAGTGCGCCAAGGGATTTCGCCTGCACACAATCACTACCGCGTCTGCTCACAGTTCCGGTTTTATGGGCGGGGACAGAATCCAGGCTACGCTTGTATTTGAGAGCGTGAACTAATGAAAACGCACAGGCTTCCCCTAACCGGGAGGTCTGTGAAATTGTTTTAAATGTAGAAATACGAGAGAAATTTTCTATTATTTTGTTTATTGAAATATTTTGCGCGTGTGTTATTATAGTTATATAATCTACCATTTAAACATAATCTATTTATTATTTCCGGAGAAAAACTATGAGTGCAGATACGGGTAAAACTGACATTCTTATTGCTGTCAATGATGTGTTATTTGACCAAAATGTGATAGGTGGAAAATCGGTTATACATAACCGAGAAGAATCCGATGGGCCACTGGTTTGGAACGCTATCTGAGAAGAATTCGGCCCTATGAACTTCAATTACTGTGATTATGCTTTCTCAAAAAGCTGGAGCAGATATTTTGATGAAAATCATGATGATCTGGAGCCGCCCAATCTGGATTATAAGAAGGTGGCGGAGCTTTTTTCGGAGCTCTATTACACAGGTAATATTTGCAACGGAGCGTGCCGCAAACTGCTTGATGCGCTGAGCGAGGGTAGAAATCTTTATGCTATCTGGTCAACACTCGATGAAGATGTTGAAGAGAAGCTCGAGCTCTCGGGCTTAAAATCTTATTTCAAAAAAATGCTTTGTCTGCAATTCGTTTGAAAAAGACTTTGGCAAAGAGATTATGTCACGCGATTATTATCTTGAAACACTGAGCAAAGGCATCGATGAATTAAGCGGCGAATCATGTGCACCGATTTGGTTTATCTCGGATTATGAAGGCTTCTCTTAATGAAATTTTCATTCCCAAAGACATCACAAAGATATCCGAAAGTTTGTTTTACGGATGTAAAAAACTAAAAAAGGTAAATATCCCCGATGGCGTTACCGAAATCCGCTCAGATGCGTTCGCGTTTTGTGAAAGTCTTACAGATATAGATATTCCGGGCAGTGTATCAATAATCGGCGATGGAGCGTTCAGCAATTCCGGTCTTAAAAGAATCGCAATCCCCGAAAGTGTAACGGAAATAGGAAGTAATGCGTTTTTTTACTGTGCCGAACTCTCAGAGGCAAATATACCGCATTGCGTAACTTCAATCAAAGACAGTACATTTTACAAAACAAAGCTGACAAATATGATAATACCTCAGAGTGTAATGCATATATGTGAATACGCTTTCGAGAACTGTATCGAGCTCAAAAGCGTTATTATTTCCGATGGTGTTGAATATATTCACTCCGATGCATTCGCGGGCTGCACCGCTCTTACAGATGTTATAATCCCTGACAGTGTCAAAGGAATAAAACCAACCGCTTTTAAAAATGTAAAGAGCATAAAGCACAGCAGTAATATCCCGGCTTCGGGATCACCATGGGGCGCGAAATCAGTTGGAAAAATTTAATTAAAAACTGTTTAATCTCGGGAGGTTAATATGAGCAGTAATGATTTTGTAATTGAAAATGGCATTTTGAAAAAATATATCGGAAACGGCGGAGATGTAGTGATTCCCGACGTGGTGACTGAAATCGGCAGTAATGCTTTTGACGGCGTTTCGGAAAAGTTTAACCTGACTGTTCCCGAAAGTGTCAATGAAATCTCTTATTCAGCGTTTTTCCGTTGTCCGGGACTCACGGCATTATCCTTATCGCGTGATTTGGCAAAAGGGTATATAACCAGATTTGAGACTTGCCCGAATCTGCATGATTTAGTGATTTCAGATGTAATGAAAATCAGTGTGTCTGAGCTTGAACACGTAAATGATATAGTCATATCTGTTAAAGATATTCTGTTTTCGGATAAGGTTTTTGATGAAGGAAAATGCAGAAACCTGCTTGAAAGCCTCGGAAAAGACTGTAATCTTCACGCAATATGGTCCTCTCGTGATAAGAGCGTAGCTTCAAAGCTTGAGAAAACGGGTCTTAAACAGTATTTCAAGAACTGCTTTGAGGTTGATTCCTTTGAAAACAATTTCGGCAAAAAAATAATGTCCGGCGAATTCTTTATAAACACGGTTAAGGCTGAGGTAAAGAAGCAGTATGCTGATGACCCGCACAGATACTACAACTGCGATATGCTGATTCTTTCGGATAAATACGGCTCATACCAAAAAGGAACATGGTTTTCAACGGTATTTTATGATCCCGATAATGAAATCAGCTGGGAGCTTCCGTCAGACGGATATGTTGTTCATGATTTCGACGGTATACTTAATGCCGTAGCAAATAATAATCTTTTATATAAGCTTGAAAAGATTAAGTTCAAGGTTGAAACCGAATTCAGCGCATATGAATGGCTCGGCAAATATGAGCAGTATCTTACACGCAATCCCGAGATATCATTTGAAAACTCAGTCTTTGTCTTTAATGGATTCAGCCAAAATGAAAGGGATATCGGGCTAATTACAAAGGCGATTGATAAAGGCGGCATAAAAGCATCGGGAGTAACCGGCAAGACAGATTATCTTGTTGTAAATCCTCTGCGCGCCGGTGAAACACAGATTACCAAAGCTTTGAATATCCTGCAAAAGGGCGGGAAAATTAAAATAATTCTCAAATCAGATTTCGAGAAACTGCTTTGATTATGAAGTTCTCTTAAAACCTGATATTCAGTATGTCACTATTCAACCAAAACAAAAAATCTCCTGTATGGATACAGAAGACACATTTTCTCAGGGCAGATGAATTCATTTGCTCAGTCTTCGGTTATAAATCAAAATCCGCAGAAAAACATATCCCAATTGTGGGGAGCATCTTTCTTAAAAATAAATACGATGCTTCCCGGGTCGATGAAGCATAATTAATTGATATAAAGCGGGAGGAATAGTGAATGATTGAAAAAATCGAACTGGATAACAAGACATTCACAAAAGAAATACTCGATAAAGCCTTGTTCTTCTCTTTAGCTGAAGGCGGCGCAATGGGTGAACCCGGCGGAATACTGTTTATTACCGATGACGGCAAACTATATCACGCGAACTATGTGTTTGGTGATTTGAAACACGAGACAATAAAAGAAGCCTTTCCCGTAATCGATGAATGCCGATTCGGCCTTTTCGGTATAGGAACGACAGTCCCCATCGGCTGGACATATATCAGTCTTGGATTCGGAAACCATCTTATCGTTAAAGATAACTGTTATACTGCGTTTGAACCGCTTATTGCCGGATATGACAACCCGGGCGAGTTGTATCAGCACTGGGTCGAAAAGGCACTTGAATCTTTGAGTGTCGGACATTAATTACTGTGCTGACGGCACACAGATTAATTGGCTCTGAAGTGTATATGATATAGGGGCTGAAAGAATGTCGATTTTGCTTGCATTTACTGATGGCATTTTTAATAATAATTATTGTTTTTGATGGAGGATATTCTCAATGAATAAATCTACTGCTTTTATATTGGTTTTAAAGCAAATCTTATCTCTAGTTTTATGTTTAGCACTGGTATTTTGTATTTCGGTTCAAACCTATGCGGTTTCAAAAGACAGAAAAGAACACGATTCAAATTTGGAATGCGTTCTTTTTGACGGCGGTAAATATGATAAATCAAAAAAAGATAAGGTTAAGATGTTAGAATACGCTTCTTACCTTGCAATTGATCAATTCAATTATAAAAAAACAATTAATAAAAGTGGTGTTGATGTAGGTAACGGTGCTCGGGAATTAGCATACTTGAAGGAAAAGAAAGTATCTAAACTTCCGGAAAAAATAGAGGATATAGATTTTAAAGCAAGTGGAAATACACACAGAACCAAAACCCACAGGGGTTGGAATTTCAGTTATAACACCAAAGAGGATAGAAATCGGTGGAAAATAAGAAAAACAATATTATGTTCCACAACGAATAAAGTTTTTGGATTATCAAACAAAAAAGGCGTTCCGAATTCGACATGTAATAATTTCAGCGCATTGGTTTACTATGTTCATGTACTTACAGATCACACACAGGATAAATGGGACAAAGAAAAGAATAAACTAACTAACCAAGGATTAAAAATGCCATTGGCAAGAGCAAATCCGGGCGAAGGAAACGAAGATATTTTTCTTGAATTAGAAAACATTATTAATAATCTATTTAAAAATCAACAAGATCAAAAAGCTTTTAAAAAGCTGACAAAAGAAATGGATAAATTGGCAAAGAAAGCTCGAAAACTTGTTGATCAAAAAGGCGGAATTAATTCTACAGAGAGATTTGAAGCGAATCAGGATTACGCAAAAGAGTTATTAAAGCTATTAAAGGAATATATTCCGACGCTATTGAAGTCAGAAGATTTCTTCCAAAAAGCATTCTATTAATTTTTTTAATACAGCGATTCATAAAGACTACTCCCCACTACCCGCCCCTGAAGGAAAAAATTAACCTATTTCCCAGTAAAAGCGTTGTTTTAATATTTATGAATACCTTATACTTACTTGAGGTGATTATGTGAAAGCGCGAAAAATACCGGCTGTTTTCCTGGCGGCCATTTTAACGGTTTCCGGTTTTTGGGTATCGGCGCAAGCCGAGGGAATCGGGGCCTGCACCCACATGGCTCACGGCCGCAATCAGGAGCAGACTTGTTCAGCGGCCGTCAATGCCGGCGTGCCTTTTGTGCGTGACGAGGTGATTTGGCAGACCGTGGAGTCCGTAAAGGGGCAGCTCTCCTTCCCCGAACGTTCACGCTGGGTAGAATCCGCAACCGAGAGCGGCATTAACTGTCTTGTTGTTCTGAGCTACGGCAACACGAATTATGATTCCGGTAAGCCTTCACAAGCCGATTTGGATGCCGGAGGCGCTTGGGACTGCACACTGCCCGTGCGTGACGGCAATCCCGAAACGACAGCAGATAACGAATACTTCGACGCCTATGTACGATATGTTGATTTTGTGTCAAAATCTTTGGCCGGTAAAGTTGCCGCGTATGAAATCTGGAATGAGCCCGATATCAAGTATTTTAATACAAAGGACGCGACTGCCGGGGATTATACCGAGATGCTGAAAGCGGCATACCGGACTATTAAAAACAACGATCCCGGTGTTACCGTTCTGGGCGGCGCGATTGCGTTTGAAACGGACTTTATTGACGGCATGATGAAGGCCGGCGCGGGAAAGTATATGGACGGTCTGTCTGTGCATTACTACCTGGGAAAAGGCTCACCCGAGAAGCGGGCAAGAAACAGGCTTGACGAATACAGAGATGTGCTCGTTAAATACGGATATGATAAAATGCCTGTATGGCTTACGGAAACGGGATGGGCAAACAGCAATGTTGATGAACAGACACAGGCGCAATACATCATTCGCAACGCCGTCTTTTATGATGAGTTCCTGCTTGACCACGGCATAGACGGACAGTATTTTACCTATGAGCTTCAGGACAGCAGTATCACCGCGGATGTCCTCGCCGGTATGGAATATGAAAACTCCCTGGGGCTTTACAAAAACGACTTCACGCCGAAGGTATCGGCAGGCGCCGTAAAAGCCTTTAATTCCCTGACGGCAGGAAAAAAGCTCACCGCCGTGGAGCAAACAAAATTCGTTCTGTTTTACCGGAAATCCGCATATACCGCGACATATTCGCAAAGCGGACAGACCGTATATATCGTCTGGGCGGAGTCTGAGTTTGATATGACAATCAATCTTCCGGATGCAAAAACAACCGTTTACGATATGCAGGGTAATATAATCGAGGATAATGCGCGCGGCGGCGAAAAACGCATCAATGCGACACAATCCCCTGTTTATATTGTTTGTGATTCAGACCCGGTGAAGATAGAGCGGAATTTCATGCAAAGAGTTATTGCGTTCTTTGCGGATATATTCAGAATGATTGCAAATGGATTTACCGGTTGGTGATACATTAAAACTATCTTATAAATACCGTCAGCGGCTCTCATTTGAGAGCCGCTGCGTTTTGTTTGCAATTATTTATATCTGCATCTCTTTAAAGCGTAAGATTTTCCGGGAGAACGGGTTATGTTTTTATCAGATTTTAAAGAATTCACCCAACTTTTCGCAAAAGTCCGGTTTGTCTTTTTCTGTTGTGTGATTCATCCCGATAAACGGGACTTTACTTTCTTTCGAAAGTCAGACGAATACCGGTTCCTTTTATTGTAATTATATTGTTTTCACAAGTAACGCTGCCGTTTGTGAGCAGGCTGTAACCCGCGCCCTTGTATTTATAATTAATGCGATGCCCGCCTGTTTCAATCTCCGCCTGTGTTTTCATCGGATCATAAGTCATTTCGG
>JAEEGL010021152.1_pt1 | contig 13150 bp, 8 predicted proteins | sample 9134231 | NCBI WGS metagenome assembly JAEEGL01 (sample SAMN16246548, study PRJNA631951) | gut metagenome | biome: gut microbiome; feature: rumen; material: fiber-attached | host: Bos | place: Iran: Karaj | collected 2018-10
GCAATTTTAGCAATGACCATAGCACTAACAGGTAGTTTTGCAGCTACAAAAGCATACGCTGCCAGTGACTATCAAAAGTATGTAAAGGGCGCAACCTTCCTGGGTGCTCTGCACGGACAGGACCAGAACGACAACGAGCTGGTGCTGGCACTTTATGATAAAAACGGTGACAAGACAGCCTATATAAATGACGGGGTATCTCATGTCTATGCTTCATATAAAGAAGTAGATTCAACAATGAATGGAATTGGAAGTGTTGAGAGATATGAATTTGAGGGCACATTGGCATACAACTTCTTTACTCTTAACGGTTTTCCATGTCTCGCCACAGATGACGGGCTCATATACGTATGTGAATATTTGACAGCAGACGAAGTTGCAACACTGATGAGTTTCGACTGATTCACTGATTTATCCTGACTTTGAGTTCTTATAAATATCACCAGTTATCAATTAAGGCCGCCACAAAAAGTGACGGCCTTTTTCAGGTACCAAATATGCAAATTCACTAATCAGCTTAGACCTCATCAGTTGCCTGCTGAAGGATGCGGCATGTACTGATAAAGCTTCATTGCGGTTGATGATATAGGCATTGACTGCAATATCACTTTACCGGGACCTGTAATAACAGTATTAAACAGACCCTCGCCGCCAAAGAGAATATTCTTCACGCCTGCAATTGTCTGAATATCCAATGAACAGGATTCTGACATGGCAGCCAGGTTTCCTGTATCAACTATCTTTCTCTGTCCTGCAGACAGCTCATATTCGTGAGCAGAACCGTCTATCTCGAGAAATACTATTCCGGAACCGGTGAATCTTCTCATAAGGAATCCTTCACCGCCAAACAGGCCTTTACCAAGTTTTTTCTGGAAAAACACTTCTGAACTTATATTTCCAGCAGTTGCCAGATAGGAACCTTTCTGCACGATCAGTCCATTTCCTTCAGAAATCTGCACCGCACGGATCGATCCCGGGAATTTTGACGCAAATGCAATTTCACCGGGGCGCTCTGCTACATATTCATTAAAAAACATGCTCTCTCCGGTAAACGCCCGTCCAAACATCTTTCCGAGCCCTCCGCCCTGAGTCTGCATCACTATACCTTCATCCATCCATGACATAGCACCGGCTTCGCACTCAATCCTCTCGCCCTGTCCAAGCTCCACTCTTAGAACCGGCAAGCTCTCACCACTAATTGAATAGTTCATGCATTTTCCTCCTACATTTTTACTTGAGTTGTTTCATAATTCAAATTGCTTTCAGAAAATATTTAGTTGTTAGTATAACTTTCTGACAACTGCATGTCAATAAGGCGCTTTTATTTGAAATGATAAAGTCAGGATCCAGATTCCCGAAACCAGTACCTCAGGCAGCATGAAAATGGCATTTCCTTCCATAATCTCGAGGCCTGTCCAATATGATGGTATGAAAAAGAGAATATGACTGTAGGGACGTCGCAAAAAATATGGCCCCATTGCCCCCAGCATTAAAAGGGATGAGCACTTCGTGAGTGCTATTCCCTCCAGCTTGTTGGAGGATAAGTTCACCACAAGAAGTGCAATTATTATTCCCTGAAGTGTACCTGAAAGCGATAAAAATATAATCTCGACAAAAGAACTTACTGCCAGCCTGAAAACCGGAAGCAGAACCGCAGAAATTATGAACGCCACTATAGCCGGAACTATGATGCGTGATATATAGTAGCCTCTTTTCCCAAGTTCCGTCACAAACAAATATCTGTTTATATGGTCGTCCCTCTCTTCCAGCATCACCATTGCTGCGATAAAGCAGAACATAGCAGGGATGAGCGCCGCATAAAATATATCAAAAAGGCTATAGTAAGGGCCTAGAATCTGTGACCTTCCGGTAATCGCCATCAATGCCTCATCGATAATAGGAATTCCAAGCCTTATTGCTGCTCCCATCAGAAACGGTGCAAGTCCTGCCGCCAGCAGCATCATATCTTTTCTCACAAATCTTAACATCTGTAAAAAGCTTAGTCGTATTGCCCTCATAGTTTTATTCCTCCCTGCTCCTGCCAAAGCTTGAAAACGCTCCTGTTGGCACCCCTGGTCAAAAGAGCTATCGTAAGGAAAGTTACTGCAAGACCTGAGCCTGAAGGCACTTTTCCCATCACAAGGTCCATACACACGTTGGCCGGATATACTCTGTCCATAAAGGAAGCTAAACCAATGCCAAATAGATGCAGTATTGCAGGAATAAACCCAATTATCTCAATCGGAACCGTAAACAGAATAAACTGATTAAGGCTGCTTATCTTCGTAGCCACAATTATTCCGCAAAGCGTGAAGATGACGCTCGCAAGAAATGTCCCGGCAAGGAGCAATAGTATATTCCTGCAGCCTGCGATAATTGCCAGCACTGCAGCCACAACAAGTGAGATCACACACAATGAGAGAACTTTAGACCACACATATTTCCATGCTTTTAGAGGAGTTATCGCAAAATATGAAGTGACTTTCTGGCTCTTTTCCAAAAGTATAATGGCTCCCATAAAAAACAGTCCCATGGCCGCCGGATCAGAAAATATCAGTAATGCCGCCGTCTTCTCTTTCCAGAATTTAGGAAACGCAAAAAGGATAAGTGTATAAAAAGTCGTAAGGAATCCATATAACAGGTAAAAGCCATATCTGGCCTGGAAACGCAGATCCCATCTCAATAGTCTTCCAAATCTCATACCAGTGTCCTCCCGGTAATCTCCATGAATATGTCGTTAAGTGTCGGCTCGCTGCTGTGAATTGACTTAAGGCGGTTCTCCGCAATAAGGCTCTGGAGCTTCTTATCCTCTGACAACTTATTCAGCTCACAGCTGGCCAACTGTTCTCCGTTCTCTATCCAGGAGTAATTCACCTTTGCAGCCCCTTTTGACATGATCAGGTTATGGGGACTATCCAATGCAAAGATCTTTCCTCCCACGATAAATGCTACCCTGTCGCAAAGTTCAGTTGCATCCTGCATGTTATGAGTCGTCAAAAGAATTGTTTTGCCCTTACCCTTTTCTTCAAGGATAAGGTCCTTCATCATGCGACTATTTGTTGGATCAAGGCCGCTTGTGGGCTCATCCAGAAAAAGGAGCCTTGGATCATGCACAAGAGCTTTAATAAAATTTAGCCTGCTCTTCATTCCCTTGGAAAAATCAGAAACTCTCTTATCTCCATCATTCTCCAGTCCCACCGCAATAAATAGCTCATCTATGCTTCGTCTGCATCCGTCATATAAAGATGAGAAGAATTCCAGGTTCTCCCTGGCTGTAAGCTTTTCATACATAGTTGAATATTCAAAGTCAACGCCTATGGTTCTATAGAAATCTGCACCACATTTCTTACATTCAACGCCTCCAATCTTTGCCTCTCCCTTATAATTTGGCAGCATCCCCAAAAGAATTTTCTGAAGCGTACTTTTTCCTGCACCGGAAGGTCCAAGAAATCCGAAAATTTCTCCCTCTTTTACTTCAAAATTCATATCCTCTATAAAGGGCTTTTTTGTGTAGCTGAAAGAAAGATTCTTAACCTCTATCATCGTGTCTCCTCCTGATTGTACCGTTTGACCATATTTGAGTTTTTAGTCAAATAATTTTCTGATTAAAGTCCGGTAAAAACCGGACTTTAAATTTAATTCATCATCTGTTTAACAATTCCATTAATCAAAAGGCGAAGCGCCTCATCATAATTCTCTGCACCGATGTCGTTCTTATGAAGTGTAGCAAAGTACACAGCATGGAAGGCGGCGCTGACAACCTTGACATCCAGATTCTTCTTTATAGGGAACATGGAAAGCATCTGCTCGATAGTGTCGGTGTCATCCTGAAAATGCGTCTCGACTACCTCTCGCGGGAGCTTGCGCACCAAAAGCTCGACTTCATCGGTATCAAGGAGTTTTAAAATTGGCATCTCTTCTGTTTTTTTAAAAAATACAAAGATCAGATCCGTCAAAGTATCCGCCGAAAAGCCCTTGCCTGCTGTTTTCGAAAGTGCATCAGAAAGCTCCTTATTGATGGTCTCATGCTGATCCTGGATCACCTCGAAAAGAAGCAGCTCTTTGGACTTATAAAAGAGATAAAAGGTACCCTTTGGAATTCCAACACGCCGCACCAGTTCGTCAACTGTTGTGCGCCTGACACCGTACTGGGCAAGGCACTTTGCAGCCTCTTCCTTGAGCCTCTTAACTATATATTCTCTTTCCTGATCCGAATATGACTTAGGCAAATCTCTTTTACATCCTTTTTGACTGAATTTGTATTTATAGTCAGTATAATCTCCCTCTTTAACACTGTCAAGAAGAAAAAACATTTCTTATCGGACCTACAGGCCAGCTTACAGCATGATACCGTTTACCACTGCGCGCACTCTGTGGTGATGGTAAAGCTCTTCATTAGGTGCCATATTGTGCATGTATGCCACTGAAAAATGATCCACAGGATCAGCCTCTACCCAGATGCCTGTTCCGCCGGTCCAGCCAAAATCACCTATATGCCCGTTATGTCCATACTTTTGAGTCATAAGTGTCCTAAAGCCAAGTCCATAGCCATAGCCTGCAAGATAATCATTTTCAAAATCCTTGAGCTGTACCGGTCCCAGCTGATTTTCATGAAGCATGGCGACAGTGCCGCTGCCCAGGAACTTCTTCCCCTTATAGGTGCCTCCGTTTGCAAGCATCTGCATAAATACAGCGAAATCATGAGCACTGATGAGAAGATTAGGACGAGCTCCTGCAGGTACAACTTCAGGATCTGTCATAAGGAAGTTCGTAGTAGGCTCAAATTCTCCGGGAGCCTTTTTCGCATAATTTGTCACTACCCTGTCCTTGTTATCAGGCCTTACAAAAGTATCAGCATCTTCAAGTTCAAGAGGCGTAATAATACGGTCTTTAAACACCTCTCTAAGTGGCTTTTGTTCAAAGGTTTCAACCAGCACACCTGTAATCTCCGAACCAAATCCATACAGCCAATGTGATCCGGGTTCAAACATGACCGGAACATCTGCCATCGCATGTACTTCCTCAGCGATCGTACTGGGTCCCTTTTTCAGGAGTTCCTCCATTTTTTTGCTCATAGCAGCCAAAGTAGGCGTATTGGGATTTGCAGATGGCACCATGCAGTATGGAAGCCCGCACATCATTGATACCGCATCACGTATGGTGATCGGTTTTTCAAGCGGTGCTGTGTCTATGTCACCGTTTGGATGTACTACATATTTTCTCGTATCCTTCCATTCAGGCAGATAGTAGTACAGCGGATCACTGAAAAGAAACTTCCCTTCTTCATAGAGCATTCCAAGGATTGCATAAGTAAACAGTTTCGTCGTGGAAGCCTGGCTAAACATGCTGTGAACGTCAACTTTCTTTCCCGTCTCAATGTCAGCATATCCGGCTTCACCGTGATAGATCAGTTCATCCCCCTGCATGATCGCAACTGCACAGCCCGGGTTTGTCCCACGCTTTACGAATTCATCCAATAAATTATCAAGTCTTGAAAAATCTTTCATGCTTACCTCCTCCATACATATATCAGTGATTCCATTATAGACAAAAAAGACCATTCCTCACATACGAGAAATGGCCTTTTGGCAATCATTTATTGCTCTGTTACTCCACATCCTGAAGTGCAGCAACGCCTTCTTCACCTGTACGTACTTTTACTACGCGGCTTACGTTATATACAAAGATCTTACCGTCTCCGATGTGGCCGGTATAAAGAGCTTTCTTCGCCGCATCAATGACTTTCTGGACAGGGATCTTTGAAACAATGACTTCAACCTTAACCTTAGGAAGAAGTGTCGAGTCTACAGTCGCACCACGATATTTCTCAGTAGATCCCTTCTGAACACCGCAGCCCATAACCTGAGTCATTGTCATACCGGTTACACCAAGTTCATTGAGAGCCTTCTTCAAAGTATCGAACTTGGCAAGCTTGCAGATAATTGAAACCTTGTGCATTCCTGTGTCGAATTCCTCGGCAAGAGGAGCCTCCATAGAAACGGTAACTGCTGCATTTTTCTTGGCTTCTGAAGCAGCTTCGTATTCGCTCTCACCAAGATCTGTGTTCTCGTTAACATCAACAGTAAGTGTGTTTGAAATATCCATGATACTGAATCCTGCATAAGCAGATGTAAGACCATGCTCTGTTGAGTCAAGACCAAGGATTTCTTCTTCCTCGGAAACTCTAAGTCCGATTGTTGCCTTTATTACTACAAATGCGATTGTAATTGTAATTGCAGTCCATGCTGCAACTGATGCAAATCCAAGAATCTGAATTCCAAGTGTATGGAAACCGCCGCCATAGAAAAGACCTACAACACCTGTCTCTTCATTTCCGGGAGCTGTTGGTGTAGCAAAAAGTCCAACAGCAAGAGTGCCCCAGATACCGTTCATCATGTGTACAGCTACTGCGCCGACAGGATCGTCCACTCTGAGTTTATAATCAAGGAACCAAACTGCGAAGCATACAAGAAGTCCTGCTACTGCGCCAATCACGATAGCACCAAAGCAATCTGTTACATCACAAGGAGCTGTGATAGCTACAAGTCCTGCAAGAGAAGCGTTAAGTGACATTGAAACATCAGGCTTACCGTATTTAACCCATGTAAATACCATTGTTACGCAGGTTGCAACTGCAGGAGCTACTGTTGTTGTAAGGAATATTGATGCAAGCTGTTCCTGTGATGTAGCTGCAGCGCCGTTAAATCCATACCATCCAAACCAGAGAATAAAACATCCAAGAGCACCGATAGCCAGGTTACTTCCGGGGAATGCGTTAACCTCTGTAATCTTACCGTCTTTGTCCTTTGTGAACTTACCGATACGAGGTCCTAACAAAGCTGCACCGATAAGGGCTGAAATACCACCTACCATGTGGATTGCGCAGGAACCTGCAAAATCATGGAAGCCAAGCTGTGAAAGCCAGCCACCGCCCCAAATCCAGTGTGCCTCGATTGGATAAATAAGTCCTGAAATCACTGCTGAATAAATACAGTAAGAAAGGAACTTTGTTCTCTCAGCCATGGAACCTGATACGATTGTTGCTGTTGTAGCAAAGAATACCAGATTGAATACGAAATTTGAAAAGTCAAAACTTGCGTAAGCTGAGAAAATATCAAATCCCGGCTTTCCGATAAATCCTGCAAGATCCTCTCCAAGTAAAAGAGAAAAACCAATCAAAATAAACATTACTGTTCCAATACAGAAATCCATCAGGTTCTTCATCAGGATATTTCCTGTATTCTTTGCACGGGTAAATCCCGCCTCCACCATTGCGAATCCGGCCTGCATCCAGAATACAAGTGCAGCTCCGATAAGGAACCAGATCGCAAAAACTGTTGTCGTCGAAGTCTCAGATACCAAACTTCTAATAGCTTCTTCTGTCATAACATTGCTCCTCCATTTTTAGTTTATATACAGAAAAAGCGCCGCGACGTTTTTGTCCGTCACAGCGCCATTGCTGCCTAAAATTATTGATGATATACGAATTGCTACATGACTAAAGTCATTCCCGCAATTCTACAAGCATTCGGAAACCGCTAATTTACTACGTAAATTGCTAATTCCTCATTCTTGTTCGGGTCATAAAGTCAAAACGCTTAACAAGCAAGCTTGTACGCTTTTTTGACTTTTGACACCTATATCATTACATGTTTGAATACCCCATCAGGTACTCATCAATTTCACGGGCACATTCCCTGCCCTCTGCAATGGCCCATACAACAAGGGATTGTCCCCTATGCATGTCGCCTGCAGTAAATACCTTGCTTACATTTGTTTTATAGTCAGGCAAAAGAGTTTCAACAACTCCTCTTTCTGTAAGCTTTACACCAAAGGCATTTGCGGTATATTCTTCACACCCTACAAAACCGGCTGCGATAAGAAGAAGCTCACATTTAAGTTCCTCTTCCGTGCCCGGAACCTCGCAGAGTTTACCGTCTTTAAACTGCACCTTCACGGTCTTTATCCCCACAAGCTTGTCACCCTTTGTGATCAGCTCTTTGACCGTAGTCTCATAGACTCGAGGATCGCTTCCGAACTTATAAATTGCCTCCTGCTGACCGTAATCAGTCTTTAAGACCTTTGGCCATTCAGGCCATGGATTATCAGCTCTTCTTACCTTTGGTGGCTCAGGCATCATTTCCAGCTGAACTGCCGATCTGCAGCCATGTCTTATACAGGTTGCAAGGCAGTCATTTCCTGTATCTCCGCCTCCGACAATGACAACTCTCTTTTCTTTGGCACTGATAAATGTACCATCCTTAAGTCCATTATCCAAAAGGCTCTTCGTTGTTGATTTAAGGAAATCCACTGCGTAGTGAACGCCTTTTACTTTTTCAAACCCCTTAACCCCAAGAGGTCTTGCCTTCTTTGCACCGCAGCACAGAGCAATTGCATCATACTTTTTCAAAAGCTCTTTTGCTGAAACAGAAGTTTCAGTTTCTTCCGAATTCTTAGCCTTTTTCGTATCACCTGTATCCTCAAATCCAACGTTTACTCCTGTCTTGAATACAACACCCTCAGCTTCCATGAGCTGTTTGCGGCGTTCAATAACCTCTTTTTGGAGCTTCATATTTGGGATGCCATACATCAAAAGTCCGCCGATTCTATCTTCCCTCTCGTAAACAGTAACACTGTGTCCTCTGTGATTTAGCTGATCCGCAACCGCAAGTCCCGATGGACCGCTTCCGATCACTGCAACCTTCTTCCCGCTTCTGATCTTAGGAATTCTCGGTTTCATTAGTCCCTGCGCAAATGCAGTCTCTATAAGATACAACTCATTGTTATGGATTGTAACGGGATCATCATTCATCCCGCAGATGCAGGCTTTTTCACACAAAGCCGGGCACACTCTTCCGGTAAATTCCGGGAAATTGCTGGTTTTAAGAAGTCTGGAAAGAGCATGTGGAATATGGTCGTGATATATCTCATCGTTCCACTCGGGAATCAGATTGTGAAGAGGACATCCAGTCACCATACCCTTCAGCTTGATTGCTGACTGACACATTGGAACTCCGCAGTTCATACATCTTGCGCCCTGCTCTTTTCTCTTTTCCGGATCCAGGCATCTATGAAATTCATTAAAATTCAAAATACGCTCATCTTCTGGAATTGTTACATCTTCGCATCTGGCGTATTCCAAAAAACCTGTTGGCTTACCCATATCTACTTCAATTTCCTTTCCCGGTTATCGTGTAATCTCATTGAATGCTTCAAGTACAGCATTTTCGTAAGATATACCCTGCTCCTCGTATTTGCCTATGGCTGATATTACTCTCTGATAGTCATGCGGAACAATTTTCTTGAAATGCGGAACGTAATCCTTGAAGTTATCAAGGACTTCCTGTCCCAGCTCTGATCCGGTCTCTTTTACATAATCCGTAATGATATCCTGAAGCTCCTGAATATCATATTTCTCTGTAAGCTCCGTAAATGAAACCATTTCCTTGTTCATTCTCTTGTACAGATCATGGTTAAGATCAAGAACATAAGCGATTCCACCGCTCATGCCGGCTGCGAAATTCTTGCCTGTCTCTCCGAGAACAACTGCCCTTCCGCCTGTCATATACTCAAGTCCGTGGTCGCCACAGCCTTCAACAACAGCTATAGCACCGGAATTTCTTACACAGAATCTTTCTCCCGCAACGCCGCAGATATAAGCTTTTCCTGAAGTCGCACCGTATAGTGCCACATTACCTATGATAATGTTCTCAGATGCCTTAAAGCCTGCTGTCTTAGGAGGAACCACAACAATCTTGCCTCCGGAAAGTCCCTTTCCAAGGCCGTCGTTTGCATCGCCTTCAAGCTTAAGTGTCATACCCTTTGGAATAAATGCACCAAAGGACTGTCCGACACCGCCCTGGCAGTTAACAACGAATGTATCTTCAGCAACATCACTTCCAAGAGTATCTGTGATCACAGAACCCATAATGGTTCCAACAGCTCTGTTAGTGCTGGTTACCTGAACGCTCTCCTGATGTTTTTTGCCATCTTTAATGTACTTATCAAATGCAGGCAAAAGAACTGACTCATCAACTGTAGTTTCCAACTTGAAATCATAGATCTTGGCAGGATCAAAGTGTCTGTCGGCGACATCCGCATAATCTCTGTTAAGGATCTGCGCAAGGTCAACCATATCGGCACGTTTTGTTATCTGCTTATCTTTAACCTTAAGGCAATCGGTTCTTCCAACCATCTCATCTACTGTCTTAAAGCCAAGATTTGCCATGATCTCACGAAGCTCTTCTGCGATAAACAACATAAAGTTCATTACATATTCAGGCTTGCCCTTAAAGCGTTTTCTGAGCTCTTCATTCTGAGTAGCGATTCCGACAGGGCATGTATCCTGATTGCAGACCCTCATCATCATACAGCCCATTGTTACAAGCGGCGCTGTAGCAAATCCAAATTCCTCTGCTCCGAGAAGACACGCTATTGCTACGTCTCTTCCGCTCATAAGTTTTCCGTCCGTCTCAAGTATGACGTGATCTCTTAGTCCACTCTCAATCAAGGATCTGTGAGCCTCTGCTACACCGAGCTCCCATGGAAGTCCTGCATTATGTATGGAACTCTGAGGGGCGGCACCTGTACCTCCGTCATACCCGGATACCAGGATTACCTGCGCTCCGGCCTTGGCGACGCCGGACGCTATAGTTCCAACTCCTGCTTCGGATACCAGCTTTACTGAAATCCTTGCTCTTCTATTGGCATTCTTCAAATCGAAAATCAGCTGAGCCAGATCCTCGATGGAGTAGATGTCGTGATGTGGTGGCGGAGAAATAAGTGATACTCCTGGAGTTGAGAACCTTGTCTTTGCAACCCACGGATAAACCTTCTTGCCGGGAAGATGTCCGCCTTCACCGGGCTTTGCACCCTGTGCCATCTTTATCTGAATTTCCTGTGCACTTAACAGATATCTGCTTGATACTCCGAACCTTCCGGATGCCACCTGCTTGATTGCACTGTTCTTAATTGTTCCGAATCTCTCAGGATTCTCACCGCCTTCACCGGTATTGGACTTACCACCAAGTGTGTTCATGGCGATTGCCATAGTTTCATGCGCTTCCTGAGATATTGAGCCGTAGCTCATGGCTCCTGTATTAAATCTCTTTACAATCTCTGATGCAGGCTCAACCTGATCAAGGGGAACAGGTTTTTTGGCCGGAACAAATTCCAAAAGTCCTCTTAGTGTATGAGGTTTCTCGTTATCAACAATTTCTGTGTACTCTTTGAACCTCTCATAGCTTCCGGACTGGGTTGCCTGCTGGAGCGCTATTATTGTCTGAGGATTATATAGGTGATCCTCTTTGTCGTTTCCGCTTCTAAGCTTGTGGAAGCCGGTACTGTCCAGAGTTGTATCGGTAACAAGTCCCATTGGATCAAAAGCGTGATCATGTCTGAACTTGATGCCTTCCTCGATCTCTGCAAGACCGATTCCGCCTACTCTGCTGACGGTTCCTGTGAAGTAATCATCGATCACTTCCTTTGAAAGACCTATTGCCTCAAAAATCCTTGCCGACTGGTAGGACTGAAGGGTTGAAATACCCATCTTGGCTGCGGTCTTAACAATGCCATGAAGTATAGCAAAGTTGTAATCCTTGATAGCTGTGTGATAATCCTTATCAAGAATTCCGATATCAATCAGCTCTGCAATGCACTCATGTGCCAGATAAGGATTGATCGCTCTTGCACCAAAGCCAAGGATTGTTGCCATCTGGTGTACATCCCTTGGCTCACCGCTCTCTAAGATAAGTGAAATAGCTGTTCTCTTCTTGGTTCTTACAAGGTGCTGCTCCACTGATGAAACAGCAAGGAGTGAAGGGATTGCCACATGGTTTTCATCAATACCTCTGTCTGAGAGGATGATGATATTGCTGCCCTTACTGTAAGCCCTGTCAACGCTGATAGAAAGCTGTTCCAACGCCTTCTTAAGGGATGTATTTTTATAGTATAAAAGAGATATTGTCTCTGTCTTAAATCCCGGCTGATTCAGTGTCTTTATCTTCATCAGATCAACGCCGGTAAGAATAGGGTTATTGACCTCAAGTACGCGACAGTTCACGCTGTTTTCCTGTAAAAGATTTCCGTCAGATCCAATATAGACTGTGGTATCCGTTACGATTTCTTCACGCAATGAGTCGATCGGAGGATTTGTAACCTGCGCAAAAAGCTGCTTGAAATATGAAAACAGCGGCTGATGCTTCTCAGAAAGAACTGCCAGCGGAACATCATGTCCCATGGAAGCTGTGGCCTCCACAGCGTTTGTTGCCATAGGAAGAATGCCGTTTTTAACATCCTCATAGGTATATCCGAATACCTTGTATAGCTTGTCTCTCATCTCCTGTGAGTGAGTCGGTATCTTCTTATTTGGAATACTAAGTTCTCCGAGATGAAGGAGGTTGCCGTCAATCCACTCGCCGTAGGGTTGTCTTGATGCGTAGTAATTTTTGCACTCCTCATCGGAAATGATCCTCTTCTGAGCTGTGTCAACCAAAAGGATCTTACCGGGCTGAAGTCTTGACTTCTTTACAATGTGCTCCGGCTCAATATCAAGAACTCCCACCTCAGAAGACAATATTAGTCTGTTATCATCTGTTATATAGTATCTGGAAGGTCTAAGGCCGTTTCTGTCCAGCGTAGCTCCCAGAATATCACCGTCTGTAAAAAGAATAGCTGCCGGTCCGTCCCATGGTTCCATCATGGTAGCGTAGTAGTGATAGAAATCCTTTTTGGCTTCATCCATGAAATGGTTGTGTTTCCAGGGCTCCGGTATGGTTATCATTGCTGCCAGCGGAAGATCCATGCCATTCATATACATGAACTCCAGGGTGTTATCCAGCATAGCTGAATCTGATCCTGTTTTGCTGACTACAGGGAAAATCTTATCTATATCGGCATCCTTCATAACCGGAGAGATGATTGTTTCCTCTCTGGCCAGCATTCTGTCGATATTACCTCTTATTGTATTTATCTCACCGTTGTGGGCGATCATCCTGTAAGGATGTGCTCTCTCCCAGCTTGGTGTTGTATTCGTTGAGAATCTGGAATGTACTATTGCGATAGCTGTCTTATAATCCTTGCTCTGAAGGTCTTCATAGAAAGCTCTGAGCTGCTTTACCAGGAACATTCCCTTATATACGATAGTTCTTGA
>JAEEGL011249972.1_pt1 | contig 13150 bp, 7 predicted proteins | sample 9134231 | NCBI WGS metagenome assembly JAEEGL01 (sample SAMN16246548, study PRJNA631951) | gut metagenome | biome: gut microbiome; feature: rumen; material: fiber-attached | host: Bos | place: Iran: Karaj | collected 2018-10
AAAGCTTTGTGCTAAATATCGTGTAGTTTGTGATAAGATAAGTTGGTGATGAGTATTTTCTGATGAAAATAAGTCTATAAAGTTAGCTTATATTGCATATTTGTTAAAGAATTTAGATTCAAATATAAAACGTTGAAATAATCCATCAGATGCGTTAGTTGCTATGTTAATAAATGAAAAAAAATGAAGTCGTCGTGGAAGTGCAAATTGGGATACTATAACGATAAACAATTGATGAATTCAGTATGATAATGAGTTTTTCCAAGTAGTTTCACATGAAATATGACATATAATTGATTTATGATGATTACAGTGAAAAAGTACTAAAAAATCAAAAGTATTTACGGAATTTAATAAAGAGGTGTTTTCTATAGATGATCCGAGTATAGAGTATTATAAGTATTCATGGAGTTCGGAGAAAGTAAGAAAAAATTGAATGACTAGGGAGGATTTTTGTTCAGGTTATTGAATGAGTGATCCGTTTGAAGATTTTGCAGAATGTCATAATCTATATTTGAATCATCATGATTATTTTCATCACATAGCACTTGTTAATGATACAGTAAAAAATAAGTATAATTTTTTCTCTAATTTATATGGAGGAAAGTATATAAATGATTCTGAGGTAAGATATGAATCACGATCAGATTCTTATAGAGCCTGGGATACGACAAAGATGAGAGAATGATAATTTCATGATTTAAAAAACTTCTCTCACTTGAAAAATAAATATAAAATCGCTATATATCTTAAGTATAAAATTAACTTGATTTATCTTGAGATTCTTATGCAAAATTCTCTTGTTGATGAAGTTCTTAATCGCGTTGATATTGTTGACGTAATTTCTAAGTATGTTCCACTTAAGAGGGCATGAAGTAATTTTTCAGCATGTTGTCCTTTTCATTGAGAAAAAACACCATCATTTATAGTGTCTCCAACAAAACAGATTTTTAAGTGTTTTGGTTGCGGTAAATGATGAAATGTTTTTAGTTTTGTTCAGGAGATAGAAAGAATAGATTTTCGAGATGCTGTTAAGTTATTAGCAGAACAAGAACATATTGATGTGTCACAATACCAAACGGTATCTACATATTCACAGAAGTTTCAGGATGATAAAGAAAAGCTTAAAAGGATGCATAAAATTGCTGAAGAATTTTTTGTTACATCGTTACATAATAGCCAAATGGCAATGGATTATTTGCATAATAAAAGGCATTTGGACGATAAGTTGATAGAGGACTTTGGAATTTGATATGCAAATGATAAGCATTATGAACTTCTTAATATGTTGAGAAGTAAATGATTTTCGGATAGTGATTTATTAGAGGCATCATTGGCTAAAAGAAATGCTAATTGAGAAGTGTATGCCTTTTTCAGGAATAGAATAACATTTCCAATATATGATTTAATGAAAAATGTGGTGTGATTTAGTGCAAGAGTCATAAATCCGGAAGATACTCCTAAATATATAAATTCTGCTGAGAACAAAGCATTTGAAAAATCTAAAATTTTGTACGGTCTTTCTTATGCAAAACAATATATTAATACTCAACAAAAACTTATTGTGGTTGAGGGGCAAATGGACGTGATATGATTAGCTCGTCTTTGATTTCCTGTTTGAGTTGCAACTTCATGAACGGCGCTTACAGAACAACATATAAAATTACTTAAACGTCATACCGAAAATTTGTATTTGTTGTTTGATAATGATCAAGCTTGACGTCAGGCTACTTTTCGTGCATTAAAATTATGTTATGCACAAGATATGTTTCCGAAAATTATTTCTTTACCAGATTGATTTAAGGATGCGGATGAATTAGCAAATAATGAGAATTGAACACAGTTTTTTCAACAATGTATAAATAATGCATCAGATTGATTTTTGGAAATTTTTGATCGTTTGAGAAATTCGTTCGATATGAATTCTCCAGTAGATAAAACTAAACTTATTAATACGATGTTTGAACTTATTTTGGCGGTTAATAATGTTTTAATACAGGAAAGTTATAAGAGGTCCTTTGCAGAAAAACTTGGATTTCCACTGGAAAGTGTAGATTTGCAATTCAAAAAATATGTACAATGAGCATGAAGAATTTATTTGCAACAGCAAAGAAAACGTGAAGAATGAACAAAAACTCAGCAATATCAACCTGATCGTGAAGATCTTTTCAGCTCGTTATTTTATAATTGATTCATTAATGTTCAATTATGAAAGGGGTCTGAGTTTATTGATGATTTATATAAGTTTGTTGAGGTGATTGCTAAAGTGGATAGTGATGGATTATTGGCACATATATTAAATAATGTGTGTTGAGAAGAGGAGAGGCAAAAGTTAGATGAATTACAACTTTGGTGGGAAAATGAGATTTCAGAAAAGGCTGACATAAACGTAAAACGTCAAATAATTGTTACAACTATAACTCCGGTTATTCAAGAGTTGTTTAAACTTGCAGCTAAAAGTAAATTTTTGACTGATGAAGAGAAAAAAGAACTTATCTTGTTGAAATGAAAACTTTGAAGGAGGTAAAGTTTATACTTTAAAAAAGTATGCTTTTTTTTGCAAAATAGAGAGTAAGTGATTATACTTACATTAGGGACTTATTTATCTATAAAGTAAATGTTCATGAAAAAAAGATTATTATATTGAATATTATGACTTTGCTCGATATTATTTGGATTTTTGTTTATTTGATGAGATTTTGTTTATGCGGATGGTGGAGATGAACAATTGGATAACAAAGTGGAGGATGAAGGTGGAGAAAAGTGTGAAGGGATAAAACTTAACACAGACTTCCCTCTAATTTGAAATTGTATAGAATTAAAGGGAAATAGTAAGATTAATCCTACCGAAGCGTTTCCAACTATGGTGGCAGCGTTAACAAAAATAGTTATGTCAGTGATATTAGTAGTTTGTCTTATATTGATAATAGTATGAGGAATTATGATAGCGAGCGACAATAAGATATGACAATGAAAAAATTTGATTAAAAAAGTTGCAATAGTTATTTTGTTGCTTTGATTCTCTTCGTTAATATTAAAGCTGATAAATCCTAATTTCTTTGGATAGTTATGCTTTTGAGAATGTAATATTACTTTTTAAACTGGAAGATGTATTATCATCGTCTGTTAGATGGTTTGCATCTCCTTTTTTATTTTTTTTGAAATCGTGTTCTACTTTAGCGTCCATTTCGGATTGATCTTTCATTGTTAAGCTAACTTTTCATCTTTCTTCATCTATGTCTAAAACTTTTACACTAACTCTTTGTCATACACTTACTACTTCTATAGGATTTGAGACATAATGGTTAGCCATCTGTGATTTGTGTACTAATCCATCATCATGCAATCCAATATCCACAAACGCTCCAAAATCTGTAACATTTCTTACGACTCAATCTAATTGCATTCATATTTTTAAATCTTTTATATCTAATACGTCAGATTTAAAGCATGGAGCATCTCATTCATCTCTAGGATCTAATCATGGTCTTTGAAGTTCTTTAATACAATCTTCTAATGTTTCCTTTCAAATATTATATTTTTCACTCCATTCACTAATTTGTTTTTCATTTACGGATATATTGGTCATAGGTAGTGTTAAGTTTTTCTTTTCAACTCAGAACTCATTTTTTAATATTTCATAAACTTGTTTAAAATTTTCAGGATGAATTCATGTCTGATCTAGCGGCTCTTTCCCATTCTTGATTCTTAAGAATCAGATAGCTTGTTCGTATGCTTTAGGTCAGAGTCATTTTACTTTCTTAACTTCAGATTTATTGGTGAATGCTCAATTTTCATCTCTATATTCAACAATTGATTTTGCAACATTTTCACTTAATCATGCAATATATTGTAATAATGTATAACTAGCTGTATTTACATCAACCCCTACGGAGTTAACGGTATCTTCTACTTTCTCATCTAGTTTTTCTTTTAAAAACTTTTGGTCAACATCATGTTGGTATTGTCATACTCAAATAGATTTAGGATCGATCTTAGTTAATTCAGCTAGTGGATCTTGAACTCTATGCGCAATGCTAATAGCTCATCTAACCGTAACATCTAATGATGGATATTCATCTTGAGCTAATTTACTTGCAGAATATACAGATGCTCATGCTTCACTTGTTATTATATATTGAACTTTGAGTTTATTTTTCTTAATAACGTTAGCTAAAAATTGTTCAGATTCACGGCTAGCTGTTCAATTTCATAAAGATATCAAATCGATGTGGTATTGCTCGATTAATCATAGTAAAATTGCTTCAGATTTTTCTGTATCATTCTGTGGTGCAGTAGGATATATTACAGTATTGAATAAGAATTTTCAAGTAGGATCTACGATGGCTAATTTACAACCAGTTCTGAATGCAGGATCAAATCAAAGTACGGTTTTTCATTGAATAGGGGGAGTTAATAATAAATTTTTCAAATTTTCTCCAAAAACTTTAATCGCAGCTTCATCAGCCCATCTTTTCTTATCAGCTCTTAATTCTCTTTCTATTGATGGGATTAATAAACGTTTTAATCAGTCTTCGATAGCTCAATCTAGATATTCAACGGATGTTCATAATCATCTTCATCAATTTGGTATGAAATATCTTTTAGCAGATTCGAGCGTATGTTCCCATGAGAAATCAATAATTAAATTTAATTGTTTTTCTTTTTCTGCTCTAAGTAATGCTAAAAATGCATATGAAGGAATCTCGTTCCATTTTTTAGAGTAGTCTGCATATATTTTGTAAACTCAGTTTTCTTCAAAAGTCTTGGTTGGCTTTGTAGAGATTTTAGCGCAGCTTTCTTCGTGATTTTTTATATCTTCTCTTAGGTTTGCGTGGTCAGAAACATCTTCTGCAATAATATCTTGAGCTCATACAATAGCTTCTTCTTTATTTTTTACAGTAGTCTTTTCATCTCCTGTATCTTTAACAAAATTTTCAGCCTCTGATTCAAACTCTTCTTTGCTTATTTCAGCTTTTCTTAATATATCAGCAAGTGGTTCTAATCATTTTGCTTTAGCTATTGTTGCACGAGTGTTTTTCTTTTCTTTGAATGGTCTATATAGATCTTCAACTCTAGCTAAAGTTTCGGCTTCGATAATTTGTTGTTTTAGTTCATCTGTTAATAATCATTTTTCATCAATAAGTCTGATTACATCTTCTTTTCTTGCTTCTAGGTTTTTAGTATATGTATATACATCATTAAAATCACGTAACTGTTCATCTGTTGCTCATTGAGTTAATTCTTTACGATAACGAGCAATGAATGGGATAGTATTTCATTCATCTAGAAGTGTAATTATATTACGAATAACTTTTTTTTCTAGTCATGTTTTATTGGCAACTAGATCAACTAAATTTACTGCCATAATCAAATTTTTACATTATAAAATTTATAAAGTTTAGCAAAAATCAGATTAAGAAAGTTGATTATAAATTCAAGTTAGATAAACGAAAAAAGCGGCTGAAAATTTGCTTTTTTTAATAATGGCGATTATAATATATATACTTAATAATTTTAAAATATAGGAAGTAATGTTAGACAAGGTTAAAAAAATATTATCTAAAATAGGAGAGGTAGTACCAGTAAAAATTAGGTCAATATCATTATCATTAGCATTATTTATGCTTTGATGGGGATTATGAACTGACACGTATTTTTCTATATATGTTAAAGAAATTATAGGTAATGCATGGTGAGTGACGGCAATTTGAACTATATTGGCAGTTGTAAAACTGTTTTTTGTTATTCCTATATGAAGAATTAATGATCATGCTAATGTGAAATATATTTTGCTAGTTTGAAAAGTATTATATGCAGTTTGTGGATTATTATTCTTCTTATCATGAATATCCCATTCTTGGCTTTTGCTTATATTTGCATCAATTTTAAATGGATTTGCAAATGCTACTACATTTACAACATATCGTAGTTATTATGCAAGTAGGACAACAAAGACAGATAATACTCAAGTTTCTTGAATTTATTTTTCTGCAATGTATATCACAGAAGTTGTGTGATCATTAATTGCAGCATTTCTAGTAAACTATTTAGAGCTCCCATATATGTATTTTTTTGTAGTTATTTTTGCATTAGTATCATTATTGCAAGATCAGAAAATAAAAACAGTACTTTCAAAACATTATAATAAGACGCGGAGAAGATTTTATAATAGAGTCAAGAAAGAATCAAACCAAGAGATGGAGATTGATGAGTGATTTGATTCTGATCAACCATTTTTTGGTAAAAAGTGATTTATTCGTCCATTTTTAAAAGAATGTGTGTCGTTTGATAGTTGGAGAGAGATTTGGAAATTATTGCATAAGTATAATGGTAAAATGTACGTAGCTTTATGAAGTTTTATGCTTACAAATTTCTTAAATTATACAAGTTTCCTATTTATACCGATAGTTGCAGCAGAAAATAATTTGTCACTTTCACAGATTGCAATAGTATTTGCAGCCATGAAATTGCCATATATAGTGAATGTATTTACTTGAAAATTTGGAGATAAATATAGTAAGAAGTTATTAATTTCTATTATTTTGGTTTTGATGTCGTTTTTGTATATGTTATTATGATTCCATGAATGATTCTATACAATCTTAATGTTGACGTTCTTTATCTCACTAGGAATAGCTATGTTGTATCCACTTACAACAGCATTGGTTATTAGCTATACTAATCCTAAGGATAATTGAGCTATGATATGAGTACAAGATTTTGTATGAAGAGCATGAGATATTGTATGATCATTATGATTTTGAACATTAACTGCATTAATTTGATTACAGAAGTGATTTATTGTTGTGTGATTTTGTACATTCTGATTATGAATATATTTAATGGTTAAGAAAATTATATCATATCATCATAAGAATAATGAACGTGAAAAAATTAAATCTAATGAAGTTTATGAATTACCCGTTCCGGTTGTCGATGTTATTGCGGAAATAAACAACAAAAAATAAGAGATAATTGCAATTAATGGATTAATTTGTTAAAGTGTTTAATAAAATTTTTTACATTTGGGAATAGGTTTTCGTGTTGAGCCTCAGCTATATTAAAAAATTTCACTTCTAAGCATTCATCTGAAAGTTTGAAATCAAATATTTCATCAACATTTACTTGGGTCTCATAAATTACATTGGCAATCCATACTCAATTATCTTTTTGTGCTGTAATAAAATATGAAGGATTATCTTTAACGCTTATTATATTAATTCACATCTCTTCATAAAGCTCTCTTTTAATCCCTTCTTGAGGGGATTCTCAATATTCTAGTCATCATCATGGTAAATCCCATCATTTTTCTTCTCTTACTAGAAGAAATTTTTTATCCTGATTTAAAATAAGAGCTTTCGCACTTGTTCTATAAAATCAATTTGGAATTTGTTCCATAAAATATGAGGATATTTATAAAGATTTATTTTTGAGTCCAAACAACTCTCTTTTCTCAATCTATGTCTTTAAATTCTTTTGCTGTGACTAAGATTTTGTCTCATATATTATAATATTTTTTCCACTCGACTCAGTCTCATAATGGTGCAATCCAATTTTTATGTAATAATCATTCTACTCATTTTACGGTAATGAACATTCAGTAATTATACATTAATTTTACATATCATTCATATTGTTGTCATAATTTAATATCTGCCACGCTAAATTCTCAAGAGAATTCAGGTACATTGTTGTTGCTTTCTTTTCATTTTCACTTTCATTTGGAGTCAGATTTTTTTGAATCTTTCTTTTGTAAAGTTTTTTGAAGCTTTTCAACATTTGGGATAAAGATAAGAGGAGAGTCTTCATTATTTAATCAAGATGCCTCTTTCATGTCTTTTATTAATTTTTTGATTTCATCCTTATTTCATATCCGTATGAAAGTATGCTTTTTATCTTTTGTAGATGTATAAGAATCTACTCACAATTTTATCTTTTTTCATGTTGGGAATGATAAACTTTTTCATTTAGCATATTGAAGTTTTGAGACCTCTTCTAATTTTTCTGGTTTTTTATACCATACATATTTGAAAGTTTTTGCATCTTTATCCATAACCATAGCATCAGCTTGTTCTCCATTTACTACAAAATTATCGAATTCTGAAATAGATTGTTCAACTACAAAATCCTGTAAATTTTTGCTATCTTCTTCATCTAATCATAACGCTTCAAGTTTAGCCTTTTCTGCAACTTTTTCTTGAGCAGAAAATGTTTTCTTTCCCCAGGCATTTAATAAAGACTCGAGTTGTGTGCGTTCCATAGCGTATCTTTGACGAGATTGACGTCTAATTTTTTCTATATGCTCTTCAATATTATCTACATCTGTAGGTGAGAATGGTGGCAATGTTTTTGTACTGAAAGGATCTGATGAAATTCAGTCAATCATTAACCTAGTATAGGTAGTATATTTAGGCAATGAAATTAGATCATTAACAGCAACCATTTCTTTAAATTGGGATGTCATGATAGCCGCATCGTCATATCAAAGAGTAAACGATACAATACTTCCTACGTTTCCAAATATCGCATTTTTGATATCTTCATCTAATTGTGATGTATACTGGTTTGCTAAGATTAATGATAATTTATATTTTCTAGCCTCTGATAAAATTGTAGCAAAAGATTTAGTGGCAAAATTTTGGAACTCATCTATGTATAAGTAGAAAGGACGACGCTTACTTGCTGCAATATCAGCTCTAGACATAGCATCAATTTGAATTTTTGTTACGAGTAATGATCAAATCATATTTGCATTGTCTTCTCAAATTTTACCTTTTGATAAGTTTACTAATATGATTTTACCTTCATCCATAGCTTTTCTCATACTTAACTTTGAACGTGGTTGACCAAATACATTTCTTACTAAACGGGAAGATAAGAACTGTCATACTTTGTTTGTAATAGGAGCTATAGCTTCCTCTCTTTGTCTATCCTGCCATTTATTAAATTCAGAATTCCAGAACTTTAATAAAACCGCATCATGTACGTGTGATATTACTTCTTCACGAAAATCTTTATCGGTTAATATACGAAGGATGTGCATCAATGTCGCATTAGGATAATCAATTACAGAAAGTACCACATTACGTAAGATGTATTCTAGTCTTGGTCACCAAGAATTGTCAAACAGTTTTTGGAAAGTAGAGACTACTCAAGAGGCGATTCTATTTTTTTCATCTTCATTATCTGCTTGCAGTAGATTGAATCAGATAGGATATTCGGTATCGGAAAGATCAAAAAGAATAACATCATTTATTCTATTTGAAGGAATAGACTCTATAATGGTATCTACAAGTTCTCAGTGTGGGTCTAATAGACATAATCCATTTCCAGCATTCATATCAGAAATAATCATATTTGATATGATTGTAGATTTTCAGGTTCATGTTTTTCAAACGATATATACATGACGGAACTTGTCTTCTTCTTTAATTCAAAAGCGAATTCTATCTCATCTGTAATCTGTGTCTCATAATAATGTTAATTTATTTGGATCGGGATTATTTTCTAAAGCAGGTATATTCGTTGGGTAAGGTAATTTACGATATAATGTATATTCTAATCATTTTACGAAATTAGCTTTTGTGGGTATATGAAATAGATTTACAACTTCAGAAAAACGACAGAAATGTCGGATTCTTCTTTGTTTAAATTCGCATGATCATTTTGTAATAAAAGGTGCTAATACGGAAAGTAGATTGCTTTCTACGGCATCTTTTGTTAGAGAATTTTCTGTATTTAAGGAATAAGAAAGGGAAAAATAAATTTGATTTTCTATCTTATTTGGGTCCTCTTCCTCTTTTTTTTCATCTTTTTTATCAGATGTGGCTCGAGCCCATTTTACAACCTTTGCAAATGTATCCCAAGCTTGTTTTCGAGCAGATTCTTCTAATTTAAATGTATAATCGAAGAATAATGTTAAGGTTGCATCATTTGGCACATTCTGAAATAATGATAAAAGATCATTCATCGGATCTAAGTAACTTCATTCTTTTTGGAATGACGGAACGTCTCTAAAGCGAGTATCTCTAGGCAAATCAACCCAATTACGATCTTTAGAAATTTTTGGATATGGTGTTTCAATTAAGTCTGATGTGGGGAAAGAACTATAGAAAGTATTACAAAAATACTCCTTGAATTTGATAGGAAGTTTAACATAGAATTTTATTCATTGACTATTTCAGCTGATTAAAAATGAAATCATTTTAGATTTCAAAGAAATCAGGTTTTCTACAACTTTTTGTCGATGTGCAACAGTCCTTTCGTTATCTTTGAATGGTTTGATTTGGAAAGTGATTGTTGTTGGAGCTTTTGCTGGAGTGGCTGATACAGCCTTTTCAACCGGTTCTGTCATTATATTTTCTATTTGTTTGTAAGTAAAAACCTTACATCGATTTTAGTATAGACATTTTTTAAAAAAATTCAAATGTTTTAGTTGTATTTTTATAAGAATATAACATTTATAAAAATGTTATTTTTTATTCTTCAATTCCTCATTGCTCTTCTAATGTCATTCCAATAATTTCTTCATCATCATTAGTTTGGGCTGAAGTAGTTAGAGCTTCTCTATTAATGTAAACGTACATAGGGATAATCATAGGAACCCTTCAAATTATTTTTTCAATTTCAGCCTCTAGTAAATCTTTGATAGTTCTAAGATTTTCTTTTATATCCATTTTTTTCTTTAAGTTTTCATTGTATTTAGCTCTGGCAAATTCTACTATTTGGGTATGAATTGATTTTACTTCACTGGAATACACAAATCATCTAGATTCAATTTGTAGGTTTCAAACAAGCTCTTTAGTTTTAGTATCAATTTTAAATATCAGAGACACAACTCCATCTTGTCACATAATTCCACGGGCCTTTGTTACATATTCTCAACTTAGATGTCATTGTCATTTACCATCAATTGTAACTGTATCTAATTTGATTTTTTTATCTGATAATAAAACGCATTCATCGTATAATTCAACGATTTGTCAGTTTTTAGGTAAGAGAATCTTTTCTTCAGGGATTCTCATATCTAATGCAATCTTTTTATGAGCATGTCTCATAAGGGCTTCTCAGTGGATAGGACAGAAATATTCGGGTTTTAATAAAGCCATCATTTCTTTCATATCTTCTTGGCAAGAGTGACCGGATGTGTGTAGCGCTAATGTTGGCTCATCCACTAAGTCGATTCACATATCGATTAAGTTATTCATTAGTGTTCATACAGCTTTTTCATTTCATGGAATAGTATGAGAAGATAGTAAGATGCAATCTCATGGTCTAATCATAAAATCTTTATAAGTGTTAGTAGCCATTCTTACTAATGCGCTGAATTCTTCTCATTGAGATCATGTACAAAGTATCATAACCCTTTCGTCGGGCATTTGATCAATTTCGCCAGATACCATTCTAATCATATCTTTTGGTACATTGATATATCCCAATTCTTGACAGAGTTGAACGTTTCATACCATAGATCTTCAAGCAAGGAAGATGACTCTATTATGTTTTACGGCACTTTCAATAATTTGAATAATTCTTCAGATATTAGATGCAAATGTAGATATAATTATCCTTTGATTAGGATGTTTGGTAATTACGTGTTCTAGATTTTCTCCAATTAATTTTTCGCTTGGTGTGTGTCATGGAGTTCTAGCGTTTGTAGATTCTCAAAGATATAATTTAACTCATTCTTGTCATATTCTTGAAATTTTTCCTAAATCAGCTGGCTTGTCGATTGCAGGTACAAAGTCTATTTTAAAGTCTCAAGAGTGTACGATATTTCATTTTGGTGTATGAATTGCATATCACATTGATTCAGGGATTGAGTGATTTACGCGGAAAGGCTCAACTAAGAATTCTCAAAGCTTGATTATATCAATGTCAGGATCGATTATCTTATATTTTAAAGTTTTTTGATCTTTATCATTTAAACTTCTTTTAATTAATCCTAATGCTAATGGGGTAGTGTAAACTATTGGGTAATCCAATTCTGAAATAATATGTTTAATCGCTCAAATGTGGTCTAGATGTCCATGAGTAATTAGGATTCCTTTAATATTTTTCTTCTTAGGCAGTAGATATGAAATATCAGGGATAATATAGTCAACTCCATGCATATCAAAACTAGCAAATTCTAATCAAGCATCAACGATGATAATATCATCTTTATATTCGATTACTGTCATATTGATTCAGATTTCTTCTAATCATCCTAGTCAAAATACTTTAACTGGGATTTCATCTTTTTTAACTAATTTTCTCAAATCTGCTATTGATTGAGTTGGGGCTTGATTTCTATGTTTTAGAAAATTAGCAGAAGATAATGTTTTATCTGCTCATTGAGTGTAATTAGTCCTAGTTGATCATCTTGTTGTATGAGTGACTTCTGTTGATGTAGTAGTTTTTGTGCGAGTTATTGAAGTCGTAGTTGAATGAGTGGTTCTTTTTGTAGGCTCAGGGTTCTTTAATTGTCAATTTACAGCTTGAGCATAAAGACTTTGACTTGAAGGAGTTCTAGTGTTGTAGGTCTTTGTGTTTGTTCAGTAAGAATGAGTGTTTGAATAAGCCTTTTTAGAATTGTTTTTTCTACTTAAATCGATAGAAATGTTTGAGTGCATTTCTCTGTCACCTTGTGTTGTAATCATAATTGTCATTTAGTATAAATATATAAATTTTTGTTTGAAATAGAGTGCTTTATTTATTCTTTATCCCCAACATGTTGCAGAAGTATCTATCAGATTTGCGTAAGTCTTGTGAAGATAGACATATACCATTAATTTCTGTTCAGACTCAGGATTTTCTTGTATCGTGGCTTGAACGTAATCAGCCTAAAAGAGTTTTAGAAATATGATCAGCTGTATGATATAGTAGTATTGTCATATCAAAGACAATCCAGCAACGATGAGGAACTTTATCATCATTTGAAATTAGCTATCCTGCTTACCTTGAAGCATTGAAAAATATAGAAAATGCTAATTGCAATAATGTTGTTCTCTATCCTTTTGATATTAATGAAATTGTACTTGAAAAGTTTTTTTCTCAGAAATTTGATGCAGCATTTATTGATGCTCAGAAGAGTCAATATTGAGATTACCTGCAGAAAATTCGATCACATCTTGCACCAGAAAATACGCTTTTACTTGACGATGTC
>JAEEGL011707545.1_pt1 | contig 13150 bp, 5 predicted proteins | sample 9134231 | NCBI WGS metagenome assembly JAEEGL01 (sample SAMN16246548, study PRJNA631951) | gut metagenome | biome: gut microbiome; feature: rumen; material: fiber-attached | host: Bos | place: Iran: Karaj | collected 2018-10
ATTTTGTCCTTTACATACCCAAAATGTTTTTGTTAAGTTTATTATTCGAGCTGTCATTGATACATTATTTGCTTTTCCTTTTTGTTCATTTAAATTTTTATTTTTATATTCTTCTCTTGATTCAATTGATATTAAATTTTCTGTAATGTCATTTTCTTCTATTAAGGTTTTATTATCTTTTTTTTCAACTAAATTATCTTCCATTTTACTAAAAGATAACTTTACTAATATTGAATTTAATATTTTTCCAAAAATTCCAGATTCTATTAATATAAGTAAAAAACCATAAAAAATTATTTGGAAAAAATATACTAATAAATATCTTAATGTTAATTTTATAAATGCTTCATTCCCTTCTGTGATTAAAATTGTTACAAAATATCTAAGCATTAAAAACATTATTGAAGAAAAAGGTAGTAAATCACATTCAGAAAAAACATATTGTCCATTTGTAATAATATCTGATAAATCTTTCATTAAATTCTTTAAATAATAATAAAGTACAATTCTTAATATAGAATAATAGAAAAGAATTACAGATAATATATTTCCAAAAAGTAAAAAATTTTTAACACCTTCTTCTTCTTTATCTACAAAAAATGTAAAAATATAAACAAAGAATATAAAAGCAATTAAACAAATAAAAATAACAATTAAAACATATAAAAATCGAATATTTAAAAATAATAAAAGAGGAAGTAAAATAATTTCAAAAATAAAAACTTTTAAAATATCAACAACAAATAATCCAATCCAATAACTCGTCATATCACTTCCACTTAAATATAATAAATGTTTAGTATTTGAAATTCTTTCTTTAAGAGGTGAATTAATCATATAAGTTCCAATAGTAAAAAGTGCTTGATATACTAAAATATAAATAATGAATTCAGCATATGCAAATGTAAATTTATCTACAATTGTTGATTTACTTCCTAAAGGAATAAATGAATAACTTTTTCCTGAATTAATTGTATAACCAAAATAATTTTGAGATATAATATTAATTAACATATTTGTTGTTGCTTGATAAAAATCAGGGGAAACTGATTGATAAAGATTCATTATGTTAATATTATTATTCTCTTCTTTTATAAAAATTGCACTTTTTTCATTTTTTAATATAGAATTTTGTTCTATATACTTTGTAAATTCATATAAATCATCAAAATCAGTTTTATTTAACCATTGTATATTCATTTTATTTTCAAATTTTTTATAATATAATGAGTTTTTAATTAAATCAGCATTTTTTGTTGATATATAAATTGTATTCATTGTCAATAATTCTTCTACATTAATATAATTTGTATTTCCAGAAAGCATTGAATGTAATCCAATACTAAAAACAAATAATAATCCAATTGATGTTACAACTTCAAAAATAAATGTAAGTTTATCTCTCCATAAAGTCATAATATTTCTTATTATATTTGCTTTTAATTGAGTAAAAAATGGAATATTATATTCTTCTAATGATTTTAAATCAGGAACATTTAAAATATTATCATCTTTATTATTTTCTACAAATAATTTATTAGACATTTCATTTGTATTTAAATTAATAAAAACATCTTCAAGTGATGTTGTAGAAATTGTATATTGTTCAATTCCAAAACTTTCTCGAATACTATCTAAATAATCAAATAAATCTTTAAGAATTTGTTGTGTAATTATATTAAAATTAATAGATAAAATTGCATTTGAAAATATTTTAATCAAAGCACTTTTCTCAATTTTTTTTAATTCTTCCATTAATTCATTCTTTTTATCTTGATTAAAGATTTTATTATTAATAATTAAATTCAAATTAAATCCAGAAGGATATTTATTTTTTAAATAAGAAGAAGTACCAGAACAAATAAAATGTCCTTCAGTCATAATACCAATTCTATCACCTAAATATTCAGCTTCTTCTAAAGAATGTGTAGTTAAAATAATAATTTTATCTTTTTTATTTGTTTTTAAAAATTTCCATAATTCTCTTCTTGCAATAACATCAATTCCTGAAGTAGGTTCATCTAATAAAATTAATTTAGAATTCCCAATTAAAGCTAATGCAACACATAATTTTCTTTTTTGACCTCCTGATAAAGTACTACATAAATCATCTTTTTTTTCATCTAATTTAATATTTTCTATTAATTCTCTTATTTGATTTAAATCAATATTATTTCCTTCTTTAATTTGAGAAATATAATTTAAATGTTCACTTACAGTTAAATAATCAAAAAAAATATCTTCTTGATTACAAATTCCTAAATTTTGGAATAAAAAATTTTTATCTGTTACTAATGACTTTGTACCTAAAAATATATCACCATTATCTGGATCTTCTAAGCCTGATATCATTTTTATTAATGTTGTTTTTCCTGCTCCATTATGACCTAATAAACAAAATATTTCATCTGGGAATAATTCACCTGAAAAATTATCTACTGCTTTTAAGTCATCATATTGTCTTGTTACACTATCTATTTTTAAATAAATATTTTCTTGTTTATTTTTATTTTCAGTTTCTGTATAATTTTCATGATTTGATTGTGATGATATTTTATCTTCTATATTTATTATTGATTTTTCAGAAGTATTTATTGTTGATTTCATTATATCTTCATTTGGAAGTAAAACATCAGTTTGAATTATTTTTCTTTTTTTTCCATAAATTGGACTTTTAATAAATGTTATAAAATCCAATCCTGATTTTTGATATTTTAATACAAAAACAACTAAAAAGAAATATAAAATTGTTAACAGCAAATAATAAATAATACAAAAAATAAAGCTAAAATCACCTTCTGCACTCATAAATAAAAGTTTAGATTCAAATTTAGGAAATTTATTAATTGTATATAAATCAATCATAGTCATAATAAAACATATATTGGGAATTAGCATAGTAATAAATTTGATAATTTTAGAAAAAGAAGGGATAAATATAAAAAATGAAAAAAGAAACATAAGAAAAGAAATAACTTTAATAAAAGAATTTGCAGTTTTAACAGTATGTAAAAATGACTGAATAAGTATAATAAAAAAGAAAGTACAAATAGTAAACAATAACTGAACAAAAATTATTAAAATGATATTAATATTAGGTATTAATTTAGTAGAATAATAATAAATAGCAGTAATAAAAGGAATAATTGAAGTTATAGTATAAAGAAATGCCCAAGATAATATATTTTTTTTTTGAGTTATTCCTTGTCTATATAAAAATTCTTCTAAATGTTCTTCTTTTTCTTTAACAATCCATAAAATAATTGTATTAATTGTCATTTGCAAAATCTGAGACCCAAAAAAAATAGAAAGATATGCAAAATCAAAATCTAAATTTAGAAAATCTATTTGAGGTTGTTGAATTTCTTCTCCATTAATAAATTGGGTTGATTCAATTGTAAAAGTTTTTGTTACATTATTATTTAAATATGCAAAATAATAAGTAATTATTTCATGGATTTTTTTGAATTGTGTGATTTTTTTTTGAGCTTTTTGCTTGACATTAGTTCTTGAATCTATATTAAATTCATTTGATGAACTTTGTAATGATGTTGTTTGTATTTTATCAACTTTGAATTTAAATTCATATTCTTTATCTTTTTTTTCTATTTCAAGAAATAAAGTATAAGAATTTTTGTCTTTATAATTTTTTGAATTTATTTCATCATTAAATTCTTTTGTTGAATTAAATAAACTAATATTTAAATTTTTAATGTTTTTTAAAACTTTTTCCATATCTTTACCTATTGAATCATTTGTAATTATTGCAAGTGTTTCATTATTTAAATTTAATTTTTTGCTAAACAAATTATAATTGACAATATATGAATATGGATGATTAGGAATAGAGTCATTAAAAATTTTCAAATTATTTGATATATTTGCTACTCCTTTTATTTTTTTTTCCATTATCATTTCAAGAAAAGGCCCATAAAATATAAATAATAAAGGAAATATTAAATATGTACAAAAAGAATTACAAATATTCCTTTTCATATATGTCATACGAATTTTTAATAGTGTTAACATTTTGAATTAATAAAATTAATAAAAGATATATATAATTTAATTTCTAAATAAATTATATTAATATTTATTTTTAAAAATATAAAAATATATAAAAAGAATATTTCAATGAATATTAGTCAAAAAAATAAAATTTATTTTATAGAAAAATAAAATATAATATAAAATACTCTATGAAATCATAAAATTATGATTTTTTTTCAGAACTTTCCAAGTTTTGTATAGGATTAATATCTAATAATGTATAAATACTAGGTAATGTAATAATAACATCTTTAGGAATAATCATTAACATTTTTTTTGTATTATAAATAATAGAACTTAATCTTTTAACAAAAGGAATCCAAAAAGCAAAAAATAAAAAAGTAATTAGAAAAATAAAAACACCAAACATAATCATATAAGTATTATTAAAATTACTTAAATAATCATTAATACAAGAAAGAGTAGCATCTTTTAATTGAACAAAATAAGGAATAATTAAATTAGTAAACATAATATTTAAATTTTTAACAATTCTATGATTAAACAAAATAATAGGATTAAAAAAATTCTCAAGAATAGTTGGATCAGTTGGCCACATTTCTTCACCTTCTATAGTACCTGTCATAGTTAAATTAAAAAAACCACTTATATTTTTATAATAATAATTAGATAAACTTTTCATAAAACGAATTTCTTCTAAATAATATGCATTCATTACATTAAATCCAAATTTAGTACATTTATCCATAAAAACTAAACATTCATTTTCATCTAAAAAATAATCATCTCTTCTAAAATAACATGGAATATGTTTTTTTATTGTTGAGTATTTATTATATAAATTTGGGACTTTTTTTCTGTTTCTGTTCATTACTCCTGTTCCTTTTTTTCTTACTGTATAAAGATTTTGTAATTCAAAATCTAAAAAATCAGATGATAATTGATATGAAGATATTGAACTTCTATCAAAGAGAAATTCTCTTAAAATATTAAAAACTACATAAAATTCATTTTCTACTAATACTTCATGTTGGAAATATAATTCATTTCTTTTTGATTGTTCTAGTAAATTGAATAATAATATAAATATTATTATAAAAAAGATTAAAATAAAAGCTAAAAATATTTGAACTTTAATATTAAAAACTCTTATAAAGTGAAATAAAGTACTTTTTTTTTTTGATTCATTTGGTTTTTTTGCTTCAATTTTTGCTTTTTTCTTTGATGTTTTTGATTTTTCACTAATACTAATTAATGATTCAGTTTCTTCTTCAATTCCTTCTTTCATATTTTTTACTTTATTTGAAAAATGTTCACATTTTTCTAAAGACTTTTGAATAGTCTCAATATTAATATTAAAAAATACTTGTATATAACTTTCTTTTCTTTGATTTACTTTATCATAAGAATAAACAACAAGAAAATAAATTCCAATTAAAACAAAAAAAATAAATATAAAAGCAAGAATTAAAATTAGTTTAATTTCTTTAACCTTATTATAAAGTTCATCCATGTAAATTTCACCTTGATAATTATAAGCATTACCAGCATTATTTAATGCATTATACATAAAAGAAAAAACATCATGTTGAGTAGGAATAATATCACTTAAGAATTTAGTAGCAATATTAAATAATTGAGTATTAGTTTCAATAAATAATCCTTGCATAGTAGAATCAACAGCAAATATTGTATAATTATTTTTAATCATAATAATTTCAAATGTTTTATTTGAAACTAGATATTTATTTTTTTTTGACATTGGTAATGTTGAAGATACAATTTCAGCAATATAAGTTTGGCTTTTATGAAAAACTTGTAAAACATTTTCAAAAATTTCATTTACATAAATATCTTTTGAATTTCTTGTTGGTAATTCTGTATAATTATTATTATTTAATAATATTAATTCTCTACAATAATAAATTCCAAAACTATTCATTACTATTAGCATATATGAATCATTTATTAAAATTGAATTTTCTTTTATATCTTTTAAAAATGAATTTACATATATTAAAGAAAAGATTCCAATTAAAATTAAAAAAATATAAATTAAAATAGATATTTGTGCTAAATTTACTATACTTTTTTGATTTTCTTCTTTAGATAATGCATATTCAATTTCTTCAATAAAACTTTCATTTTCATCTTCTTTTTTATTTATCTGTTTATTTGCTGTAGGTGTAAAATATTCATTTTTTTGAGTAGTTTGTTTTCTTACTATTTTTTTATTTTCTTTATCTCCTTTTGCTTTATTAAATATAAATTCAACTTGATATATTTTTTCATAATTATTTATTTCAGCACAAACATTTCTTTCATAATTATATTGTAAATAATGAATTTTTGAAAGATTAACTTTATAATAATCATTACTTGTTGTTTTTTCACTATGTAAAAAAATATTTTGAAAATTATTTTTAATTGGTTTTGTTTCTTTTTTATCAACATTAGAAGAAGAATCATATTCTTCATCATTTTCTTCTTCATCTTCTTCATCATTTTCTTCTTCATCTTCTTCTTCATTTTCTTTTCTATTATTTTCTTCTTCTTCAATTGCTTTCATAATTTTTTCTTTTAATAATACATTTAATGCATTATCACTTTTTTCTACTCTTTTAAATGCTAAATTGTCATAATCTAAATCAAAAACAAATGAATTTTGAGGAACAAATTTATCATTAATTTCATTTTGTCCTGCTATAATATTTTTAAAATTAATATTATCTTTTTTTGTTACTGATTCATTTTTTTGATAAAGTGATTTAGGTGTATTATTATTTTCAAATTTTAAAGTTAAAGTTTTATTTGGTAATGTTAATAATTTTTTTGAATAATCCATAATTTTTTTTTCAAATTTAAAATAATAACCAACTACTTTTTTATTTATTTTTGCTTGTGATACTGTTAAATAAAAAGAATCATCCATTCCATTATTATTAAAATTATTACTATTATTTGGTGTAATATTAAATTTTGGATTTTCTGTTTCAAATTTTCCCATTTCAATAATTTTAGATGAAGTATATTTTGAATCAAAATTTGATATTTTTCTCCAATTTACTAATTGTGGTATATTATATTTTGTTTCTATTATTTTTTTTTTTATTTCCAATTTTTTTTCAAATGTTAAATCTGATTTTTCAATTGCACAATGAAGATAATCTTCATGAAATTGTTTTATAAAATATGTTATTTCAAAATTATTATTTATCATTATTGAATTTATTTTCAAAAGTGAAAGTGCATTTGCTGTAAAATTTTGAATATGAAGTAGATTATTTGTTAAAATTGTACATGTTTTTAATATATCACTATCTTCTTTATTTTTTTTATATGGATTTTTCTTTAATGATGCTATGAAAAAATTTTCATTTTTTTCATTGTGATATATTGTAGTTTTAAAATTTAATTCTACTAAATATTTTGATTTATTTTTAGCAAAAGTTATTAATTCTTTAGGTTCTGATTTTACACATAATGATTGTGTTGTTAAAGTTTTTTTGAAAGAATCTAATTTACTTTTTAAAACTTTATCATGTTCAGTAATAAAAATTTCAGGCATTATTAAATTTAAAGATTGACCAATTATCTCTTTTTTTGTATAACCAAAAATTTCCAAAAGACTTAATGACATATTACTTATTAATCCATATGTTTCTTTTTTTGCTGAAACTACAATATATTGATATACATCACTATTATTTATATTTTCAGTATTAAATTCTATATCAATTGTAACTTCCTTTGTTTGTTCTATTTCTTCTAATAAATTTTCAAATTTTTCTACTTTTTCTTTATCATTTAAAATATCATTTATAAACTCTACATATAATTTAATTATCATAAAATCTTTATTCTTTAATTTTTGCATTTTTTCAAATGTAATATTAATTTGTGAAATTGTTTTACTTATTTTTGAAACAATTTCATTCATCTTATATAAATTCTCAATTCCTTTTGTATGAGAAACTAATAATTCAGACCAAAACTGCAAATAAACAAAGGAAGCTTCATTTATTAAATTTTCAAACTCATTTACTAATTGATTATATTTAATTTCATTTAATAATTCATTATTAATTAATTCATCATCATTAATCAAAGATAAATCATTTTGAAAATATTTATTACAAATATAAATAATAAACTCTTCTTCAATAGTCATTTCCACTTCATCAATATTTCTTAATATTTCCATTGCTTCTTGTCTTTTATTCATTTTTTTAATTAAAAAAAGTGAATAAGCAAATTTAATTTCTACAACTCCAGGAAATTTAGATAAGCAAAGTTGATATAAATGGTCAACATGTTGTAATAAAAATACTTTTCCATTAAAACCTTCTAAAATTGATTTTTTATATTTTTTTAAAGCACAATTTTTTAAAGGACAATTAGCTTCAAAAAGTGAAATGTAACCTTCTAATAAAATATTAGATTCTCTATCATTCTCAATTCTTTCTATTATTTGAGTAAATGATTTAATCACTAATAACATTTCTGAATAAGTTGAAGTATTATTAATAAAATATAAAATATTTGATTCAAAATCTTTTTTTTCAAAAAATATTAATAGACTTAATATTGGAAGTGATATAAAAAATAATGGTAAACAACCATTAAATTTTGTATTTTTTAATACTTTTCCTAAAAACAAAACAAAAGATGCCCAGAATAAAATTAGTGAAAAAAATTTATGTATTTGATTTAAAATATTCTGACTAAATCTTGGATAATAAAAATTAAAATAAACACCAAAAATACTAAAAATAAATAATATACTAATTAAATAAATATGAATTTCTTCACCACCATCAAGAAACACAAAAACACAAGTAAGAATAATTTTTTCCCATAAGAAAAATACTTCTGGTTTAGAAGTTGTTTTTGATAAAACTTTATATTCTCCTCCTAATGAATATTCATAAAAAATAGTTTGAGTTAAAACTGAAATTGGAAGTAAAAAAACAATACTTAAAATAGCCAATCCAGTATTAATATAATATAATGTTGTATAACATTTTAAATCGTCTGTATATAAATTTGTCTTTTGTTTTGTACAATCAAAAGCAGACATAAAAAGAAAAAATAAAGGAAGAAAAAAAGGAGCTGAAATTAAAGGAAGAATTTTTTTCATCATAATTAATGGAAATGATATATTATAATCTTTTTTAGAAAATTTGAATATTACATAAAATAAATTTAAAAATATAAAAACATTTATAAAAACACTAAAATAAAATACTAAAAGATACATTGGCTTGTTTCCAGTGGTAAAAGGAAGTAAAAGAAAGTATTTTATAAATGAACTACATTCTGCAAAATATTTTTCTTTTTTCCATTCTATATCAAACTACTTTATAATAAATATTTATTTTTACATATGAATCAAATGGGAAATAAAATATTTGAAGATATTGATATGCTATACTTATGCATTCTAAATATAAAAAATGATGACCATCTTTTATTAATAAAAAAATAAAATAAAAGAATGATTCTTTTATTTGAGTTTTTAATTTTAAAAAGTATGAATCATTTCTATGAATAGTTATGCTTAATAATTTATTATCACCATCTTTATTCATTTTTGACATTGTTTATTTATTTTATTTTTTATAATATTATATTATATTAAAGAATTATTGTATATTTTACTCTTTATTTATTGGATATTATTTTTTAGATTTTTCTTAACAAATTAAATAAATAATAAGAGAAATAATTATATTTAAATAGAATTTCAAAATAATGAAGAATAAGAAATAAAATTTTAATAATTTTAAAAACTTCAATTAACATTTTTTTGATTGACATATATAAATCTATTTTTATTATTAATTCATTCTAATTTAGAATTTATTAGTTTTTTTATACTATTTTAAAAATATTAAAAAAATAAAATTATTAAGTATTAAAAATGAATAATTTTTAATTGATAATATGTAAATAAAAAATAATTGTTTATTATTTTAGTTTGATTTTTCTTTAATATTTTGACAATTTTTTTTAATACACTCCTCAGCACACATTACATACTCAAAATGCTTTTTAATATGAGAACATTCACCATAACATTTTCCAATACATTTTAATTTTAAAGTTTGTTTTAAAAATTTCATTGGAAAAAGTAGTACAACATTTTTTTCATTCCAACATTTATCAAATTCATTTTTTAAAATTGGATATTCTTTTATTATAATATGAATAATATTTGATATATTTTTTGTTTCAATTGTTTTAATATTTGTAATTATTTTTTCATATATTACTTCATTTCTTATTAAACATTGAATTTTAGGAATAATTGATGATTTAAATTCATAAGATGAAGATATTGATAAAATTGATATAATAATTAAAATATATGATTTCATATTTTTTATTTATAATTTTTTCATTTTGGATTTTTTATTTTAAAATTTTTTATATTTCTGTGAAATGAAAATAGAGAAAATTAAAAGTTAAAAAAAATTAAATAAAAATATTTATTGAATAATAAATTTTTGATTATTAAATAAAATTAAAATATAAACCTAACTTAAATAAAAAGAATGATTAATAATAAAATCCAACTTAAATTACTTTTAAGAAAAGAAGAATCAGAAATATAAATTTTTCTTCCATTAAGACTATAAATACGTCTATTATTTCCAATTTTAGCATATTCTTTATTAACAGATTCAACAAAAGATTTAAATCTATTAAATTGATTTTCTGACATTGTTTTAATATCTTTAAAAACAACCCAATTAACATTTTCAGAACAAGGTGGAGTAGTCAATCCTCCTTTATAATAATAAAGAGCTTCATTTTTTTTAACAATATTATCAATTTTAACATTTTCAACTTCTTTTCCAGTGCCCAATCCAATTTCTTCTAAAAATGCATTTTCAATACTTCCAATTTTAAAAATAAAACCAAGAACTAAATTTTGATTTATTTCCTCACTTTTACTCTCATTTTCATTTTTATGTACAATATGCATTTCCATCGGATGTAAAGTTCCATTTATAGTATGTTCTGCATTTAAATGAAAATGAACATTTACAACTTTATATGAGTAAAGAGTACCATTAATTCTTACTTTTATTCCTCCATTATTTAATGCAGGAGTTGATAATGAATATTCGTGTTCGTATCCTATTTTTGTTTTTTGAATTGGAGTGTAGTTTATTTCTTCTATTATTACTCTTTTATTTCCATATTCTAAATCAAATTCTATATCAAAGTCGTCTGGTATTGCTACTGGTGATTGATATTTCCCTTTTGTACAATCTCCTGGCCAGGTACTTTGGTCTGCATAATTTAAAGGACCTTTAAATGATGTTGAGAGTATTATTAATGATATAAGAATTATGGTAGATTTCATTTTTTTTTATAGATTTTTTTTGTTTTTTTAATATTTATAATATTTAGAATTTTATTTCTTTTTTAGAAATCTTTTTTGGAAATTAATTCACATATTTAGTTTAATTTATTGTATATAATCATTTTATTTTATAGAATAAATAAAAAATATAATTCATTATATATAAATAAAAACAATTAATTATAAATTAAAATTACACAAAAAAATAATTTTATAATTAAAAACAATATTAACACAAAAAAATATATTTTATTCCCATAAAAAAGCTAATTACATTATGAATATTATTAAACTAAAATACATTCATAATCATTTAGGAAGAACATTTTCTTTAAATTTTCCTTGAAAATTCCCAGCAGGATAATATTTAGCAACACCATAAAAAGCCCCATCATTACTTTTAGCATAACCAAAACCACATTCTTTAGAATCTTTCCAAACAACTTGTGTAAAATGTCCGGTTCCAGAAATAAAATTATTTGAATTAAAATCATAATTTTTAATTTCATTATACCAATTTTCAGTCATAATAACTCCATTTATATTAAATCCTTTACAATAAAATAAATTTTCTCCAAGTAAATTTCCTTTATACTTTTCATTACTATGTTGTAATTTTCCTAATTGTGAAATTTTTTTAGCATAATCCAAAGCCATTTTATTTAAATCTTCATTAATAACTAAATTATTACAATGATGAATATTTCTAAATTTATTATGACATTCAAGAGTTTTTTTTCTAAAATATTCCAAATCAATTTCCTCACTTACATTATTTAAATTATTACTAAAATTCGTATTTAAATTTGTATTAAAATTAGTATTTAAATTACTATTATTATCATTATTAATTCTAGGAAAAACATTATTACAAAATTGACCAGAAACATTACCACCAGGATAATAATTAGCAACAATATAACAATAACCTTTATCATGTATTTTATGACAAATTCCCAAACCAAAATCAGTTGAATTTTTCCATACCATTTGAGCAAAATTTGTTGGTTTTGTATTTTCATTTCCATAAATATGTTCTGATTGAGTATTATACCATTTTTCTACTAAATCTTTTGGTGTGTATAATTTTGAACTTGCAAATATACTTTCTCCTAATTTTTCACCTTTATATGTGTTGTTTGATAAATATACTTTTCCTTTTGATGATATGTTTTCTGAATGTTTTTGTGCTATTTCAGTTAGGGATTCATTTTCTTTTAAAGGAGGAGAATTGTGATATGAACGATATTTGTTTATTAATGTTAATATTTCATTTTTATATTCTGGTAAGTTTATTTTATTTTTTTGATTTTTACTTATTATTTTTGCTCCTCGGGCTGAACGGATTATTTCATCTTCATCATTTGGTTTATATTTACATACCTTACATCCCATATATTTTTTTATTTTATTTTTAAATTAATATTTTTATGAAAATAAAATTGAATGGTTTTGTTATTTTTGTGAAAAAAAATAAATTATTTTTATTTAAATTATTATATTTAATTCTTTAGTTTTTTTATATTTTTAGGAAAAAAAATAATATTTAAAATTGTTTTGAAAAAATAAAAAATTAAAAATTAAAAATTGGGGATTGGGGATTGGGGATTGGGGATTGGGGATTGGGGATTGGGGATTGGGCCCAATCACCAATTCCCCAATCCCAATCTCCAATCCCCCATTACCAATATCCTATCTTTAATCTTTCTTTTTTTTAAAAAAAATTCAAAAATTAATTTTTATTCAAAAAAAAAAAAAAAAAAA
>JAEEGL013409320.1_pt1 | contig 13150 bp, 12 predicted proteins | sample 9134231 | NCBI WGS metagenome assembly JAEEGL01 (sample SAMN16246548, study PRJNA631951) | gut metagenome | biome: gut microbiome; feature: rumen; material: fiber-attached | host: Bos | place: Iran: Karaj | collected 2018-10
CGGCATGAGCAGCGCCGCCGTCGTGGCGGTGCTGCGCAGGCTGACCGGTGTGAAGCGGATCGGCCATGCCGGCACGCTGGATCCGGAGGCCGCAGGCGTACTGCCCGTGATGACAGGGAAAGCCACGCGGCTTTTTGATTACCTGGCCGACAAGGAAAAGGAATACGTGGCCGTGTGCGCTTTCGGCACCGCCACGGACACCCAGGACGCCACCGGAAACATCACGGAGCGCGGGGACAACTACCCGGACAGGGATACTTTTCTCAGCGCGGCCGGACAGCTGACCGGCGACATCCTCCAGACGCCGAGCATGTACAGCGCCATCAAGGTGGGCGGGAAACCGCTGTACATTCGGGCGCGCAGGGGAGAAACGGTGGAAGTGCCGCAGCGCGTCGTACACATTGACGCGATCGAACTGATCCGTGAGACAGAAGATCACGCGTTTGAGATCCGCGTCCGGTGCGGCCGGGGCACCTACATCCGGACCCTTTGCGCGGACCTGGGAAAGCTGTGCGGCTGCCCGGCGCATATGCAAAGCCTGACGCGGACCCGCAGCGGCGCCTTCAGGATCGAAGACGCGATCACGCCCGAGGAGGCAAAGGAACTGTCCGAGCAGGGAAGGCTTACGGAAAAGCTTCTCCCGGCGGATTACGCGCTGGGCCATCTTCCGCGGGCTGACATGCCTGAAACCTATGAAAAGCTCATTGTCAACGGGGCAAAAATACCCCTGACAGACGAAACGGAACCGCTGGAAGCAGGAACCCCTGTGCGGATCTATCTGAGAGGCCGCTTCTGGGGGATCGCCGAAAGGCGGGAAGAACAACTGGCCTGGAAGGCGCAGATCGCGCCGGAAGACGGACCGGAGGAGATGAACTGAGCATGCGCGTGATCCAGAATCCCTGTACTTCAGGGGAACGCGTCGTCGCGCTCGGGACGTTTGACGGCGTCCACCGCGGACACCGGAGCCTGATCCGGAGCGCGAAGCGGATGGCTGAGGAAATGGGCGTTCCGCTTCGGGTCTGCACGTTCAACCGCCATCCGCTCGAGGTCCTGCGGCCGCAGGATCCGCCGGAACTGCTCTCGACCATGCCGGAAAAGGCGTCGCAGATGTGCCGGCTCGGTGTGGATGAAATGGAACTGATCCCGTTTGACCGCGCGGTCGCCGATCTGGAACCGGAAGCTTTCCTGGACAGGCTGCGGGCGGAGATTGATGTCCGGGCGATCGTCGCGGGCTGGAATTACTCCTTCGGGAGAAGGGGACGGGGGAATGCCGGCCTGCTGACGGAAGACGGGCGGATCCACGGGTACCGGACGCTGATCGTGCCGCCGGAATCCCTGGAGGACGGCACCGCGATCTCCAGCAGCCTTGTCCGGATGAAACTCCGGGAGGGCAGTATCGACGAAGCGGCCCGGCTGCTCGGATATGAATACACGATCACGGGAACCGTCGCGCAAGGAAAGCGCCAGGGACGTGTCCTCGGTTTTCCTACCGCGAACATTACTCCCTGGAAACGCAAGGCGCTTCCGAAATACGGCGTATATACCTGCCTGCTGGAAACGGAAGGGGATACGCTGCCGGCCGTCGCGAACATCGGCGTGCAGCCGACGATCCCGTCCGGGAATGTGACCGTGGAAGCGCATATACTCGGAACCTGCCCCGAACTGTACGGGCAGAAGGTCCGCCTGACGCCGCTGACAATGCTGCGGGAGGAAAAGAAGTTCGCTTCGCCCGAAGCGCTCAAAGCTCAGATCGAAAAGGACAGGGAAGAGGCGCTGAAGTTGTTTGACATGGCATAGATGGCCAAAAAACGACCTTTCTGTTGCCTTGTTGCGGCAGGAAGAAAATGGTACAATATATTGAATCATTCCGACCGTACAGATCGGGATTTTCACCGAAACAGGAACGCAGTGATCCGCTTGAAACGACCAGGAGGAACAACATGCCTGCTACGAAATTTGATAAGGAATCCATTAAGAATACCATTATCGGAAAGATCCAGCGCTATAACGGCCTGACCATTGACGAGGCCTCCCCGCAGCAGATCTATCGGGCCGTGGCGTCCACGGTACGCGACCAGATCATGCAGAAGCTGATGATCAGCCGCGAGGCCTGGAAAAAACAAAAGGGAAAGAGCCTGTATTATCTCAGCGTGGAATACCTGATGGGCCGCAGCATGTACTGCAATATGCTGAACCTGCTGTCCACAAAGGAATATACCCAGGCCCTGGATGAACTGGGGATCAACATCAAAGATGTCCTCAAGGAGGAGCCGGAACCCGGCCTCGGCAACGGCGGCCTGGGACGGCTTGCCGCCTGCTTCCTGGACAGCCTGAGCTGCCTGGACCTGCCGGCGATGGGCTGCACGATCCGGTATGAATACGGCCTGTTCCGCCAGAAGATCGTGGACGGACAGCAGGTGGAAATGCCGGACAGCTGGCTGGAGAACGGCAATGTCTGGGAAACCGCCGTGATGGAAGACACCTGCGAGGTGCATTTCGGCGGACATGTGGACGAGATCGAGATCAACGGGCAGCAGAAATTCGTGACCCGCGACTATTACACCGTGGAAGCGGTTCCTTACGATATGCCTGTCGTCGGTTACGACGCCACGATCGTGAACCCCCTGCGGATGTGGTCCGCCCGGAGCCCGAAGAAACTGGACCTGGGCCGGTTTGGCGAAGGCCGCTTTGTCCAGGCTTCCGAGGAGATCGAGCTGGCCGAAGCGATCAGCAAGGTGCTCTATCCCGAAGACCGCCACTACGAAGGCAAGATGCTGCGGCTGAAGCAGCACTACTTCTTCACCAGCGCTTCCCTGCAGTATATCCTGAAGGATTACAAGAAGCGTTTCGGCAACGACATGAGCAAGCTGCCGGAAAAAGTCGTCATCCACATCAACGATACGCATCCCGGCATGGCAGTTCCCGAACTGATGCGCCTGCTGATCGACGAGGAAGGCCTGGGATGGGACGAGGCTTCCGCCATCGTTCAGAAGACCATTGCCTATACCAACCATACCATCATGTCCGAAGCGCTTGAAAAATGGCCGGTGGGCATGGTCCAGCAGCTGCTGCCGCGCTGCTACCAGATCATCTGTGAAATGAACCGCAGGCTGTGCGAACGGCTGTGGAATTTCTTCCCGGGAGACTGGGACCGCATCGCCCATATGGCGATCATCAGTTACGACAACGTCCACATGGCCAATATGTGCGTGGCGATGAGCTATTCCGTGAACGGCGTCAGCCAGCTTCACGGCGAGATCCTGAAGGCCGAAACCTTCCACGACTATAACCTGGTGATGCCGGAGAAGTTCTCCGCGATCACAAACGGTATTACCCACCGCCGCTGGCTGATGAGCTGCAATCCCGAGCTGACGGACCTGATCTGCCAGTCCATCGGAACCGGCTGGATCAAGGATCCGGAACGCCTGAGCGAGCTGCGCCCCTTCGCGGACGACGCCGCCTTCCGCAAAGAGTTCGCGAAGATCAAGCAGCACAACAAGGAACGGCTGGCCGACCTGCTCAAGGAACGCCAGGGAAGCATCGTGGATCCGTCCTTCATCTTCGATGTCCAGGCCAAACGCCTGCACGAGTACAAGCGGCAGATGCTGAACGCCCTGCATATCCTTGTGCTTTATAACCGCATCGTCAACGACGAGAACTATACAATGGAACCCCGGGTGTTCATCTTCGGCGCGAAAGCCAGTCCCGGATATTACCGCGCCAAACAGATCATCCGCATGATCTGCGCGCTGAGCAAACTGATCGAGCAGCATCCCCGGGCCCGGAAGATGCTGCAGGTGGTTTTCCTCGAAAACTATGACGTCAGCAGCGCCGAAGTGCTGATCCCCGCTGCGGAAGTTTCCGAACAGCTGTCCACCGCCAGCAAGGAAGCCAGCGGTACAGGCAACATGAAGTTCATGATGAACGGCGCGGTCACCATCGGCACGATGGACGGCGCGAATGTGGAGATCAGCCAGCAGGTCGGGATGGACAATATCTATATCTTCGGCATGCGGTCCGACACCGTCCGCGATATGTACCGTGAAAACAACTATAATCCCATGAACATCTTCGAGACAAACCAGGAGATCCGCCTGGCCATGACCCAGATGATCGACGGAACGCTGATGCCCGGGAACACCGCCGCGCTGCAGGACCTGTACCACAGCCTGCTGCTGGGCAACTGGGGATCCATGGGAGACAACTATTTCGTCCTGAAGGATTTCGGCTCCTACAGCATGGCGCAGCGGCGGCTGAACAACGATTACGCCGACCGCGACAAGTGGCTGAAAATGGCCGTCACGAATACAGCCATGTCCGGTGTTTTCTCCTCCGACAGGACCATCCGCGAATACAACGAGAAGATCTGGCATCTGGAACCGGTCAGCAATGCTTCCGCGAAGAAAACGGATCCCGCCGGTCCGAAAAAACCGGTCCGGATGAAATCCGGCAAATAACGGATCAAATAAATCAAGGCGCAGCCTGCACGGCTGCGCCTTCTTGTTATCTCCGGCGGGGATCAGCTCTTTTTGAAGAATCCGAGGATCTTGTTCAGGAATCCGCCGGCTTCCTTGGCGGCGTCACCGGTGAGATCGCCGAGCTGTCCTGTGACGCCCTTGACGACTTCCGTCAGCTGGGAAGCGTCCAGGTCGATGCCCAGCAGGTCCTTCACAACGTCCAGGGGATTCTTGGTGAACTTGGCGATGAGGTCCTTGTTTCCGGTCAGTTTGGCAACCAGGTCCGAGATGATCTTCTGAATATCCATAAGCGATCCTCCTTATATTGTTTTCCGTTCCGCGTATGAGCCGGACGGTGCTTCAATTACCGTTATTATATTGCAGAGCATTTTGAAAAACAAGGGAAAAGGCAGAAAAAAGCGCCCCGCGGGCAACAGGGGCTTGAAGGCGGGTAAAGATTGCGCTACAATCTGTATAAAGAAACAACTTAATCCAATACAGGAGGAGATCATATGGCTACTGCAAAGAAAACGACTGCCGCGGCGAAAAAGACGACCGCTGCCGAAAAGAAAACGACCGCCGCCGTAAAGAAGACCGCGGCCGCAACCGCAAAAAAGACCACAACCGCCGTAAAGAAGACGACGACCTCCGCGAAGAAGCCGGCGACAACCGCGAAAAAGACGACCGCCGCCGCGAAGAAGCCGGCGACAACCGCGAAAAAGACGACCGCCGCGAAGAAGCCGGCGGCAACCGCGAAAAAGACGACGACCGCCGCGAAGAAGACGACGACCGCCGCGAAAAAGACGACGACCGCCGCGAAAAAGACGACGACCGCCGCGAAGAAGCCGGCGACAACCGCGAAGAAGACGACGACCGCTGCGAAAAAGACGACGACCGCCGCGAAGAAGACGACTGCCGCAAAGGTCCCCGCAACCGCCAATACCAGCATGAAGGTGACCGCGGCTGAGAAAAAGCTGATCGAAGCGTACCGCGGAGCGTCCGCAGACCTGAAAAAGGTGTCCCTGAAGGTGCTGAAAGGCGAATATGCCGATGCGGCGATCAAGCTGCTTGACACCGTGGGCGGCGGACTGGAATCCGGCGCTGACGGAATCGGCGGAGCGATCGGCAACGTATTGGGCAACCTGCTGAACGGCAAAAAGTAAAAACACCGCAAAAAAAACGGGCGTCTGAATCAGTCAGACGCCCGGTTTATATCGGAGAGGGGAAGGATCATTCACACACGATCTCCACATCGCCGTTGACGATCAGCCGGAAACCGGGCTTGCCCGCGTTTTCAGGCTCGCCACCGTTGATCCGGTAGCCTTTTCCGGCTAGCTCCGCGCTGGCGGCGGAAACATTGATCGGAGCGCCGGCAGGAACCTGGCCTTCCGTGACGGAGATCAGTTTGCCGCGGACATAGGTGAAGGTGCAGCCCCTGCAGGTCACCTTGCACATATGGCTTTCATCCACGGCGATATCAGCGGCGGCTGTCTTCTGGACCTTTACGTCAACCACCAGATCGGAAGTGATGTTTGTGATCGTGAATTCCTTTACAGGCTCGGCCGGATGCACCCGGATCCCGTTCAGGGTCCAGCTGACGATCGGATCCTCAGAGGTGACGAGCACATAACCGTAATCTTCGAACTGCAGGGAGGCGGCAAGGTTGTCGTCGATCACTTTGCCGGTATCATCCAGCCGCTTCAGGACTTTGGAAGTGGCGGTGACGGTAAACGGACCGGCCGGCTGTTCCGCGGCAGGCGTTTCTTCCACAACAGGTTCCGGCGCGGCCGGATTGTCGGCTGTAACGGGAGGCGCTTCAGCGGGAGGCGCTTCGGTCGGGGCCGGCGTTACGGCAGGCGTTTCCTCAGCGGCGGCATCCATGCCGGAGATCAGCAGCTGAACCTTGTCGGAATCGATCTTGTAACCATTTCCATTCACATGGGCATATACCGTCCATCCGTGCATGGATTCGGGCACCTTGCTCAGCGTGATCTTCTTTTTGTTTGGATTCTGCACCTTCACGCCCTTGACAGCGCTGGAAAGCTGCTTTCCGGTATAGGCGCTGCCCGTGGCCGGATCGATAAAATACCAGGTGACGGTCTTTACCGTGCCTTTTGTACTGATCGAGAAGGAAACTGTGCCGCCCTTTTTGACGGTGGCGGTTTCCGGCTGCTTGGTGATCTTCGGCTTACTGCCGGCAAACGCGTTTGCCGCGACAGCAAACACAAGGATGAAAACCAGGACGAGCCCGATGACCTTTTTCATGAAATACGCCTCCTGTAAATGGATGCTGATTATGAAATAATGATATCATATATTCATGATTTATACAAGATTTTGCAACAATTCGGGCCAGCTTATTGCTTGTCCCGGAGGGAAAGCAGCCGGATCACGACGGATTCAACGGCGCCTTCCTGCTGGATCCGTCCGGATTTGACCGCGTATTCGGTATCAAAGCAGATGCGTACGGCGTTTTTGACCTGGCCTCCGGTATAACCGGAAGCCTGGCGCAGATACTGTTCCACCGCGAAGGAAGGAACGCCGAGCGCGGAACGGATAAAGTCGCCGCTTCTTTTTTCATACTGCATGATCTTGATATGCTGAAGCAGGCGGTACTGCCGCAGAAGCATCGCCAGGATGGACATGCGGTCTGTTCCGGAAAGCAGCTGGTTGCGCAGCAGGAGCAGGGCGCGGCTTTTCTGTCCCGTGACGACAGCGTCCACCATCTGGAAGACCGTGCATTCCGTGGAAGGGGTGGCAAGCGCGGTCACATCGGAGGAAAGGACAGCGGGACGGTCGCCGGCATAGGAGGCCAGCTTGATGATCTCTGAACGGAGCAGGCCGGCGTCGTCGCCCACCGTGAAAATCAGGTATTCAGCGGTCCGGTCGTCACATTCCTTGCCGGCCTGCCGGAACGCGTCTGTCACAAAACGGACAAGCTCCGGACCGCGCAAAGGGGAAAACGTGACGACCCCGCCGAGTTTCTTCACCGCGGTGTAGAGCTTTTTCCGGCCGTCCGGCTTCCCGGTGCAGTAGAAGAGCAGGATGGTGGTTTCCGGGACGGAGGGAAGCCAGGAGATCAGTTTTTCATCAGCTTCCGCGCGGCCGGACAGCGCGGGAAGGTCGCGGACGACGACCAGCCGGCGGTCCGCCATGAAGGGCTGCGTTTCCGCGTCCGCGATCAGGCGGTCCGTGTCAGGATCCTCAAGCACCGTCTCGTTCAGCGCTTCCATTCCCGCGGGAAGGACAGCGCTCCGCAATCCGGCCAGGGCTTCCTGCTTGAGCGCTTCTTCCTCGCCTTCAAACAGGAGGACAGAGGGCAGGGACCCCTGGGAAAGCGCACGGGAAAAATCTTTGCGATCCATGAAAGAACCTCCGTCAGGTGATCAGTCGGAAACGAACGGGATGACCGTATAACGGCCTTCCTCAAACAGGACGGTGAGCGCGCCGGATTCCGGGGTGCCGTATACCGGAATATTCCCGACGCGGTCACGGAACGCCCGGAGCCGGTTATCCTTCCGGCAGCTGAGCAGGATCACCTCAGGGGAGACTGCGGCAAGGAAGGATTCCGAGGTGGAAGCGGATGAACCGTGATGCGCGGCTTTGAGCACATCAGCCGGCGCGGCGGCATACCGCTCATAGGTTCCGGTCAGGTCGCCCGTCTGGAGCAGCACCGTGCCTCTGAGCGTCAGCCGGGAGACAAGGGAATAATGGTTCGCATCCTGCCCGGGACGCGTTTTTCCCTTTTCCGGCCAGAGCACCGCCAGCGTACCGGAAGGAAGCGGCAGCACATCGCCGCGCCCCAGTGCGCGGATCTCCGTGCCGGAAGCGCGCAGCTCCCCGAGCAGCGCAAGGAAATCCGGATGGATATCCTGGGCTTCCGCGCCGTCCGGCAAATAGATCCGCCGGATGGGGATGCCGTCGTCGATCATGGAGCGCAGACCGCCGGCGTGATCGGCATGCAGGTGCGTCAGGATGACGGCGTCCGGTACAAGGCGGCGTGCGCGCAGCCAGCCGCTGAGGGTCGCGTCATTCTCGCCGGTATCGATCACATATACTTTGTCCTGGTCCCACAGCACCGCGGCGTCCGCGTTGCCGGCGCTGAACTGGATATATTCGGTGGCGTCATGCGGAACGGGAAGCAGGGACAGGACAAGCGCGGCGGTGCCGGCAGCCAGGCATACGGCGCGGAACAGGCGGCGGAAACGGAGAAAGGAACAGCAGCCCAGGAAAAGGAGCAGGACGCCGGCGGCAGTGGCGGCATTCGGCATATGGATCCAGAGCGTCAGCCCCGGTACGGAACCGAGGGAACGGATGCCGGACAGCAGCAGGCCGGTGACCGCGGAAAGCGGACCGGACAAAAGGGAAGAAAGGCCGGGCACGGGAAGCAGCAGCAGCGCCAGCCAGAACAGCAGGATCAGCACACTGAAGACCAGCGTGGCGGGCAGGTTCACAAGGAACACCAGCAGCGGCAGGCGCTGGAAGAACACCAGTTCAGGAAGCAGGACGCCCAGCTGCGCGCCGAAGGTGATCACCAGGGAATCGAACAGCGCGCGGGGGAACTTTTTCCGGAAAGGATTGTGGCGGCGGGATAACGGGGCAAACCAGAGAATCCCGAACACCGCGCAGAAGGAAAGCTGGAAGGAAGCCGAGGCCACCTGGACAGGGGAAAGCAGCGTCATGATGAACAATACGCCGCAGAGCAGGTGAATACCGGAACGCGGACGGTTCAGGCGCTTTCCCTCCGCCGCGAGCAGGAGCAGGAGCGACGCGCGGATCACCGGCTGGCTCATACCGCACAGGGCGGCGTAGGCAAAAAGAACCGCCGCGTAAAGGCAGATCCGGGTTCCCTGGCGAAGCCGGAGCAGGCGGAACAGCGCGGCCAGCACCCCGATCAGGATCCCGACATGGAATCCGCTGACGGACAGGATATGCGCGATCCCGAGATTCGAGAAAGACTGGCGGTCTTCTGAAGGGATCAGGGAACGCATTCCCAGCAGCAGCGCCGCCGCGTAGGATCCGGTCTCTTCCCCGAGCGCTTCACGGAGCGAAACGGACAGGCTGTGGCGGATCGCGGCGACCGTGCCCGCAAAGGAGAAATGATCCGGCCTGAGCACCGCCAGGTCATCCCTCCCGTACAGCCCGACCGTGATGCCGCGCTGCAGCAGGGATTCCCGGAAGTTGTATCCGTCCGGGTTAACGGCACCGCGGGGATGATACAGGGAGGCGCGGAAGGAGACCGCTGTTCCGGGAAGCAGGTCGTCCTGCGGTTCATCGGAATAAAAAGTCCAGTAAGCTCCGGCCCCAAGCGGCCGGCCGTCCAGTTCAACATCTGACAGGTACAGGCGGTATTGTCCGAAGGAACCGGTCGTCACTTCATCGGAGATGACGCCGCGGACATCGTAGTCGTTTTCAGCCGGCAGGGCGGGATGAAAGGAAAAGCATCCGGCACAGACGCCCAGCGCGAAACAGGCGAGCACACAGGCGGTAAAGCGAAGGAGGCCCTTCAGCAAAAGCGCCGCGAACAGCGCAAACAGCAAAGCGCATAACGGAAAGAGGATACCGATGGTATCCCTGCCCAGAAAAACACCCGCAACCAGCGCAAGTGCTGCGGGCGGAAGAAGCCAGCCCCGCTGACGCCGCGTCATAGTTCGATGAGGGCGCCGGCTTCGGCAAGCTGTGTTTCCGGAAAAACGCCGCGGGATTCTTCCAGGAGGATCCGGCGGGGAATGAACGGATTGAGATGGGTAATGATGAGCGATCCCGCTCCGGCTTCCAGGGCCAGGCGCGCGGCAAGCTCCGCTGAGAGGTGTGGTTTTTCCTCCGTCCACGCTTCACGGGGGAATAATCCGTCCGCAAGCAGCAGGCCGCACCCGCGGTAATCTTCCGCCAGCGAGGGCAGAGTGTTCGTATCGCCGGTATATCCGAAGGTTTTTCCTTCGAAGGCGACCGTATATCCGACGGCAGGCACAGGATGGCGGGCTGCCCTGACGCGGACAACAGCACCGCCGGCCTGCAGCGTATCGCCGGCGGAAACCTCGGTAAAATCAAAACAGGATACAGAGGAAACCAGGCGGTACAGGGCCGCGTCCGGGTCCGCCGGACCGTAGACGGGCAGCACCCGGTTCAGTGCCTGGAGGCGGTACATCAGCACGGGGACATCCGCTGCGTGATCGAAATGCCAGTGGGAGATGAACAGCGCCGTCAGCGATTCCGGAGCGGTGAGCGCCGTCAGCGCGCTGAGGACGCCGCTTCCCAGGTCAAACTGAAAAAGATCGTCGCCGGCCTCCAGCAGGTAACCGGAGGTGGCCCCGCGGCTGGCCGGAAACGGACCGTTGACGCCAAGCAGGTGCAGCTTCATCATGCGTCCGTCACAGCTCCTTTACATCGCCGCCGTTGTCCCGGATCACCCGGGAAATAAGGGAGACGGCGGAAGCCACTTCATCCTTTCCGGGGTCCAGGATCCACAGGCTGACTGTTTCCCTTTTTTCACCCAGGCAGTCATTCAGCGCGTCGGCGTTCATGCCGTAATAAGACGGCAGGGCGAGCATTTTCTTCAGCGCGGCGTGCAGATCCTGCGGCGCGGCATACATGGAACCGTCGATCATAATGGTCTGCATATTCAAATCCTCCGGTACGGAATGGAACGATGTGTACACCGGAATTATACCATACAAAACCGGGAAGGAACAAGGAGAACAGCAGAAAGAGCAAACAAAAACGGACCCGCCTGCGGAGGCGGATCCGGAGATTGCGGATTTCAGATGCCTTTGCCGGTCCGGACAGAGAAGGCAAGCATATAAGCGGCAAAAGCGGCTTCGATGGTAATGATCCGTGTATCGGTGGTGGCGAGCAGGCGGAGCACCGGCAGGTCCCGTCCAATCTGCTGGGACGCAAGGAACTGATACAGCAGGACCAGCAGGATGACGGCGGCGGGGATCCACAGCAGCCAGGCGAAAGGCTCACGCAGGCGCGTCGCGCCGGCCAGCGGCAGCAGCAGCGCGAGCAGCACGCCGAGCAGGACGCCGAGCAGCAGGGAACCGAAATAACCGTCCATCGCGTAGAACAGCGGCGTCAGCAGGCACAGCGCAAGCAGCATGCCGAGCGGCACCAGGAGCACGGTCAGTTTTCTGAGGAACACGGATCGTTCATCTCCTTCCTGATCTTTTCAAGCATTTTACGGTCCTTTTCATCCAGGAGCGCTGTTTCCAGGAGATCCGGGCGGAAAGTCAGCGTTGCCTTCAGGCTTTCCATGCGCCGCCATTCGCGGATCTTCGCGTGGTCTCCGTTCAGGAGCACCTCCGGCACCTCCATCCCGTCCAGGTCGCGCGGACGGGTATACTGGGGATATTCCAGCAGGCCGTCGGAAAAGGATTCCTCCTCCGGGCTGTCGGCGCTGCCGAGCACGCCGGGGATGAAACGGGCCACGCAGTCGACGAGCACCATGGAGGCAGGCTCACCGCCGGTCAGGATATAGTCTCCGATGGAGATCTCCTCGTCTACGCATGTGTCCAGCGCTCGCTGGTCAACGCCCTCATAATGGCCGCACAGGAGGATCAGTTCCTTTTCCCGGGCAAGCTCGCGGGCGAGGGAAGTCGTCAGTTTTTTTCCGCGCGGGCCGAGATAGATGCGGCGCGCGGAGGGATATTCGGCACAGGCGGCAGACATCGCGTCCATGATCGGCTGAGCCATCATGACCATGCCGGCGCCGCCGCCGAAAGGATAATCGTCGGTATTGTGATGCTTGCAGTTCGAATAGGGACGGATGTCCGTCACGCGGACATCGAGCAGGCCTTGCTCCCGGGCGCGGCCCAGGATACTCGCGGAAAAGAAACTGTCAAACATCTCCGGGAAGATCGTCAGGATATTGACGCGGAAGGGTTCGCTCATGAACGGACCGCCACCTCCTCCAGCCGGTCACGGACCACCCGGATGGTCCTGCCGGCGGCATCCACCTCGGGAAAGACGGCCCTGAGCGCCGGCGCCATCAGCGTCCCGGTGCCGGTCCGGAAGACCCAGGTATCCACCGTGCCGTACTGCAGCACGTCGGTCAGCGTGCCGATTACTTCGCCGGCCTCGTCGCGCGCCTCACAGCCGATCAGGTCGGCAATGAGCACAGCGCCCTCCTCCAGGGGGGCGGCATGGGCCCGGTCCACATACAGATCGGCCCCGCGGAAAGCTTCCGCCGCTTCCGCGCTGTCACTCCCGTCCAGGAACGCATAGACAAATCCGTCCCGGATCCTCGCAGTCCGGACAGACACCGGCTCGTACCCGGTTGCCGCTTTGCGGTACAGGGTCTGCCAGCGGTGAAACATCTCAATGTCGGCGGCGTAGGAACGGAGCTTGCATTCCCCGCGGACGCCCTGGGGTTTCAGCACGGTGGCGATCATCAGATAATCATTCATCAAAGAAACCTTCCTTCGGTGAAAGCACGGCGGGATCCGTGAATCGGATCCCGCCGGACATGGCTGTAAAACTTATTGGATCTCAACAAAAACAGGCTTGCTGTTCTTGAGCGTAGCGGCCTTGATCACGGCGCGGATCGCCTTGGCGATGCGGCCCTGCTTGCCGATAACCTTACCCATATCATCTTCAGCCACATGGAGCTCCAGAATCACTGCTTCAGGTCCTTCGGTTTCGGTAACGCTGACCTGTTCGGGATGCTCCACCAGAGACTGTGCCACAAAGGTTAA
>JAEEGL013837608.1_pt1 | contig 13150 bp, 10 predicted proteins | sample 9134231 | NCBI WGS metagenome assembly JAEEGL01 (sample SAMN16246548, study PRJNA631951) | gut metagenome | biome: gut microbiome; feature: rumen; material: fiber-attached | host: Bos | place: Iran: Karaj | collected 2018-10
ATATCAAATGTAACTTCGATTTGTGGCACTCCGCGCGGTGCGGGAGCAATACCGTCAAGTCTAAATAAACCTAATTGTTTATTATCTCTTGCAAACTCACGTTCACCTTGAAGAACATTGACTTCAACTTGAGTTTGACCATCCGCGGCGGTTGAGAATACTTGGCTCTTTTTGGTAGGAATTGTTGTATTTCTATCGATAATCTTTGTCATAACTCCGCCCATTGTTTCGATTCCGAGTGAAAGCGGTGTTACATCCAAAAGGAGTAAGCCTTTAACGTCTCCTCCAAGAACTCCGCCCTGAAGTGCCGCCCCGATTGCAACGCATTCATCGGGATTTATGCCTTTAAATGGGTCTTTGCCTATTAATTTTTTAACTGCTTCTTGAACTGCCGGGATTCTTGAAGAACCACCGACCATAAGGACCTTATCTATTTGAGAAATTTCCAGGCCTGAATCTTTAAGTGCCTGGCGAACAGGACCCATTGTGCTTTCAACAAGGTCAGAAGTAAGTTCATCAAATTTAGCTCTACTTAAAGTTAAATCAAGGTGTTTCGGACCCGTTGCATCAGCCGTGATAAATGGCAGATTTATCGATGCCGAAGTCATACCCGAGAGTTCGATTTTTGCTTTTTCGGCTGATTCTTTTAGCCTTTGCATCGCCATTTTATCGGATTTGAGGTCTATACCGTTTTCGGATTTAAAGGAAGAAACCATCCAATCTACTATTCTCTGGTCAAAATCATCTCCGCCCAAACGGTTATTTCCCGCTGTTGCCAAAACTTCTTGGACTCCTTCACCCATTTCAATTATGGAAACATCGAACGTACCGCCACCTAAGTCATAAACCAAAACTTTTTGGTCGTTTTCTTTATCTATACCATAAGAAAGCGCTGCAGCTGTTGGCTCATTAATAATACGTTTAACATTAAGACCGGCAATTTTCCCCGCATCTTTTGTAGCCTGACGCTGAGAATCCGTAAAATAAGCAGGGACTGTTATTACCGCTTCGGTTACCTTATCTCCGAGATAGCTTTCTGCATCACTTTTAAGTTTTTGCAAAATCATAGCGGAAATTTCTTGTGGAGTATATGATTTTCCATCAATCGTTACTTTGTAATCGGTTCCCATTTCTCTTTTGATAGAAATGACGGTTCTTTCAGGGTTGGTAATAGCCTGACGCTTTGCAACTTGGCCTACCATTCTTTCGCCTGTTTTAGAAAATGCAACAACCGAAGGAGTAGTTCTCGAGCCTTCCGCATTAGGAATTACTACCGGTTCGCCTCCCTCTATAACTGATACACATGAATTTGTTGTTCCAAGGTCAATACCTATAATTTTTGCCATAATAAAATTCCTCCTAAATTTTGTATAAATAATTTTTTATAAACAATTTATTTTCAAATCGGTTATCCCGATTTTTAACTAATTTGTGACTTCAACCATAGCGTGCCTTATTATTCTTTCGCCCATTTTATAGCCTTTCTGATAAACTAGCGAAATAAAGTTTTGTTTTTCTTCTTCGCTATCTTTATGAGCTATTGCATTATGAATGTTGGGGTCAAAATCTTCGCCCACACTACCAAAAGTCTCCACTTTCAAATTTTTAAATGCACTATTGAATTGATTCTTGAGTAGCTCTAAGCCTTTTTTATATTCTTCGCTTTGATTTTCCGACGATTTTAACGCTAAATCCAAACTGTCCGCAATCGACAAAATATTTTTTACCGCCAAAGCTGAAGCATCGGAATAAATTGCGTCTTTTTCTTTTTCGGAACGCTTTCTGAAATTATCGTACTCGGCAGCAGTTCTAAGTAGTAGCTCTTTCGTTTCTTTTAGCTCTTTTGTAAGCTTTTCGCAAGAGCTACATTTGCCTTTAGGCTCCGTTTTTTTAGAGTCTAAATTTTCGCCGTTAATCTTTTTGTCTTCTTTTTTTACATCTTTGGATTTTTCTTTGAAACTCACCTGTATTTACTTCTCCTTTCGGTATTTCATAATTAGTAGTTTTCTAGTATTTTTCCAAGCAAAACTCCAATCAGCGAAGCCACGTACTGAATTTGCGAGGAAACGTGACTATAATTCATTCTGGTAGGCCCTATAACGCCTATGCTTCCGGACTTCCCTCCAACGTTATAGCGAGCTGCCACAACGCTTGCTTGCTTTAATTCTCTATAAATATTTTCATCTCCTATAACAAAATTAAGTCCGTACTCAGATATATCCATCAAATTAATTATTCTATCTTTATTTTCTAAAAAGCTAAATATCTCTATCAAAGCTTCAGGTGAAAGACTTTGATTGGCAAGAAGATTTTTTTGTCCTTTTACCTTTACTTCTATCTCACAGGCCTCTTCCGCCGCCTTCATAAGTGCATCTATAACCGGCGTAATCAAAAGTAGCATTTGGTTATCATTTCCAACCATGAAATCCATATGTTCGGGAGTCACATACCTTAAGAGCCCGCCTCTGAACTTTTCATTAAGAACACTTCCGAGCATACTTAGAATATCGGAATTTAATTCATATTCACACTTGAAAAGCTTATTTTTTATCATACCGCTAGACGTCATTAGAACTAGCATTGCGCTCTGACGCCCTATCTGGACAAACTTTATATCTCGGACCGTTGACTCGGAATTCGGCGGAGTTGTGATAATAACGGCATAATCAGTGATTTCAGCTAAAACTTTTGCTGCTGCTTCCAACAAACTTTCAGGGTCAGTAGCCGACATAGCTAAAATGCCATTAATAAAACTCTTTTCTTCATTTTGCAGTGGCTTTTCAGGCATTAATCTGTTAATGTATAATCTGTAGCCTTGATATGAAGGAATTCTTCCTGCCGAAACGTGAGGCTGAAACAAATAGCCTATTTCGGAAAGGTCGGCCATCTCGCTCCTTATGGTAGCCGGCGAAAAAGAAAGATCTAGATCTTCACAAACCGCCTTAGACCCAACAGGATAGCCCGTTGCAATATACCTATCGACTATTGCGGCAAGAACCCTAAATTTTCGGTCTATCGGTTCCAGTTTTCTCACCTCGTTTTATAATTTAGCACTCTAACGGTTCGAGTGCCAATAATTAAACTTTACCACTTATTTTTTATTCTGTCAACACTTATTTTCAAATTATTTTAAAAAGAGGTTTTATATGATAATAATGTCTATCGATTTCGGAAAAACAAGAACGGGTCTTGCCCTTTGCGACAAAGAAGAAACACTTGCCTTTCCGCTTGAAGTAGTAAATGAAAAAAATTCGGAACTTTTATGCGAAAAAATATCAAAAAAAATAACCGAAAACAAAGTAGAAAAAATTGTTTTCGGACTACCCAAAAATATGGATGGCAGTTTGGGAGAAAGTGCCCAGAGAGTAAAAGAAGTTGCAAAAATCCTCCAAACAAAAACAGATATAGAAATTGATTTTTGGGACGAACGCCAAACGACCATTTCCGCCCACGCATATTTAAACACAACAAATACACGAGGCAAAAAAAGAAAAAGTATAATCGACGCAGTAAGCGCGGTGATTATACTTGAAAATTATTTAAGTTACAGGAAAACCTCTAAAAATTCTTTATAAATATTTATTCTCCGTAATAGCATTTAAGATAGAGTTCTTTTACTTCACTAACCAGTGGATATCTTGGATTTGTACCTGTACACTGGTCTTGGTGCGCACGCTCGGAGAGTATATCAATCTTACTTAAAAAATCTTGTTCAGACAAACCATACTCTTTTAGCGTTAAAGGTATACCAAAATGCTTATTTAAATCTTTTATGGCAAAGATTAATTTTTCTATCGCTTCATTTTTATCTCCGCCAAAGCCCAAAATATGTGCAATGGAAGCATATTTTTCATCAGCAATGAAATGTTCGTATTTAGGAAAACTTACAAATTTTGACGGCTTTTGCGCATTATAAGCTATAACATAAGGCAGAAGTATCGCATTTGCCCTACCGTGCGGAATATGGAACTCTCCGCCAAGTTTATGCGCCATCGAATGATTAAGTCCCAAAAGCGCATTCGAAAAAGCCATTCCCGCAATAGTCGCAGCGTTATGCATTTTTTCGCGCGCCTCTAAATCGTGTTCGCCACCATCATAAGAGCGTTTTAGGTAATCAAAAACAAGTTTTGCCGCCTTTTCTGCCAGAGCGTCCGTATAATCGCTCGCCATGGTGGAAACATAGGCTTCTATCGCATGAGTCAGAACGTCCATGCCCGTATCGGCGGTTGCAGATTTTGGCAAAGATTTTACGAACTGTGGGTCAATTATTGCAACACTTGGAGTCAGATAGTAATCAGCAAGTGGATATTTTATATTTTCTTTTCTATCGGTTATTACGGAAAAAGAAGTAACCTCCGAACCCGTACCGGACGTTGTCGGAACGGCAATCAACGGTATTTTATGGCTTTTTGGATATCTATATATTCTTTTTCTTATATCCATAAACTGCATTTTAAGCATTTCAAAATTCATTTCGGGATATTCATAAAACAGCCATATGGCCTTTGCGGCATCAATGGCAGAGCCACCGCCCAAAGCAATAATAGAATCGGGGTTAAATTCTTTTGCGGTTTTGAGTCCCTGCCAAACCGTTTGAACATCTGGGTCGGGACTAACATTCGAAAATACTTCAAAATAACACTTTTCTTTCCTTTTACCAAGCTGATATGTAACCATATCTACATAGCCGAGTTTTACCATTGTTTCATCGGTTATTATGAGAACTCTATTTATATTGTCCATGCTTTGAAGATAAGATATAGAGCCATTTTCGAAATATATTTTCGGCGGAATTTTAAACCACTGCATATTAACCCTCCTATTAAAAACTCTTTTTATATTTATCAGATTTTCCACGGATATGTTTTGCGTAGTTGAATTTTTTCCCCACGAACCACAACCGAGCGTAAGCGAAGGAACACCGCAGTTGTATATATCCCCAATTGCCGCTTGAGAGGATGGGGAATTAATAATAATCCTGCCGGCATGCATTGTGATTCCGAAATCTTCCTCGAGCTTTTTATCGCCGGTATGCAAAACCGCAGTATGACCTTCTCCACCGTATGCTAAAACTTTTCGGCAAAATTCAAAACCCTCTTTTGCGCTGCTTACTTTATAGTAAGAAAGAACGGGAGACAATTTTTCCATGGAAAGAGGATAATCAGCACCCACCGCATCAAGAGCAGCTACTAAAATTTTTGTATTTTCAGGCACATCAAATCCTGCATTTTTCGCTATTTCATAAGCACTCTTACCCGCTACTTTTCCGTTAAGAATATTTTTTTCGGGTATTATCATATACTTTTCGAGTAAAGCTATCTCATCTTTATTTAAGAAATAGCAATCGTTTTTTCTCAAAATTTCTTCGAATTTATCAGATATATCTCTATCAACTATAACTGATTGCTCGGAAGCACAAATCATGCCGTTATCAAAAGTCTTAGATAAAATCAAGTCATTACAAGCTCTTTTCAAATCCGCACTTTTTTCTATATAGCAAGGAACATTCCCGGGGCCAACCCCTAATGCGGGCTTACCTGTGGAATAAGCCGATTTCACCATTCCCGAACCGCCTGTTGCAAGAACAACGTCTACTCCACTATGGTTCATAAGCCGTGTTGTAGCTTCGATAGAAGGTGTTTCTATCCATCCGATACAATATTTTGGAGCTCCCGCTTTAATCGCTGCCTCCCGTAAAAGCTCTACTGCTTTTACGGAGCATTTCTGAGCGCCCGGATGAAATGCGAAAATAATCGGATTTTTCGTTTTTGCACAAATAATAGATTTAAAAATTGCCGTGGAAGTAGGATTGGTAACGGGCGTAACACCCGCAATTACACCAAGAGGTTTTGCAATTTCCACATACCCTTCGTTATCGTTTTTTGAAATAATCCCAACGGTTTTTTTATCTTTAATGTTATTCCACACATATTCGGAAGCAAACATATTTTTAATTATTTTATCTTCAAAAATTCCTCGTCCGGTTTCTTCAACTGCCATTTTTGCAAGTTCCACTCTATGCTCCATAGCAGTAGCCGCCATGGCTTTGGAGATTCTATCCACATCTTCTTGCGTAAGTACTTCGTACTCTTTTAAAGCTTCTCTTGCATTCTCTACCAAAACATCAACAGCTTTTAAAGTCTCGCTTGAATACTCTTTTGAATCCATAAAAACCCTCCTCTTTTATAATCTATGAAAAACATTCTTTTACTGCACTTATTTTACGACAACATTTAAAAGCCTATCCTTAACATATATTACTTTGACTATTTCCTTACCCTCCGTATGCCTTGCAAAAGATTGGTCATTTTTAGCCGCATCAAGCGCCTCTTGTTCTAAAATTCCACAGGGGCAATTTATTTTTCCTCTGAATTTTCCATTAACTTGAAGTACTATCTGGACTTCTTCATTTTTAAGTTTCGACTCATCAAAAACAGGCCACATATAAATACTCGCAAAGCCCTTGCCTAGCCTACATTTTTCCCAAACTTCCTCCGCCACGTGAGGCGCAAAAGGACAAAGGAGTAATGTAAAAATTTTCAAATACTCGGAAGTTATAAATCCTTCTTCGTAAATTTCATTGATTAAAGTCATAAGAGCTGCGATTGCCGTATTAAATTTAAGCGCTTCGATATCCTCTGAAACTTTTTTTATTGTTTTATGGAAATTTGATTCCAATTTTGCGCTTATTTTTTTACTATCGTCAATTAAATTCTGCAAGGCAAAAAAGCGTTCAACAAATCTTCTGCTTCCTTTTATTCCCGCCGTGTTCCAAGGAGCAGGCTTTTCAAAATCCCCGATAAACATTTCGTAAATACGCATAGTATCGGCACCATACTCGGCAACTATATCATCAGGATTTACAACGTTTCCACGTGATTTACTCATCTTTTCGTTATTTTCTCCAAGTATCATACCATGGCTAGTACGTTTGAAATAGGGTTCGGGTGCGCCGACAACTCCGATATCATATAAAAATTTATACCAAAATCTGCTATAAAGCAAATGAAGAGTTGTGTGTTCCATTCCGCCGTTATACCAATCAACAGGCATCCAGTATCTTATCGCTTCGGGGTCTGCCAAAGCTTTGTCGTTATGTGGGTCTAAATAACGAAGAAAATACCAAGATGACCCTGCCCACTGTGGCATTGTATCGGTTTCTCTTTTTGCTTTTCCGCCACACTTCGGGCAAGTAGTGTTGACCCATGAAGTTATATTTTCAAGCGGAGATTCCCCACCCTCTAGAATTTCAAAGTTTTCAATATCGGGAAGCTCAAGCGGCAAACTTTCTTCCGGAATTGGTACATATCCGCATTTTTCGCAGTGAACTATCGGAATCGGTTCCCCCCAATATCTTTGGCGAGAAAAAACCCAATCACGGAGCTTATAGTTAACTTTTGCCTTGCCACAAGCTAAACTTTCAAGAGTTTCTATTACTTTTTTCTTGGCATCTTCTGATGCGAGTCCATCTAATTCGCCTGAATTTATGAGCTTGCCGTTTTCATCTATCACGGTTATTAAATCCAAGCCATATTTATTTGCAAACTCTTTATCCCTTTCATCGTGTGCAGGCACCGCCATTATTGCACCCGTTCCGTAGCTCATAAGAACGTAATCGGAAACAAATATCGGTACTTCTTTTCCGTTTATTGGATTTACTGCATGAATGCCCTCAATTTTTAATCCTGTTTTGTCTTTATTTAATTCCGTACGCTGAAAATCAGATTTTTTCTTACTTTCCGTTTGATATTCTCTGATTTTATCTATGTTCTTTATGATATTTTCATTTTCTTTTATAAATGGATGTTCCGGAGAAATAACCATGTATGTAACGCCGTATATGGTATCGGGGCGAGTTGTATAAATTCTAATTTTTGAATTTGTACTCGTTTTGAAATCAACTTCCGCTCCCGTTGACCTACCAATCCAGTTTGTCTGCTGAGTTTTAACTCTTTCAGGATAATTGACTAACTTTAAATCATCAATCAGTCTTTGTGCATATTCTGTTATCTTGAGCATCCACTGCGACTTCGTTTTTTGAATAACTTCGCTTCCGCAACGCTCACACGCACCACCGACAACTTCTTCATTTGCCAAAACACACCTACAAGAAGTACACCAATTAACGCTTGCCTCACTTTTATACGCAAGACCTTTTTTAAACATTTGCAAAAATATCCACTGCGTCCATTTATAGTACTTTGGCGAAGTTGTATCTACTTCTCTGCTCCAGTCAAACGAAAGACCCAAAGATTTTAATTGCTTTTTAAATCTTTCAATATTCTTTTGCGTTACTATTTTGGGATGAATTCTATTTTTTATGGCATAGTTTTCAGTCGGTAAACCAAAGGCATCCCAGCCCATGGGATAAAGTACGTTAAAGCCTTGCATTCTCTTCTTTCTGGCCACAATATCGATGGCCGTATAGCTCCTCGGGTGTCCGACGTGCAGTCCTTGACCCGAAGGATAAGGAAATTCAACCAACGCATAAAATTTTTCTTTATCATATTCGTTTTTGGCATGAAAAATGCCCTCTTTTTCCCATAAGTCTTGCCACTTGGATTCAAAATTTTTAGGATTATATTTTTCGGTTTGTTTACACATAAAAACTGCCCCTTATTTTCTTATTTATCGTGTTTATTTGTTCCAGAGACTCTCCAAATCATAAAGCTCCCTTGCTTCTTTGGCAAAAACAAGAACAATAACATCTTTGTAATCTATCAGTATCCATAAATTTGAAATTTTGCCCTCGCTACCTGCGGGCAAAACACCGATTTCTTCCATTTTTACTTCCACTTCATCCGCAAGAGCCTTAACGTGCGTACTACTCGTACCTGTTGCAATAACAAAGTAATCCGTCAAATCTGTTTTACCTTCAATTTTTAAAATACTGACGTCAAGTGCTTTTTTATTTTCCAAAATTTCTTTTATTTTATTTGCTTTTTCGATTGGTTCCATATTTTAATACCTCTTTTTTATTTTTTTCTGATATGATTTGGTTATATGTTTCAAAAGTGTTTTTATTAATTTCCATTTGTGCTGAAATACATCTCTTTATAGACGTCGAAAGTTTAGCTAGCATTGCCCCCTCCAAATCTACTTTCGAAAGTCCTCTTAAATACACCACGTCTGGCCATCTTCTCTCTTCAGAAATATAATCCGCCAAAAATATTATCTTTTCAAGTAAACTCATATTTTTTCTGCCGGTTGTGTGGTATTTAACAGCATTTAATATGTCTTCGTCGTCTACACCATATTTTTGCTTTAAATATATGCTTCCAACGGGTCCATGCCAAAGTTTTACAGGTATATGCTCAAGCTCTTTTGCGGTTTCCGGGGCGCCTTCTACAATCGCCATCTGTTCTTCCTGTTTCATTTCTTTTGCAATATCGTGCATAAGACCTGCCAATTTCGCTTTCCCTTTATCAATCCCATAAATTTCAGCAAGCATAACTGCCGCTTTAGCAACATTCATAGAATGAATAAAACGCTTTTTAGAAACTCTTTCTTTCAAATCCTCTAAATATATGCTAAAATCATACCTTCTTTGTTCTTTATTGTTCTCCCTCATTTTAAAATTATCCTTTTCACTTAAAATTATACTCCCTATGATAACACAAATCAGGCTACATATAAAGTGCTTATATGTAACCTAAAGTTTAAATTTAAAAAATAATCAAAATTTTCCCGTTTTTAACTGTTCCACAAAGTTGTTTATTACATCGGTTTTGTATATGGTCGCATTTTTGCTTAATAAATTATCTCGTATTTTTTTTAATTCCACCTTCTGCTCCTCGGGTGTTTCACCAGTTAATTTGGGCATATCAGTAAGTTTGCCATAAAAATCACAAGTCATAAAACATATTGCAAAACCTTTAAGTAAATATTCAAAAAGAGTATCTATAGCTGCTGAGCCTTTATGATAATGTGCACTATAGGTGCCTATACTTTGGATAAGACTTCCAGCCGAAGATGTCATATTTCTTGAATCAAATTCATTCCAACCCTTACACAAATCATCCCCAGTTTCATTCCAAAAATCATTAAAAATTTTATCCGCAGCACATCGTCTATTCTTGATAGCACTATGTTCACGAACAAGGTCATCCGATTTTAAAGGATTTTTTCCAAACTTGTCATCTACATTCGGAACTGTCCTCAAATTATTTATTTGATCTGCCATTTGCTTCATATCTTCGTAAACCTTGTTCCCAAATGTAACTCTATACGCTTTATTAGTGTATCTATCCGCATTCGATTCCATAGTCAACATAACTCGATCTAAAATTTGTTGCTTTTTTTGAGAAATAACATTCTTATATTTTCTATAGATATTTGACAATGCTCGCATCTTTAAATTGTTCAGAGGATCCGCATCGGGCCATGTTGATACTAACTTATTTACTTCTTCCCAAAATGCTATTTCTTTTGAGCTTTCCGAAGCGCTATTATAAATTTCTTTCTTGCCATACAAAGGGTTTAGCTCATCATAAAAATTCTTAACTTCCCCATAATTGATAAATTTTCTTGCTTCCAAACGCTGCAGTAGCTCTTTTACAATTTTTAATTTATGTGGTGAATTTTTGCCTTTATAACCTTTTAAAACTTTTATTAACTTTTTACAATCACTATCATCCACTGCCCTCAAATTAAATTTTGTTAATTCCTCCCCCTGATATTTACCCCATTCATTAATCAATTTTTCCAACTGTTTATACATCTTGTCAAAACTTCCCCCATCAAAAATAGAAAGCTTTGGCTTCTTACGTACCTCCAAAGTGGGAGCAGCAAGCAAGGCTTCAAAAATTTTTAAAACTGTATTTTTAAATTCACCACAAGTTACTACCATTTCAGATAACTCATCCTTAAACTCCTTAGACATTTGAAACATAATAAGCGACCTCCTATTTTAATATAATTTTTTAAGTTAAAATATAAAAATTTTAGAACATTATAAAATCTCTCAATCTTTTTCCCACCATACCAAAATAATCTTTGGGGAGAAGTAATTTTATACGACTTATCTATGGCAGAATATTTTAATAATTCTCTGTGGCCATCAAAACAAGAAATTAATAAACACTCCTATATCTTTGTTGCCTATATAAACCCCGTCAAAAAATTATAGGTAACAAATAGCACTCCAAAAATTCTGAGAACATAATAACGACATATCTTACAATATTTTTTATAGTATCAACATCATGGCTCCAAATCGCACTCCACAAAAAATAACAATTAAGCACAAAAACGATACTTAATTGTTAATTATACATATTTAATTTTATTTGTCAAACATTATTTTTGCGAATTCTTCTGAATTAAAAGGCCTTAAGTCATCTATGCCCTCTCCAACGCCGATAAACTTTACGGGAACACCCAATTCTTCTCTTATCACAAGTATAACAACACCTCTTTTAAATCCTGAAAAACCTTATCAAAATTTATTTTCCGTATTATTTCGAATTATGCTTTCTGTGCTGGTTTTATCACCTTTTTTATTTCTTCAATAGCAGCTTGGTAAGCATTTTTTCCGTCATTAATACGCTTTTTCACGTCTTCCATATTCCTAGGATCTCCACTTTGTAATTGTTTTTTAGCATCTCCTTCAAAATACTTATCCAATTCTTGCTCGCATTTTTCACAGAAATCCTTAATTTTATTACTCAAATGGGCGTGGGGTTTATAATCAGTCAAAAAAATAATTAGGGTTCTTGCTGCAGCTTTACTTAAATCCTTATTAAAATTTTCTTTCATAGCTTCTGCCCTGGACTTCATACCATTTTTAATAGCGTCCATTAACTTTTTCTGTTCATCATCAAAATCAACACTGAATTTGTTCACTACATTGTCAATCTTATTCAAATTACTTTGATCAATTATAGCGGTATCACTAAATTTAGCAACCACATCCATTAACTCCTTGCAAAAAGTACCCGGGTCACCTTTCCCGAATAAATTCCAAGCGTTCCAAATAGATGCTTGCCGTTCCAATTTCTCAAAATATGAGTAGACAACAGGAAAAACATACGACTTATATTCTCTCCATGTAAAAACCACCCGAGGAATATCCGACATTAACTTATCAAAATTTGGCATATATACCCAACTCCTAAATTTAAAAATTAAGTATCAATAAAAACACCATATATGATACTTAACTGTTAATTATACATATTTAATTTTATTTGTCAAACATTATTTTTGCAAATTCTTCTGAATTAAAAGGCCTTAAGTCATCTATGCCCTCTCCAACGCCGATAAACTTCACGGGTACACCTAATTCTTCCTTTATAGCAAGTATAATTCCGCCTTTTGCAGTCCCGTCAAGTTTTGTTAGAACTATTCCCGTAATATTTAAAATCTTCTTAAACTCTATCGCTTGGTTTAATGCATTTTGACCAGTCGAAGCATCGAGCACCAACAATACCTCTTTATCAGCTTCGGGAAGTTCTCTATCTATAACTCTATTAATTTTTTCAAGTTCACACATCAAGTTTTTCTTGTTGTGAAGTCGCCCTGCCGTATCGCAAATTATAATATCCATATTTTTTGCTTTTGCGGACGAAATTGAGTCAAACACAACCGCCGCCGGATCGGAACCTTCGGGCTGCTTAACTATTGCACAATCCGAACGTTCCGCCCAAATCTCTAGCTGTTCAGCAGCGGCAGCCCTGAACGTATCTGCCGCCGCGAGCATCACCTTTTTCCCTCGCTCTTTAAAGCTATTTGCAAGCTTACCTATTGTTGTAGTTTTTCCGACCCCGTTTACGCCCAAAATCAAAATTATTGAAGGCTTTGTTTCAAGTTTTAAATCGTTCTCACCTTCTAAAATTTCCAAAACTATATCTTTTAACGCATCTTTTATATCCTCAGGTTCTTTCAGTCCCTTTTCTTTTACTTTTCCACGAAGCCTTTCACAAATTTCGCCCGAAGTTTTAACTCCCACGTCAGCTGTAATTAGCATTTCTTCGAGTTCTTCAAAAAACTCCTCATCAATTTTCGTGAAAGAATTAATTACCAAATTTATCTTTTCAGAAATATTATCCTTAGTTTTTTGAAGTCCGTTTTTTATTTTTTCAAAAAATCCCAATAGCTACACCTCTTTTTCATCTAGTATCCCATCAGTTTAAGAGCTTCTCTAGCCGCA
>JAEEGL014307624.1_pt1 | contig 13150 bp, 4 predicted proteins | sample 9134231 | NCBI WGS metagenome assembly JAEEGL01 (sample SAMN16246548, study PRJNA631951) | gut metagenome | biome: gut microbiome; feature: rumen; material: fiber-attached | host: Bos | place: Iran: Karaj | collected 2018-10
ACAGAGATATTTGTCCCGCCCGTTCCAACGTTCAGGATATTGCTCGATAACCCTGTAACGCTCCCGGATATCGCGTGTGTTGATTCGTTTTTCGCGATCGTGCTGGATGTTCCGTATCCGCCGAAGTTGAGCGCGAACCCGCCGGTCTTGTATGTCCTAACCGAACTGTCCGTTGAAAACGTGCAGCTGGTGCTGGACAGTTTATACAGTGACGTATCAACACTCGCCGGTGACGTCCGTTTAAGTGTGAACGATACCGATGATTTTTCTTTCGGGATGCCTCTGTTCTGGCTCTCGTTCCATGTTGCTTCATATGTCCATGTTGCCATAGAAATATTTCACTTCCTTTTCCCTTTAAGAGTTGCGCCACTTCAAGCCGAGTCCGGTCGGCGTCACAACCCAGTCAAAATATCCGTAACCGTTATTGGTACCAAGCGACAATTGTTCCGTTACACGGGCAGTCGTAATAAACATGGACTGGTTGGATATGTACGCAACCTCCGTGTTGTTCTGTTTGAACGACATCTTGGTGTTATCGATCTGCGTAGTAAATGCGTTGTTTGCTTTACCCAGCGTCAATGTGCCTGTATTGTCATAGCGCATGTAGTTCGAGACTTCTGTTTGGTAATTCTCAAGATTGCCCTGCACATCGCTGATTGAATTATTAATCCCGTCTGCAACAGTTCTGTTGAATTGTACCGTAAACTGCTGGTCTGTTAATTGCATTTCTGCCGCCTTTTGTTCCGCTGTATTGTTGATATAAGCGTTCAACGCAACATTACTGCTGAGGTCAAGGCTTGACCCGACATTGGCGTCCAACTTGTCTGCGGTAATACTGCCGGACTCAATACGACCGGCGGAAATAAACCCGGCGACAATCTCATCCGCGTTGATTCCGTGTCCGTCCATACTGGTGCGCCAGTTCCAGTTCCCATCCGTGTCACGCCCGTCCGCGAGCATAATCCCCGAACCGGAAAGCATAACCGCGCTTCCGCCGTCAGCGTCCTCAAACACGATATTACCCTGATCGTCCGTGTACCAGTTGGAAACACTGGACAAGATCTTGTTTTTCAAAACGTCAATCGAACCGTTCAGGCGATCCGCGAAAATGGACCCGTTGTTGGATATCGCTTTCGCCCGTTCATACAGTGCGTTCTTTTGCTCGATCAAATCCGCCAGTTGGCTCATGCGGCTCATCAGCGAGCCGAGGTCGTTTCCGGTCAGCGTAATGTCCTGATTTGAAACATCAATGGTTCCGAGGCTCTTATCGTCTACGCCGTATGTGATTTTCTTGACGAACATTTTATCGTCAATCTCAAGCTCTTCGTCATGGATTTTGAATATCGCGTTAATGGCGATCTCGTCCGCCGGAATATCAAAGTCCTCCGCGACACGGACATAACTGAACGAATAGCTGACCGACGGTTTGCTCATTTCTTTTGTGATATCCAGCGCGTCCTCGTACAGATACACTTCCTGACCGACCGTATAGTTATTGTCGTTCCAGTAGCCGTCCCGAAGCATGTATCCCATGGCCGATATAAACGTCGCCTCGATATTATCCTGTTCGATATTCAGCTGGTCGTTAATGGCTTTGTAATGAGAGTACTGGTATAAATATCCGTCGTCTGCCATAACGCTGTGCATCAGAGCGTACAGGCCATCCGTTTCGGTTTCATTGTCGCCCTCATATATCTTTGCGATTTCCAAGTTCAGCCGCAAAATCTCCGCTTCATATTCGGCAATCTTATCCGGGTTGACCGTCACGTTAATCTTCCGGTACAGCTGGTCTTTGCTCTTTTCTTTCGCCTCGATCTGAACCTCCCCGGCGCCGATCTTTCCGGCTGACGCGGTAACAAACTTAGCGACGCCGTACGCGTCCGCGACCTGCGCGGGTGATCCCGTCCAGTCGTCATAAAGATATGTCCCGTTGTTTTTCAGAATCACAACCCGGTCGTTAATATGCAGTTCCGCCTGTTCTTCCGTAACGTCCCCGTATAAGTATTCCGGCGTCGTCAGGTCGTCGACATAATATACGGCAAGCTTGCACTGGCCGATCAGTTCGTTCAGGCTGTCCTCAGCCGCGATCAGCAAAGCGCCGTTCGCGCTGATCTCCTGTTTCTTGGCTTTAATCTGCGTAATATAAGTGGCCAGCGCCGCTTCGTGACGCGCTTTGAATACGCCGATCTCGCGGTAATAGTCGAAGTTCATAATATAGGAAAGTCCGTACGGTGTGCCGCCGCTGGATACCGGGCGTCCGTTTTCGTCCACCTCAACGTCGTCAATCCCGACGTACCCGTAATCTCCATACTCGCCCTCAACGTATACACGGGTCGCTATGTTCGACGAATCAAACCCGACGGACAACGCGCTCAGGTTCTTTCCGATCTCGCCCTCCAGAACCTGTTCCCGGTTTTTCATTGCTTTGATCTTGACCGTCATGGCGTCCGTGTCAAACACAGGGCGCGCCTGAAACAGATTGCATGTCGTGGTAATCAGGTCGAGTGCGCCGCGTTTGCCGTCGCTGTTCAGTGACCTGACTTTCTCCGTTTCACCGTCGCGTTCCATGATTGTGTCCGAGCCATGGGTCTTATCCAGATATGTCCAGCCGGTACCCTTCAGGATCTGCGCCATCAGGTAGTCGATGGTGCCGATGCCGTTTTCGTCATCGAAACTCATATAGATATTCCGCGTTTTCAGCAGGCTCTCAAATCCGTTGCATGTCGTGTTCCCTTCAATCGACTTGTTTGTTTTGCTTTTCTTCGGCTTGCTGGCGACAAACCACATGCTCTCCTCGTCGCATGTATACCGGATCAGGAAGTCACTCTTCATAAACGCCCAGCGGTAATTCTGGTTGTGCATGGTGTTGACAATCCGTCCGTATCTGGACAGTCCGTATACCGCCAATCCGAATATCGCCGACAGTTCCTCGTCAGACGCTTCCTTGGCGTCCTTGACATACGGCAGGCTGAACTCAAGCGTATTCTGTCCGTTAATATCCTTGGTGACTTTGATGTTGTACGCCTGCCCAATCAATTCGGTTCGCGAGTCATACAGGTCGCATATTTTTTCACGATCATAGTCATAAATACCAAGTGTTTCGTGTTTGCCCATATGCCGTCACCTCACAGAATTCTCGGATGATAATTCACGCTGATCGAATTCAACGTAAGCGTTATCGGAGTTACCCAACTGCTCCCGCTCTTTTCCTGAATGTCAATTTTATTGTATGTATACAGTGTACACTTTCCGGACGCGTCGGGTGTACCGCTTCCTGTTCTGACGCATGTCAGCCGTTTTATAGCTGTATTCACCGCGTTAACCCGGAATGTTGTATTACTGACGCCGTTCAGAACCAGCACGGCGTTCTTCATATCGTCTGTAACGGGAATACCGGGAACATCAATCAGGTATTCCGTTCCGTGCATTCCCTGATAAATATAATCCGCATTATGGTACGAACAATTGGGCGACAGCTTTACGAATCCTTTGTCGTGGTACGCGAAACCGTTTTCATTGCCGGAGCCGACAGAAATAAACCCGGTATCTCCGTTAATCTTTAAGCGAACGTTGCTCGCCGGAAGTGATTCGATCGCGCAGTATGTGCCGTTTGCGTTATTGAAAAATCGGACCGCATTACTGGTCGATCCGCTGACGTCAATCGACAACCCGCACTCTTCGGTGCCGGGGTTGTATACGTCAAACGTTGTCGATGATGTGGATGGGTTGCTTGGCATTTCGCTCGACGGAATAAGATTACAGTATTCATCCGCGTTGTCGTCATCCGATTGCGCGTTCGATAGGCGCGTCAGGTAACCGAATGGCTCATATGTCGTAAACGTGATGGTAACCGTGCCGCTGTGGCTTTCGTTCGTATCGAGATACCATTTGCCTACTGGGATTTTCCCGGGATGCACGTTCCAAAAAACGAACGGCATATCATCGAAAATCAACTGTCCGCTTGTTCCCATTTTCACCCACTGTTTGATCTTCTGGCGCGTTGCTACTTCAATCTCATCGAAACCGCATTTGATCGTAAACGTGCGTGTTTTCGCTTTGCTGTCATAATAGTATCCGCCGTTTCTCCACGAAACGTCAGTACCGTATACGTCATATTCCGGGTCATTGAACCACCGGTCGCTTTCGTCCGGTATATAGTACAACCCAAACGTACTGCAATGGATACCGTTATATGTAAAACCCAACATGGGATTCCCTCCTTCATGAAAAGCGGCGGTCACGTTTCCGCAACCGCCGCCGTAAACCTTTGTTAAATAGCACGTATCCTCAGTCCGCCGACAACCGCCGTCTTTCCGATCCGTTCCATCAGCACCTCGCTGACCTTGTTTGCCAGTTCCTCGTAATCGTCGTCAGTGTCCAGATTATCTACGTTCACGATGATGTCACCGACAGATACGGGAGAACTTCCAGACGCCGCCGCGTTGCTGTAGTTCGGCATACCGGCAACGCTGATCCGGCTCATGCGCTCCAGCGCCTCAATCATCGTTTCAAACAACTGCGTCTGGTAAGGCGACAGGATACGTTCTGGTAAATCCGGAGAACCATCCAACCAAGCAGGTCCGGTAAAGTTTGCAAGTCCACCTTCCACGAACGCCTGCAATGACGTCTTAGCAAGTTTATACCGCTCGTTAACTTTATTGTGCTGATAATCATAAACAGTACCGCCGTTCGGATACTGTTTACCGAGTTCATCGCGTTCATTCTTCGCCAGTTTTTCAATCTTGTTGATACCGGCAGATTGCGCCAGATCAACTGAAGCATACCCGTCTTTCGTATATTCTTCATCGCCATACATAAACGTGTAGCCATGCGTGTCGCTGCCGCCGCCACCACCGCCGCCTCCGCCTCCGCCGGATTTCCCGCCGGAGGTAGACTTCGCGATTGTACTGTACGTTGACGCCGCTTCGGTTGCTACCTGCTGGTACGCTTTCCGCAGATTCTCGAGCTGTTTTCTCCACTCATCGACGTATGCTTCAGCCTGAAGCTTACCGGCTTTCCGGTATTCCTCACTGTTCTCCATCAGGAAGTTGATGATATATTCGTCACCCTGCTGGATGATATATTCAACCTCTTCCCAGTATGTCTTGATAATGTCATGAATATCATCCAGCGTGGCCTGCCAACTCTGAACCATCATCAGCTGGGTGTTCTCAGTGCTTCTTGCGAATTCCTCGTCGTTCGCTTTTAACCATTCGAGGATCTCAGCGTCAGACATCTCAAGGACGTTCTTCATTTCCTCGATCAGTTTTTTCGGATGCTCAAACAGATCTTCGTAATAGTTTTCGACGTATTCGATATAATCCTCAAGGCTGTCAATCTGCTGGTCCAGCGAATCCTGCTGTGCCTTAACTTCTTTCTCTGCGGCGTCCCACGCCATCTCCTCGCGCAAGTCACGGATTTTCTCTTCCAGATCAAGCGCTTCCTTCCGGCGCGTCGGGTCTGCCAGTATGCGCTGGTACTGCGCTTCATACTGCCTGAGTTGTTGAACCTTGTCCTCTTCCTCGGCCTGTTGCTTGCGCAGTTCCAGTTGCTCTTCCAAGAGGCTCTTCTCTTTGTTCAGCGAATCGATTTTCAGGTTTGTGTTCTCGATGATCTGGTCGCGCTCTTTTTCGTAGCGCTTTTTGATCAGGTCGAGGACCGTATTTTCCATTTCGATCTCGGCTTTGAACATCTTCTCGTTCCGTGCTTCCCGATCCTCAATCGCTTTCAGGATCGTGTTGCGCAGATCAATCTCCATCTGCCGGATCTTTTTCTTCTGTTCTTCAATCGCCTCGGTCAATTCATCGACCGACGTCTTGTTCTCAACCAACTGCTTGGTATAGTTCTGGTGCGCTTTCTGGAGTTTGTCCAGATCGTCCGCAACCTCTTCATACCGTTCGTCGGAAGTAGACAGAGAAGCAAGTTCTTTACGCTTGGCGTCCATGTACTTCTCGATCTGGGCAACATTGTCTTCTAGTTCCCTGCTCTGCTCTTTCAGTACATCGATCTCGCGCTGGCTGTATCCAATCACGCCCTGAAGCAGTCCGTTCTGGTTGTAATAGTTCTTCTGCGCCTGATAATAGCTTTGCTGGTATTCGCGGATTGAGTTCGTCTGATCCATCCGGTCAAGCATGATTTCGACTTCGGTAGGACCGTTATCTGCGCTTCCTCCTCCGCCGCCGCCACCACCGGATTTTTTATTACTATTTGTATCTTTGTCGATCGTTTTGCTTCCGCGTCCTTTTGCGAACGGATTCGATGCCTTTGGTTTCAGCACTGTCGCTTTACCGGCTTCGCTCATAGTAAGCCATTTTTTATTTTTCGGGTCCCAAACTTTTGCTGATTGCGGCAAGTCGACAGATGTGATTTCCCACTGACCGGTCGCAACCAGCATATCGATCGTGTCCTGTGCGTCAGCTTGAACCGCATACAATCCGTCTGTAATTGCCGAGAAATCAGCCTCCGACATACCGGTGATCCGAATAAATGCCGCCGCGTTTAGTGCATTAATTGCGTCCTGCAATTCACCTGTGGAGGATATCAGTTCGTCAAACATCGCTACTGCGCTTGGGAAATCCGCCATGATTTCATCCGCGCTAATACCGAGAACAGCGGCAAGGTTGCTCACGTCACTAACTGTGTATTCGGTTTTTGCCGCCATCTTTGCCTGAACGTCAATGATGTCTTCGTTCGCCTTAACTACCTTGTCCAGTTCTTTCTGATAAGCGTCATACGCGTCTGCCGCACTGATTGTTCCTTTTTCCAGCTTTTTAATCGCGTTATACGTAGATGTAAAATGAGTCGCGGTCGCGTATTGCCTTGACTTTTTCAGCGCCGCGTCAAGAGCGTTTGTTGCTTTCGTTGCGTCTCTGGTTTCTTCATTTGTCGACTTGAGCGTTTTCTCAACCTGAAGCATTGCTTTCGCCATTTCCGGATATTCGTCAACAATGGCCTCTTTCATTTTATCCGAATATTGGTTCCATACAGCATATGCCTCTTCAATACCGCCCTCAGACAATGCGCGATTAATTTCGCCAATCTGTTCAATATATCCATTGCTCTTTGCCCAGTTGGTTTCCTCAAGTTCCTTTGCAGCCTGTACTTGTTTTTCAAGCCACGACATTTCCGTTTCTGGACTGTCATATAACAGTTCATGGATAGAGTGAATAATTTGCATCAGGATCGTTTCCTGATTAATAGCCTCCTCAAATGACTGTTCGTCCGTAACTGCCGATACATGAGCGATCAAATGCAAACCGCCCATTTCGTCAGTATTGTCGAGCGTCATGATATCTTCAGGACTACCCTCTGCTCTTTGAATCAGATCAGTAATATATTTATTGAACTCTTCTGGAGACAATACGGTTCCATCAGGCAAAATCGGTGTCGCAGAAACAACAACATTGTGTCTCGCCTCAATTTCAGCGCCTTTGCTGGTATCTCCGGCAGAGAATGTTGTGGAGTACATGGTCGCATAACCGCCCTCAAAATCAGACCATCCTGCGGCGATCATATCCTCCGCTTGAATTATTTTTCTATTCAGAAGATCCATATTAGCGTCGCCAAACATGCTCGAAAGAAGCGCTTCGCCCCATTCCTCTCCAACGTCTCCGATCATTCCGGTCGAATAAAGGAATACGCCAACCATGCTGTTAACGTACTGTTCAACGTTTGCTTTTACCTGCGGACTGACAGCACTGAGATCGCTGAGTGTTTTCATGTCCTCGGTTCTGTACTGCTCATACCACGGATTTTGACTCATGAAGTTATTCAGCGCAGATGTTTCATCCTCCATAATCATTGACCGTATATTGCCAACAATCATATTGGATTTTTCGTTTTTCACATTGTTAAGCGCCGCCTCAAGCTGGTTGATATCTCCGATAGCCGCCATGATTTCCGGGTGCGCTTCGGACAAGTCCAACAAATCTGAGAAATCGACAGCATCACCTTTTTTAAGACTGTCAATGATCTTGTTGATTTTATCAATCTCTTTGTCGGCAGACTTCATTTCCTTGATAATATCGCTGATAGATTGCACGGGTTCTGTCAGATCGATTGTCATCAATTCTTTCAGATTCTTGATAAGCTCTTCCGGACCCTTTGCGTCTTTAACGGCTTTTTCGATATACTCAAACGAAACACCAATGTTTGTCAATCTGCCAATAATATTCAATGTCTCAATGTCAAGATTGTTCCATTCATCACCAAACAGCAATTCAATAAGTGACTCGCCGTTCTCATTCTGATATCCGGCGGCATTCTTAATTTCTGTTCTTATTTTTGCTTTTGCATGAGAAACGGCGCTGGCCCATCCCAATATATCGTTTCCTGTAATATCGTTAATATATTCATAAAGCCCTTTGACCTCAGTATCAGAAAAACCAGCGGCGATTATTTGATTATATTGGTCTATTATGGTATCAATGATTTCAGGATGATATGTTTCATATTCGCTGATTTGTGACTCAAAGAAACCGTCGAACATTTCTTCTGTCATATCGCTGAATATTTTTTTACCAAAGTTTCTTACGACGTCTCCGTTTGAAATATCAAATCCGGTTGCCATGGTTTCCAGAATCAGTTTTGACAATTTCTTGCCATATTCCTCGTATTCTCCAAAGGATAGTTGATTGTCTAGTCCAACGATACTATTATAAAATTCTTCTCGTAAAGCGTCTGCCTGCGCAATGCCATATCCATATTCGTCTGCAATGGCATCAACCGCCTCATCAATAGACTCACGAACAATTTTTTCTGCCTGTCCGATTGATGTTGTGGAAGACGCGTCCTGACCAACAAACATTTCCTGCCAAATACGCTCGGCCATAATTCGCTTTAATCTTTCTAACTTTTCGCCATGCACTTCCTTATAATAATCTTGCATGCCGACTGATAATGATTTTTTATCATAGCCAAACTCTTGCTGAATCAAAGAGTCAAGTTCTAGGCCAAGTTCACGTTGTAACATTGAGTTGAATTTATATGAGTCCACCGCGCCAGTTATAGAAAAGCTTGTATCTCTAAATATATAGTCCTCCGCAAACTGTAGCAAATCCTCGGTGCTTTGAGGATATCCATAATTAGCGACAAACGAAGATGCTTTTGACGATTTTGAATTATATTCTTGCTCAGATGTGTCGTCCCCAAACAATTCTTTGTTTGGCGTCATGGTTTGATATTTTTCAACCAGTGTGGACAATTTCAGGTATTTCTGGTTTTCAATATATTGTTCAAGTTCGTCGTTTAATTGTTCTGCCGCCTCTTTCTGAGTAATCATTCCGTCGCGAAGATTTTCTACGGCTGTCTTTGCAGTTGGTGAAATCTCGATCAGTTCATCCAGCAAACCGTTATAATCCGACAGATTCGCATTTGTTCCGTCGATTTCGCCATTGAAATATTTAAACATATCAGCGGATCTTGCTTGCAGGCTTTCCGCTTTTTTCTGGCGTTCTTGTGCTTCGTTAAACCTGTTAACAGCCTTTTCATATCTTTCGGCTGTCTCAGCCGCCTCCTGTGCGGCACGATCAGCGCTCGAAACACTGTCGGACGCGGCAGATGCGGCAGTCGTAATTAACGCGAAAGCAGTTGCCACAGCCATAATACCAAGCATTACAGGATGCGACATCGCAAATGTTTTCAATGCAACGTTCAGCGCAACCGCCTGACCTGTCGCCGCCGCCATTGCATTTTTTGTATTAATAATAGCAACGGTCAATGTGACAACAAGTCCAATCATAACAGGAATAATCAGGTTAAGACCGCTCATAGCCTTTGTCGCTTTTGTGATAGCATTGACAATACCCGTCATGGTGTCATACCACCACTTAAGTGTATCAGACTGTAATAATGAGTAGAACTTTTCCTCCGCGATAGTCAGTTTTTCCTGAGCCGCCGTTACACTATCTTTATATGTTGCATATTTCTGTTCGGCTGTTCCGGCAGAATTAATCGCCTTTTCATACAATTCATACGCACGGCTTCCGCCCTCAATGCCTTTGCTCATATCATTCATCAAGGCAAGGAACACGTTCTGCTGTTTTACACCGGCCATTGTGGTTGCAATATATGATTTTGTCTTTCCGTCAAGATCATTCCACTTTTCCGCGATTTCATCCAAGATGACTTCCATATCCCGCCAGTTGCCAGACTGATCCATCAAGGCAACATCAATCTTAGACAAAGCTTTCGCAATGTCATTAACCTTTGTTTCGTCGTCTGAATTGTATCCTGTTTGCTTAATCTGATGCAAACGCGCAATAATCGTATTGAAGGCAGTACCAATCGTACGCGCTTCCTGACGTGTTGTCTCAGAAACAGCCGCGATATATGAACTCAACCGTTCAAACGAAACTCCAAAGGCGCCTGCTGACGCGGCGGCTTTCTGCATAGCCTGACCGATTTCGTAACCAGACGTTGCGGCATTGTCACCAACCATCAGCAATACGTCTGCTACGCGTTGTGTTGCATTTCGGCCATCCTCGGCCTCATGTTCAACAAGGCCCATGGAGTTTACGATAGCAGTAATAATTTCAGCAGACTCTTGGAACTCAACGTTTGCTGTTTTAGCATACATTGTAACGTTCTTTAAACGTTTTTCAATTTCCTGTGCTGGCAAGCCTTGACGTGTAAAGTAAATTGCCGCGTCAGCAATATCCAATGACGACACATTCATGTCTTCGGCAATCTGGCGATATGTTTCACCCAGTTCAGTAACTTCTTCATTTGTCTTGCCTGTGATAATTTGAATTTCGTTCATCTTATCATAGTACTGTGAAACATATTCGATCGCTTCGCCAAGAACCTCTTTGATCATCCGAATAACTGCAAGCAAGCTCATATACCTTGTTATCAGTCCATTTACTGCGCTTGACAAATCGGTTGTCTGTTGCGCATGTGCGGCTGTCGCAGTAAGCGCACCGCGTTCTGCTGTTTCGCACTGACGTGTTATATTCAGGATTTCGCGTTTAGTTTCTGTCTCGCCTTGAATAGCTCGTGCTTTTTCTCGAATTACAGCAACCTGCTCCATAATCAACGAAATTTCAGCCCGTGCTGTTTGCATGCCGTTTTCGTCGTTAGCACGTTTCGCGGTTTGATAATCTTTTATTTCCTGTGTTAATTCAAAGTACGCTTGTTTTGCGTTTTCAAGTTGTTCTACTTCTTGACGATGGATTATCGCATCTGCATGGGTGGCGGCGGCTGTATTATAATTGCGCCATGCGTCTGTCGTATGTGCGATTGCTTCTGCGACACGCTTCTGGTCTTCTGTCATCCCTTCAGCAGCAGCTTTTGCTTTCTCATGCGCTTCCATTATATTCTGCGTCATCCTCTTATATTGTTCAGAAGATTCCGCAATTCCATTCTTGGACGACTGCGCTTTCTCTAATTCCGTCTGACGCTTATATACTTCCTCGAGCGCACTAGCGTAATCCTTGATTGCCTGACTATCATACTTTGCGGCGACATCTGTAATTTTGCTGAACGCTTCTTCTGCTTTATGACGCGCAACAGCAACATTTTCGCTTGCTTGTGCTTGTTCATTCAGCACCTGATTTTCTTCAGCAATTGCAGATATCTCTTGGCGAATGGCAATCTCATTGTTGTGATAAATCGCGGCTTTGTCAAAATCACCCTTCGCAATCGCCTGACTCGCCTTCTGGTCTTCGTCGTACATCTTCTGATACAAGCCGATCAGATTATTTAACGCTTCCTGCTCCTGCTTGTATGACGAAGTTGATTTTGCATTTTCATAATTTCGACGCGCTTTGGTTGTTTTGTTATATGCGTCTTCTTCAGACGCCAGCGCTTGCGCAAGCTTTCTGATTTCAATTGCTTCCGCCTGAAGTTGGTTTGCACGATTTGTATTTCCGGACTGTTTAAACCGTTCGGCTTGCGCAAGCACCTGATAATATTCATTCCATAGTTTTGTGGCTTCTCTGAGGTTTTTATTATTCTCAGCGCTTACACCTTTTGCAGTACCTATCTGTTCAATGCTTTTGATGGCTTTATCAGCAGTGCTTGTAATCTGGTTTACTTTGTTTTCCAGTTCTTTATAAATCTTGTCAATTTGATCTTTGACTTCTTTTGCGATGTTAATCTTAACGTTTGCGTTACTACCAATCGTAGCAAGAGCTTTGTTAATATCTCCAACCTTTTTCTCAACATCCGAAATATCAAGTGTAAGTTTGCCTATACACTTATCCGCCATGAATACTCACATCCTTTTTGTCAAACTCCGCCGACCCATGGCGGGATATGTTATTCTTTCTTTGCAAAGTTGATCAGGTTCCCGCCAACCATTACCTTGCCATTATCGATCGTTTCTTCTTTTGCTGATTCAACTTTCCGCAAGGCACCGATTGCGTCGAATAATTTGTCTTTAATTTCTTCCGCGTTTATCAGGCTTGAAGATACATCTTCGCCTGTAAACAGGAATCCGAAGCTCGTACGAAGCGCTTTCGTCAGGCATCTGTCATCCTCGTATGTCTTGGTCACAGACTCATCTAGTTTCCAGAAGATGTCTTCGACTTCGACATAATCGCGCCACATGATCGCCTGAATGTCGCCCATCATTTCGTTATTAATAAAGAAGTCTGCAATATCCTTTGGTTCAACGCCTTCTGTATCAATATCGGTATAATACTTGGCAATCATAAATTTCTCGATCTTATCGAATTCACTGCTGTCATATACGCACGAATCGTCATGAATCATGATCAGCTGTTCCGCCATCTCGTTCGCCATGGCTTCTTTGTCAGCATACGAGATATGATCACGCACAGTAACCTTTGTTCCGTCTTTCCCTGTTACTTCTTTTTCCTCATGCATGTCTGCATATTTTTCAAATTCAAACTTACGCTTTTCCATTGCCTTTATTTCCTTTCATTTTTTCAAGATCAGCAGGAGTAGCTATTCGCGCTCCGCCAAGGAACGTCGCCAAATCCTGCTGTTTTCTACTGCTGACGCCATGTGAATCCATTGTCATTGGATTGCTGTCCATAATCATTTCCCAACTCTTTTCACAGAAACTATTACCGGCATAATTCACAACAGCATCATAATTCAGTTTTCTGCCAAGTTCCTCAAGTATCTCCTCAAAGAAGATATAACTCATATTATTGATCTTGTCCTCGTCAATTACTCCGAGATG
>JAEEGL014569949.1_pt1 | contig 13150 bp, 11 predicted proteins | sample 9134231 | NCBI WGS metagenome assembly JAEEGL01 (sample SAMN16246548, study PRJNA631951) | gut metagenome | biome: gut microbiome; feature: rumen; material: fiber-attached | host: Bos | place: Iran: Karaj | collected 2018-10
AATTCCGCGTGGGGCGCGATCTTCTTAAGGAGAGATACGAGGAAGTTCGCATCCTTTTCGCAGCCTGCATATGCTATGCCGACGGGATCATGGGAATTGCGGTCGAAGTTCTTTGCAAAACTCTCCGCAAGCGCCTCGAGAGCGAGCTTGCGTCCGCGTACCTTCTTGTCCATAACGATCTCACCGCAGTAGTTTGATGTGAGAACGGGCTTAACATGAAGCACGGTGCCGATCTTTGCCGCAAATGCCGAGATCCTTCCGCCTTTCTTTAAGAAATTCAGGTCGTCAACGGAGAAGATCTGAACGGTCTTGTCTCTTTTTAGGAGAAGAGCGGAGAGCACTTCGTGTATGTTCTTGCCGCTTTCCTTAAGCTTTGCGGCATATATGACCTGAAGACCTTCGCCGAGGGAAGCAGCAAGCGTATCGAATACATAGATCTTTCTGTCGGGATATTCGCTCTTAAGCTGTTCTGCGGCCATGCAACCTGCGGAATATGCGCTGCTTATGCCGGACGAGATGGAAAGATGAAGTATGTCTTCGCCTCTGTCAAGCACGGGCTTCCAGGCATTTATGTACTGATTGATATTTATGGCAGAGGTCTTTACGTCGCTCTGGCGGATCTTCTTGTAAAAGCTTTCTCCGTCGAAGGAAGAAAGATCTGTGCACTGCTCCTCAACACCGTCAACGATGTAAGTGAGGGGGATGATCGTAAGGTTATACTTTTTTAATATAATTGATGCGAGATTTGATGTGGTATCAGTTGAAATATTAAATGACATAGTAATTACCTCCTTGCATCTAATTTCTGATATTAGATTAGCACAGACCAAAGATTATGTCAAGACGTTTATAAATAAAATAATCTTGTGTATTTATATGGAAAGTGTTATACTCAAAAAGTCGGCATAAGGCTTATAAATGCCGAAATCTACGGGGGATCGGAACTCTTCCGTAAATAATCAACAGGAAGAAACGGCCATGTATGACAGCAAATTAATAACAGGAAAGCTGAAAAGGTGGGAGAAGTTCATGAAGAAGTTTTCCCTGCCCACATATGAGGAGATCCCTAATCTCGGGCTCTATATGGATCAGGTCCTGACGCTTATGAATCAATATCTTGCACCACTCACCACAACCGATGTGGAGGACACGGCCATCACAGCGGCAACCATTAACAACTATGTAAGAGTTAAGGTTATGCCCGCGCCCGAAAAGAAAAAATATTTAAGGATCCACATAGCATACCTTATTATAATATGCACACTGAAACAGGCCATGAGCATTTCGGACATACAGGCTCTGCTTTCGCCGGACCTCACCGACGAGGAGATGAAGGAGCTTTATTACGACTATTCCAGATGCTATAAGGCATCGGTCCTCTTCTTTATAAATGAGGTCAAGGACGAGACCGATCGTATCCTTTCGACCGGCGCAACGCTTTTGGAGACCGAGCAGCAGGAGAAGGAAAGCAGGACGGAGATGGGAGAAACGGTCGAAGAGCCGGAAGGGCCCACCGAGGGACAGCTGCAGTTCGACCACGCAGTTAAAAACCTGATCTTCTCATCCGCTACGATCGCATATTTCTCAAAGCTTCTGACCGCGAAGATCATCGGCCTCGGCGGAAAGGAATTCTCCGAAGAAGCGGTTGCCGAGAGAACGGTTTGACAAAAATCGCCGCATAGTGTAAAATTTTACGCGCTCTATTTTTAGGGCGCGTTATAATTATGCATCGTTCCCCCGCCGGGGCATGGGACGATCAAACCGGAAAGGCAATACAAAAATGGCTAAATATACAAATGAGATCAATAAAAGAAGGACATTCGCGATAATATCCCACCCTGATGCCGGAAAGACGACACTTACGGAGAAACTCCTGCTGTACGGAGGAGCGATCAATCTCGCAGGTTCCGTAAAGGCAAGAAAGACAGCAAGACATGCGGTTTCCGACTGGATGGAGATCGAGAAGGAGCGTGGTATTTCGGTTACTTCTTCCGTAATGCAGTTTGAATATGACGGATATTGCATAAACATCCTCGATACACCCGGACACCAGGACTTCTCCGAGGACACATACCGTACTCTTATGGCCGCTGACTCCGCTGTCATGGTCATAGACGGATCAAAGGGTGTCGAGGCGCAGACGATCAAGCTCTTCAAGGTCTGCGTTATGCGCCATATCCCGATCTTTACCTTTATAAACAAGCTGGACCGCGATGCGCGTGACACCTTCGAACTCCTCGACGAGATCGAAAAGGTCCTCGGCATCAGCACCTGTCCCGTAAACTGGCCCATAGGTTCCGGAAAGAACTTCAAGGGCGTATATGACAGAAATACTCATACGATCACCAGATTCTTCGCTGCAAATGCCGGTCAGACCGAAGTTGCGGCAGAGGATTGCGACATAAACGATCCCCGACTCGAGGAACTTATCGGCCGTGAAAACCGCCGTGTACTGAACGACGAACTCGAGCTCCTCGGCGGCGCGGGCAGTGACTTTGATCTTGAAGCGGTAAGACGCGGTGAACTCACACCCGTATTCTTCGGCTCGGCTCTCACAAATTTCGGCGTGGAGACCTTCTTACAGCACTTCCTTAAGATGACGACCACACCCATCGGCAGAAATTCCGATGAAGGCCTTATAAATCCGACAGACGATGATTTCTCGGCCTTTGTATTCAAGATCCAGGCAAATATGAACAAGGCGCACAGGGACAGGATCGCTTTTATGAGGATATGTTCCGGAAAGTTCACCGCCGGCGAAGAAGTATTCTTCGTGCAGGGTGACAAAAAGATACGTCTCACCCAGCCTCAGCAGATGATGGCAAACGACAGAAAGATCGTCGAAGAGGCATATGCCGGCGATATCATCGGCGTATTCGATCCCGGAATCTTCTCGATCGGAGACACCATATGCGCAAACGGCAGGAAATTCAGGTTTGAGGGCATCCCCACCTTTGCTCCCGAGCATTTCGCAAAGATCCGTCAGGTGGACACAATGAAGAGAAAGCAGTTCCTTAAAGGCGTGAACCAGATCGCCCAGGAAGGCGCTATCCAGATATTCAAGGAATTCAACTCCGGAATGGAGGAGATCATAGTCGGCGTAGTCGGCGTGCTGCAGTTTGACGTACTCAAGTTCAGGCTTGAGTCGGAATACAGCGTGGAGATCCGTATGGACCAGCTTCCATATGAATATATCCGCTGGATCGGAAATCCCGGCATAGACGTGTCGGCGCTGAACGTTACATCCGATACAAAGAAGGTCCTCGACCTTAAGGACAGACCGCTCCTTCTGTTCACTCACGAGTGGAGTATAAGGACAGTGCAGGAGAGAAACAAGGATCTTATTCTTACGGAGTTTGCAAAGAACTAAGCAGTTAGACATAAGGGGTATACTTATGGCAGACGAAAAAGATTTAGGAAAAGACATAACAGACGAAAATACATCCGAAACACCGGAAGAGAACATCGAAGATGCCCTGAGCGAGACTGAGGAACTGAACCGTGAGGCGATGAATTACGAGCCGATCACGATCATGCCCGTTGTTGCCATCAAGGGCCTTGTTATGCTGCCCGGCATGCTGATCCACTTCGACATTCATCAGGAAGAAGCGGTTTCGGCGATAAACGCGGCCATGAAAGAGGGCCGTCCCGTCCTTGTCGTAACACAGAAGGACGGCAATGCCACACAGATAAGGATAGACGATCTTTACCGTATGGGCACGATCTCGGTGGTAAAGCAGATCATAAAGATGCCCGGAAACCTTGTGCGCGTACTGACGCAGGGGATTAAGCGCGGCCGTCTTGTGAACTTCACGAAGACCATACCTTATCTTGAGGCAAGGGTGGCGGAGCCGTACGAGACGACTTCGGATGTGCTTTCAATGGCCGAGAGAAAGGCTATGATCCGTGGCCTCAAGGACATACTCGCGGAGTACACAAAGCTTGACGACAGGCTCGGAAAAGAGATATCGGCGCAGCTTATGAACTGCGATTCTCTTGACGCGCTTTTGGACCAGATATCTATAAGCCTTCCAATAACGACAACTTCCAAGCAGAAGATACTGGAAACTGTGGATATTGCGGACCGTTTTGAAACCATCGCCGTGATCATCACGAACGAGATCGAGGTCATCAGGATCAAGAAAGACCTTCAGGGAAAGGTCAAGGACAAGGTCGACAAGAATCAGAAGGATTACATCATGCGAGAGCAGATGAAGGTGATCCGCGAGGAACTCGGCGAAAAGAGTGCGCTGGACGATGCAGACGAGTTTATGAAGACACTTGAGACTCTGGAGGCATCGCAGCCCGTAAAGGACAAGATAAAGAAAGAGATAGAGAGATATAAGAACGTTGCGGCGAGCCAGGCGGAGGGCGTAGTGGCAAGAAGCTACATCGAAACGCTGTTGAGCCTGCCCTGGGACAGGATGAGCAAGGACGATCTGGATATCAAAAAGGCTCAGACCGTGCTTGACAACGAGCACTACGGCCTTGAAAAGGTGAAGGAGAGGATACTCGAATTCCTTGCCGTGCGCGCTTTGAATATGAAAGGCCAGGCACCCATCATATGCCTTGTGGGACCTCCCGGAACAGGAAAGACTTCCATCGCGCGTTCGGTTGCGGAAGCGCTCAACAAGAAATATGTCCGTATATGTCTCGGAGGCGTGAGAGATGAGGCGGAGATCCGCGGCCACAGAAAGACATACATCGGCGCTATGCCGGGAAGGATAATCGAGGGCCTTAAAGAGGCGGGAACTAAGAATCCGCTTATGCTGCTCGACGAGATCGACAAGGTGAGCTCCGATTATAAGGGCGATACGTCCTCGGCTCTGCTTGAGGTGCTGGATCCCGAGCAGAACAAGCATTTTAACGACCATTACATAGAGATACCCGTCGATCTTTCGGAGGTGTTCTTCATATGCACCGCCAATACGACAAAGACGATACCGAGACCGCTGCTTGACCGTATGGAAGTGATCGAGGTCTCAAGCTATACAGACAACGAGAAACTTCATATCGCAAAGGATTTCCTGTATCCCAAACAGCTTGAAAAGAACGGACTCGACAAGAAGGAACTCAAGATATCGCCCGCGGCCATGAAGCGAATGATCGCAGGCTACACGAGAGAAGCGGGAGTCAGAAATCTGGAGCGCCGCTTCGGTGAGATAGCGAGAAAGGCCGCAAGGAAGATACTTGAGGCTAAGCAGGCGGGGCAGGAGTGCGAGGTCATAAAGGTCACGGACAAGAACCTGACCGATTTCCTCGGCAAGGTAAAGTATCACGAGCTCAAAGCCAATTCAAAGGCAGATGTGGGCATAGTGAGAGGACTTGCATGGACCGCTGTCGGCGGAGACACTCTGCAGATAGAAGTGAACACGATGCCCGGTAAGGGCGAGCTGATCCTGACCGGAAGCCTCGGCGACGTTATGAAGGAATCGGCTGTGATAGCGAAGTCCTATGTGCGTTCGCAGTCAAAGAAGATAGGGTTAAAACCCGATTATTTCGATAAAAACAGCATCCATATCCACGTTCCCGAGGGCGCGACCCCGAAGGACGGACCGTCTGCGGGCATAACCATCGCGACCGCGATCTACTCTGCGGTATCCGGGAAAAAGGTACGTGCGGATGTGGCAATGACAGGAGAGATATCCCTTCGCGGAAAGGTCATGGAGATCGGAGGCCTTAAGGAAAAACTCCTTGCTGCAAAGAAAGCGGGCATCAAACTTGTTTTGATCCCCAAAGACAACGAGTCGGACCTTTCGGAGATATCCGAAGAGATCACCGAGGGCATGGAGATCGTGCCGGTGACTTCGATGGATCAGGTTTTGGAGAGAGCGATCTTATGAATGTAAACAATGCGGAACTTGAAATTGTCTGCGGCATCACGAGTAAACTGCCGGCCACAAAACTGCCGGAGATAGCCTTCGCGGGCAAATCAAACGTAGGCAAATCATCCCTCATAAATTCACTGATAAACAGGAAATCGCTGGCGAGAACATCATCCCAGCCGGGAAAGACAAGGACGATCAATTTCTATAATATCGAGAAGACCTTGTATTTTGTGGATCTTCCCGGCTACGGATATGCCGGTGTTTCCCACGATACCAGGGAAAAGTGGGGAGATATGATAGAGAACTACCTTAAGAATTCGAAGCAGCTTAAGGCCATCTTTCTCCTTGTGGACATACGACATGAGCCCTCCGCGAACGACAGGCTTATGTACGATTTCATATGCCAAAGCGGCTTCAGGCCCATTGTCATTGCAACGAAATCGGATAAGATCAACAGAAGTCAGTTAAAAAAACAGACCGCTTTGGTGAAAAACGGGCTGGGAGCCGATCAGGACACGGTGATAGTGCCTTTTTCGTCTATGACCAAAGCAGGAAAAGAGGAGATTTGGGAGATCATAGAATCTTTCCTTAATTGAAAAAAATGGATTCAGATGCTTTATTGTTTTACAAACTTGTGATATTATATATATTGGATCGTCTGGAAACACCGATCAGCAATGCGGAGCTCACAAGGATCATACTTGAGAGGAACATCGCCCAGTATATGTCCATTCAGGAGTCGCTGGAGGATCTTGTGGAGGACGGATATGTTTCCGTTTCCGAAAACAGGAATTCCCATCTCTACTGCATCACCGGTGAAGGCAGGGAGACCCTGTCCTATTTCTATCAGAATATATCCGTTTCCCTAAGAGACGACATCGACGAATGTCTGTCAAGGGAACAGTATCATCTGAGAGACAGGGCGGCATCCACGGCCGACTACTATGAGGTAAGCAAGAACGAGTACATCGTCGAGCTTAAGGTAGTGGAAAGAGGAAGCGAACTCGTGAACATAAACCTTCTGGTCGCAAGTCCGGAAGAGGCGGACACCATATGCAACCGCTGGCCCGAAGCCAATGCGGATGTGTATGAATTCCTGATCAAGAGGCTGCTGGCGGGAAAGAAAGACGAGACCAAATGATATATCGGGGTATTAGCTTAGCTGGGAAAGCGCCTGGTTCGCAATCAGGAGACCAGGGGTTCGAATCCCCTATGCTCCAGAATGGAAATTGAAGAGTAACAACCAACGGGGACGTTTCATTATGGCTGTTTTCAGCCATAATGAAACGTCCCCGTTGGTTGTTTTTCTTGTAAGCAACGCGGAAATGGGATATAATCATATATAATGGCCTTATGCAAAGAACGGGCCGATAAGGGGGTTATATGCTGAAAGACTATGACATTCAACAGGTACCGAACCTGAAAGTATTAGGCAGAACGGTGGCGGACGCTTCGCCGCTCCCGATATTCTGGACACATTCCGGCATAGAGGTGAACTGCACCGGTAGCGAACTGTGGATCGAACTGGAGTGCGATTACGATATCTATGAGATCTGGGTCGCAAGCGAAGTAAACCGCGCGCTTATGGCGCGTCAAATGATATATCCCGGGAAGAACAGCATATGTCTGTACAGAGGCATGGCAGCGGGGACGGTGAAGAACGTGCGTTTTTACCGCGAGCTTCAGGCGATGAACCCTTCGCCGAATATGCATATGGTGATCACGGGGCTGAAGACGGACGGCGAATTCCTTCCGGTGAAGGACGCCGCGCTGAAACTTGAATTTATCGGAGATTCGATCACATCCGGCGAGGGCGCTTACGGAAACCCGAAGGAGACCGAATGGCTTTCGATGTTCATGTGTTCTACAAGAGATTACACGAACCTGCTTGAGCGGATGATAGACTGCGAATGCCGCGTGCTGTCCCAGGGCGGCTGGGGCGTATACACGGGATGGGACAACAACCGTGCCAATAATATGCCATCCATATATGACGGAATATGCGGGGTTCCGGGCGGCGGAAAGAACGAGGAACTCGGGGCGCACAGACCGTATGACAATATGAGCTGGCAGCCCGATGCGATATTTGTAAACCTCGGCACGAATGACGACAGCGCATTCAATATGCCGGGAATGGAAGTCGAAGGCTATGGCTTCTGCAAGATGCGTACCGAAGAGGACGGAACCCGTAACAAAGAGGATCTGGACAAGGTGCGTGATGCGGCGGTGGCTTTCCTTAAGAAACTCAGGGACAGAAACCCGAAATCACTCCTTGTATGGTGCTATGGCATGATGGGAAAGAATATGGAACCCGTTCTTAAGGAAGCGGTCGAGAAGTACAAAGAGGAGACCGGGGATAAAAACGCGGATTATCTGTCTCTTCCCGATACTCCCGAGTGCAGGCTCGGAGCACACTCGCATCCCGGCTTCTTTGCGCATCTCGATACGGCAAGACTTATCGGAGAGTATCTCGGCAGGCGCTTCAATATTCCGTTTAACGGGGACATCACGTTTTAAGCAATATTTGACAAGCGGAACAACGGAAATGACAATGCAATGCGCTTGATTAAAACACAGATTTCATATAAAATAGCCACGGAGTTTTACGTTTTTTATCACAAAGTGTACACAATCAGACTTTATCATATAGCCATAGTCATTGATAACAAACACAATGACGGAGAGGTAACGTATGGCGATCGAAGTATTCAACAGGTACGAAATGAAGTACCGCATCACAAATGAACAATACCTTGAGCTTCGCGAAAGATTATCCGAGCATATGGAGTCCGACGAGCACAGCAGAAACGGCGAGTTCTATACCATATGCAATATCTACTACGATACGGAGCATAACGATCTTATCAGACGCTCCATCGACGGCGGGATATACAAGGAAAAGATGAGACTCAGAAGCTACGGCACGGTCGGCACGGATCAGAAGGTATTTCTTGAGATCAAAAAGAAATACAAGGGTCTTGTGAACAAGCGCCGCACGAAGATGTTGCTCAGCGATGCATATGACTATTTCGACAAAGACATTAAGCCGGAAGTCAAGCCTTTTATGAACGGACAGGTGCTGAACGAGATAGATTATATGAAGAACAGGCTGCACCTCGTACCGAAGCTGTTCCTTTCCTACGACAGATGCGCAATGTTCGACAGGGAGAACAGGGATTTCAGAGTTACCTTTGACAGAAACATTACCGCCAGACGCTATGACCTCGGTCTTCATTACGGCGTCTACGGAGATAAGCTTATCGGTGAAGACGAATGGATCATGGAGATCAAGATCGACAAGGCGATGCCCTTGTGGATGACGCAGATCCTTTCGGACATGAAGATATACAAGACAAGCTTTTCAAAATACGGCACGGAATATAAGGCTTTTGTTGCACGACAGGTGGCAACGGAAGCAGGGATCATTTTTACCGATATGGAGGAAGCATTATGCTCGAAAACTTATTCAAAGTCACAAACGACGGCACAATCACAACAGGCGAAACACTCATTTGCTTAACCGTAGCGCTCATTTTCGGAGTTATAATAGCGGCTACCTACGCGTTCACATCACGTAAAGAGAGCACTTCGGTCAGCTTTTTTCTCACACTGGTCATCCTTCCCGCGGTTGTAAGCCTCATCATAGTTCTGGTGAGCGGCGATGCGGCAAAGGCACTTTCAATCGCAGGCGTATTTACGCTGGTACGTTTCAGATCACAGCCGGGAGAGGGCAAAGACCTCTGCTTCATTCTCCTGACAATGGCAGCGGGACTTGCATCCGGAATGAATTATTTCTCGATAGCGGGCATAGCGGTTATCGTTTCCTGCGTGATCATCATCGTTGTTACCAGACTCAGCGGCGTTCTTTTCTCGAATGAAGTCAAGGCGCTTAAGATCGTTATCCCCGAGGATATGGACTACAACGGAGCCTTTGATGATATCTTTTCAAAGTTCACTCTTTCAAACGACCTTGAGAAGGTAAAGACCACAAATATGGGCACGCTCTACGAGCTTTCATACAATGTGAAGTTTAAGAAGGACGCGGACGAGAAGAAGTTCCTGGACGAGCTCAGAACAAGAAACGGAAACTTAAGCATAACACTTGCAAAGCTCACGAAAAAAGACACTGCATTGTAAAACATAAAGCGGGCGCGAAAAACGCCTGCTTTTTTCATACCCGCGGTGCAAAGCCCTCCCCGTTGTCTTATCGCTTCAAAAGTGATATAATAAAATATTGGTCAGTATCAGATTCTGCGATCAAACAGGAGAAGAAAATGAACAGAGAAGAATATTTGAAAAAAATCGACGAAGTGAATGCAAAAGGCCCCTTCCATGCCGACTGGGCAAGCCTTACCGACTGGAAGTGCCCCGACTGGTTTGTGCGCGATAAATTCGGCATATTCATACACTGGGGGATCTTTTCGGTTCCCGCTTTCGGAAACGAGTGGTACTCAAGGAGCATGTATGAGCCTCAGAACAGAGAGTACAAACATCATATAGAGACATATGGTCCGCAAAAGGACTTTGGCTACAAAGATTTCATCCCGATGTTCAAGGCGGAGAAGTTCAACGCAGACGAATGGGCGGAGATATTCAAGCGTTCCGGCGCAAGATATGTAGTTCCGGTAGCTGAGCATCACGACGGCTTTGCAATGTACAAGACCGAGCTTTCCGACTGGAATGCTTACAATATGGGACCCAAGAGGGACGTTGCGGGAGAACTTAAGACCGCTTTTGAAAAGATAGGCATTAAATACGCGGCATCAAGCCACAGAGCGGAGCATTACTGGTTCCTCGGTGTCGGACGCTGCATTGAAAGCGATATTAACGGTGAATTCGAGCGCGGACATATTTACTGGCCTTCCGTAAAGGAACAGCCGGATATGGGCGATGTACATTCACCTGTGGCTTCAGACAAGGAGTTCCTGGATGACTGGCTCTTAAGATGTTGCGAGATCGTCGATAAGTATGAGCCTGCTCTTATGTACTTCGACTGGTGGATCATGCATGAAAGCTACAAGGAACACCTGAAGAAGTTTATGGCATACTATTACAACCGCGCTAAGGAATGGGGCAGGGAAGTGGCTATCATATACAAGCACGATCCCGTACCTTTCGGATCCGCCGTACCCGATGTGGAGAGAGGCAAGTTTGCAAGCTCACAGCCCTACCACTGGCAGACAGATACGGCCATTGCATACAACTCATGGTGCTACACCGACAGCCTTGAGTATAAGAACGCCGATGAGATCATATGCTATCTGGTGGATGTCGTATCCAAAAACGGCAACCTGCTTTTGAACATTGGTCCCAAATCGGATGGAACAATACCCGACAGGGATAAGGAGATCCTCTTTGAGATCGGTGACTGGCTCAAGCGCTACGGAGAGGCCATATATGAGTCAAAGCCGTGGAAGAAGGCGGCGGAAGGCCCCACGAAGGAAGCAGAGGGCAAATTCTCCGATGTGAAGGGTAAGGAATATACAAATGAAGACTTCCGTTTCACATGCGGACACGGAGCGGTATATGCAATCAGCTTAAACTATCCCGCTGACGGAAAAGTAAAGATCAAGTCCCTTGGAGTGGCTGATTTCAACAGCCTTGACTTCCAGGGCATAATCAAAAAGGTTTCCATCCCCGGCTACGGTGAGGTGAAGTTCGAACAGAAGAACGACGCTCTTTACATAGACGGACCCGCAATGGAAACCAAACTGCCTGTTGTATTAAAGGTTGAAACGGATTAATGGCGAAAGAAGTACTATGAAATATTTTATTGAACTGATCAACAACCACATACTTATCACAACGATCGCGTCATGGTTTATAGCGCAGGTCATAAAGGTTCTGATCAATTTCCATTTTACAAAAAAAATAGACTGGGAGCGGCTGGTAGGCTCGGGCGGTATGCCGAGCTGCCATTCCGCCACAGTCATGGCGTTGTTCACCGTCACCACGTTTTTCTACGGGCCGGGCTCATTTGAGTTTGCCGTGACAGCCATACTCGCTATCATAGTAATGTACGATGCAAGAGGCGTGCGCAGAGAAACCGGAAAACAGGCGGTGCTCTTAAATCAGATAAGGGATTACCTCCTTTTCGGCGGCGAAAAGAAGGGAAAACCGAAGCCGGACTTCTCCGATGAGAACCTGAAGGAACTTGTCGGACATACACCTTTTCAGGTGCTTGTCGGCGCAATCCTGGGCGTACTCATCGGAGTACTGTCGGGAATATTCTGGAAATAGAAATCAAATGATCACTTCTTATCTTTATTCTTGATAAGATCAAGGAAGAATACCGCGGGCTCTGTCAGAGGCATAGAATCGTCATATGCCGCAACGATACGGCGTGTCGGTATTTTTTCGTTTATCTTGATCTCGTAAAGGTTGGAGTTTTCCTTGTTCTTTAAGCAGTAATCGGGAACGAAGGCAATGCCGAGGCCGATCTCCGCGAGGTCGATCAGAAGGTCGTTGCTTGCGAGTTCAATAGACGGAACAAGGTCGATCGATGATTTTCTGAAAAGCTCGTGCAGGAAAACGCTGGTGGTGGAAGTCTTGTCCAGCATCAGTATGGGCATCTTTGAAAGCTTCCTGAGCGTAAGCTCCTTGTCCTCAAAGGGGAAGGAATCGCGGTCCGCAACGAACATATCCCTGAATTCCGCAACGGGAACGATCTTCATCGTGCTGTTAAGCGTCGGGTTGGGATGGTTGGATACGATGAGATCCACCTTGTTCTCCTCAAGAAGAGCGGCGCAGCCCGAAGAGGATGCGTTGATGACCTTGATATGGATGTTCGGATATTTCTTATGGAATTCGTTGAAATAGGGCACCAGGAAATAGCGGCATATGGTGTCGCTCGCGGCGATCTTGAATATGATGTCGCCGGTCTCCTTTGCCGATGAAAGCTGATTTTCGGCCTTTGTGATAAGACTTACGGCCGGTTCTATATGTTTATAAAGGATCTCACCCTCTTTTGTAAGGGTGACTTTTTTTGTGCTTCTTACAAAAAGCGTCTGACCAAGCCGTCTTTCAAGAACCTTAATGGACTGGCTGACCGCTGACTGCGAGATAAAAAGGTCGGTAGCGGCGTCTGAAAAACTCAAAGATTTCGCTACGTGATAAAAAACTTTGTAAAGCTCATAATTGACGTCTGTCATAGTACCCTCCGTTTCGCCCCGGTATGTAAGCATTGCCGGGAAGCCCGTTTTGTTGATTAGCGATAATAATTAAACCCGTGAATTTTATTAATTTTCATAATAACACCATTTGTGGTTTAATGGAAGTGCCAAAAAAAGATATTTTTTTAACACACGGAAGGGATAATGCCA
>JAEEGL014602347.1_pt1 | contig 13150 bp, 11 predicted proteins | sample 9134231 | NCBI WGS metagenome assembly JAEEGL01 (sample SAMN16246548, study PRJNA631951) | gut metagenome | biome: gut microbiome; feature: rumen; material: fiber-attached | host: Bos | place: Iran: Karaj | collected 2018-10
AAGAGGTATTGGATGCCTTTTGCCGATTCTGGAAACGTTGTGTGACCAGTTACTTCAGCCACGATGAACTTAGCATTGACAGTATCGATAGCCAGCAATCCGTCTATGCTTTCTGTCGTGAAACTCTTCACAGGACCGAACTGACAGACTGTATAATCTTTGCTGGCTGTGTAAGCACAATAGTAATACGTCTGTCCTGATTCCAAGTCATTAGCGGATATTGTGACAGGTTGGCTGGTATATCCTATTTCCTGGAACACGATTCCTGTCCAGTCATTGGCAATGTTTAGTGGCTTTGAGAAAAGATCTTTGTTCGTAGTGTAGGCCACACCAAAGATGAAGCCTTCATGAAATAATGCCGATGCCATCTCAGTAGAGCGAATGGTGAAAGATGCTGTGGTGAAAGAGATGTCTGTAGGCTCATCGACATTGCAGGCGAGCTGCAAAGCGGGCGTCTCAAATGATAGTTTCTCCCCGTATAGCTTCATGGTACCTATGTCGATAAATGCACGGTAGTAATATTTCGTGTCGGGACTAAGACCATAAAGGGTCACTTCCATGTGATTGCCCTGGATTCCTCGGGCGTAAACGGGATATACACTTCCATCATAGAACTCCTCTATGAGCGAAAGCTCTATTCCCATACTTAGTGGGGAATATTGGGTGCCGTATGCTGAAGGTATTCTGTCAGGATAGAATTCTCCTGCCAATACAGCTGATGTATGGCCTACGGACAATGGCTGACTGGTGACAATAAAGTTTCCATCGTTTACCTTGTCGCTGTCATCATCGTCGTTACATGATGTCATGAATCCAAGTGCCAATATGGCGATAAGCCAGATCTTATTCATATTCATACTTTCTTTGTAATTTAAAGATGGAATTTATAACCTAATGTGATACTGAGGTACTGATTTCGGGCCGTATCAGGATTGTCGGTCTTGTCGATCTTTGTCAGGCCGAAGTAATATCGGGCATCCAGAACGATATTCTTATATTCATACGACAGACCTATCGGAAGGCCAAAGTCGATGGATTTACAGACATCAGACATTTCTGTTTTATAGCCCACTATCTGATTGGGTCTTCGATCGTCTATGATGGTATAGGAACTACTTGGAAAATAATTCGAATTCAGCATAACAATCATTCCTTCCGCCGACATTTTATCGCTTGTCAGTATACCGACCTGAAAACCGACCTTATACGTCAAGCCTTTGACGGCTGGGATATGGAAATTGGCCATCAGCGGCAGGTTCAGATAGCTGCAGTTAAGCTTGCCGTCCATACTTGTCGAAGTCATCCATGTGTCACCGTTTTCATCTATTACCATCCCATCCAGTTTGCCGTCTACTTTCGCTCCTTCCTGAGAATAGATAAGTCCGAACGACAATCCAAGAACAGAATTAATGCCATATTCAAGTTCGGCTCCGCCTGTAAATCCCACCTTCATGCGATAGATGTCCGCAGTAGCGTTGCTGAAACCTGAAAAGTTCACACCTGCCATTGGCCTGAGGGATAACTTGCCAGTTTGGTTTTGAGCCATCAAGTCTGCCGTCCAGCAGACAATGGCCATAAGTACAAATAGTTTCTTCATTTCAAATCTTGCACGCAAGGGTGCTATTTTAAACAAATATTGTGCAAAGGTACGAACAATCTCTGACACTCCCAAATTATTCTGTATTTTTCTACTCTACGACCTCAGAACCATAGCTGACGGCAAAGGCAATGGGGTTAGGCTCCGTTTCAACTCTTCTGACCAGTTTTCCTTCTACAGAGTATATATTAACATATCCGCTGTTACCATCTTTCCCGTTGCAGGCTACATATACACGTCTGTCAATTTCATCGGATCCCATGGCAGAAGGATTCTCCAAACCGTCGACATCGAATGTTCCAGTATTTTTAGTGTCCGTATCATAATAACCGAATGTAACGGGAGTCTCGGGAATCGTCTTTGGCGCATTGACAACAAACATCCGTCCGTTTATCCGTGTAAAAAGCGTGGCATCAATAATATTTACGACCTCTCCTTGTCTCATACTTCTGACACCGGCTTGAATCTGGTTGCCGTCTTTGTCAACCGTTCCTTTGTCAAGATAGTATTGGCCACCATTTATCATAAGAATGTCTGTGGGACAAATCAATATGTCCGATGTCATTCTACTCAGTGAGGGGGAACTGAGCATTTCGATGAAGCCAATGGATGCGTCCCCTCCGCCTCTATCAGAGTTTGCCACAATCAGTCCATTCCTGAAAGCCATGCCTTCAGGGTAGGAACCTGCTTGTCTTATATCCTCTTCTGAGAATGACTTTTCATTTAGTTTTCCCACATAGCCAGCATCAAACGACACGTATAGGCTTTGATTGGCGTGAAGCAGTCTGCGTGGCCCGATGCCTTTTTCTCCCCAAATGCGTTTTGTGTCTATTCTTTTACTAATCATATTTAAACGCCTGTCGATAATATCTATTACGTTGTCATCAGGATAGGTTATGCAGAGATAGTCATTGATGATAACGATGTCGCGAGGTTGTTTGCCTGACAGGGGAATACGTTTGACCGACCACTCACTTAGGTCGATGTAAGATATGCATCCTTTGGCACCAGAAGCCTTGTCGCCCTGACATAGTATGTACATTCCTTCTGTCACGGTCTTTACTAACCAATAATCTTTCTTCTTGTCATCATCACCACAGCTGGTAGTGAATATCATGTAGAAAACTGCTAAAACGATTAACCCCGTTTTCCGGATTCTTTTTTTTCGACTATACATAGAAATATGTTTTTATAAAATTAATATTCTCTCTTTTCAGCACGCTGGCGCTCAGTGTCCTTTGTGTCGTGATGGATATGGCGGACTTTCTTGCCACCAAAGGAGTAAGTGGCAGTAAGGGCGATATAGTAAGCGTGATGGTTGGTGTGGCTGAGCTGACTCTTTTTCTCTCTCTTACCAGTAATTATTGACCAATTATTATTCATGGTTTCATCAGTGACAAACTGATGGAAAGGATCATTGGCCACGAGGGAGAGCTTCAAACGGTCATCCAGCATCGAATAGCGCAGGGCAAAATAGAAATAGCCGTAGCCATCGGTCTTGGTGGTGCCTGTATAGTCAGAGAACCAATGCTGATAGCGGGCGTTCAGTAGGAGTGTGTGCTGACGGGTCAAATACCAGTCGGCAGACAGGACCAGACGCTCCCCCCATCCATAGACTCTTTGCATGCTATACCACGTCGATTCAACATCCTGATAATAGGCTTCGCCCTCGGCTGCGGTAAGCAGACTGGGGATGAGTTGGCGCTGGTAGCGGAGATAGAGTCCTGTCCGGTCGACTCTGCCTATATTCGCAGGAGATGAACTCACAACGACTTGATCTAAAATCGCAAGTATTGAGCCATAATCCACCATGTTGCTGATATGATGATGATAGACAGAGGCAAATAGTCCCTGATGGTTGTGATAGCTCAGTTCTATGTTGCTCGTCCGACTGGGCTTTAGGTCGGGATCACCCTCAAAATATTCAAATCCTGTCTTATAGATACAAAGAGGATTGAGGTCATAGAAGTTAGGGCGTATGGTACTCGTTCCCCAATTCAGACTGATCTGGTGTCCAATCTTCGGTTTGACGGAAAAACTGAACGACGGTAGCCAGTAGTCACGCGTAAATACCCTGCCGTTAAGAGTCTGAGGGTTAACGTAATATGTAGATATCATTGCTCTGCTGTCTACTTCTCTGTCTATATCGATATGTTCATAACGGAGACCCGCTTTGAAAGCATATTTTTTCCATTCATGATGAAGTGAAAGATAAACTGCTTTAGTTTTCTCCTGATAATCAAAGTCATTCGAATTAAAAATTGATGGATGAAAAGCATAATTATTATCGTTTCGTGTATTTGAGTATTGACCTTTATTGTTAATGCTTGTATAGGAGCCACCAGCATCGATGGACATAAAATGGAACGGCAGAGACAAATCGAGTCTGCCAGACTGAATGTGATAGTCTACAGTACTTTTCCATGAAACCTCTCTCGTTGGTTCCTCATCTGAAGGGGTTTCGTACCAGACATGAGTCTTTGCATCGTCGTCCTTTTTGAAATTGTTGTAGGTAAAGCTAAGCTTTTTCCCCTTTGAGTCGAGTCGCCAGTCGCAATAGGCGGTCAGGCTCTTGTTTTGTGTGTTGTCGTCGGGTTCCAGCTCTGCCTCAGACCATAATGAATAATTTCTTGATGGTTTCAAAGTGGGTAGATATGTATAGGATAATCCACCTTTGCTTCTTTTCTTTGGCCAGAGGGCCTGCCACGAAAGCATCGCCCCTATTTCCAGATTCTTAATGGGCAGACAGCGAAGCATCAGATTGGCTGCCACTTCTTTGTCTGTCTGTGTGGTACTGGTTTTCGAGACACACTTCAATTCTTCCTCATTCAATACATGAATATGATAATTTGTCAGATTGTCCGTTGTCTGAGTCGTGCGTCCGCCGTGGGCATCAAGTGTCATGTCGAATTCTTTGGAGGCGAAGCTGACGGAGGCGCTGGCTCGCTCGCTCCAATCAACGCTATGGCCTGCCTCTGCGCTGACGTCGCCGCGCCAGCCGAGCGTCTGGTCGCGTCGCATGACGATGTTGATATAGCCGCCGCCCATCTCCATCACGTCACGACCCGACGGAATGGAAATCACCTCGATGCGCTCGATGTCCTCAGAACGGAGGGTCCAGAGTTTCTGCTGGATGGCCTCGTTGCCCATCTCCGTGACATGGCCGTTGAGCATGAATCGGGCGGGTCCCTTGCCGAGAATCATGGCGCGGCCGCCGGCCATGCTCACCATCGGTACGCGACTGAGCAGTTCCTGAGCATTGAGTCCACGGGCAAACTCGTCGTTGCTCACGATGTACAGCAGACGGTCGGTTTCGCTGCGGATGACGGGCATCCGTCCGCTTACGGTGACGTTGTTCAGATAGTTGTTCTCCATCTGCATACGGATAGTGCCTGCATCACCGATGGCCATCACCCGTTCGATGGTCTTGAAGCCCACGCAACTGATCCTGACTTTCGCACGCTCTGCCCCGCAGGGAATCACGAAGTCGCCAGCCTCATTGCTCACACCGCCACCTATGTAGACAGAATCGGTTGGGGGAAAGAGGGTGATGTTGGCGTAAGCAACGGGTTGGCGGTCAGGCCCTATCAGGCGTCCCATCAGCTTCGTGCGGTCTTTCTGGATGCACTCCACGAGGATGTCGCGCCCCTTGACATTGATTCTGACGGGATAGAATCCGCAGACCTCGCGCACGGCATCGGGCAGGTTCCGGCCCCGTTTCACGGCCTTGGTCACGGTGAAGTCCTCTAACTCGTCGTAGACGAAGGAGATGTCGTAATGCTTCGACGACCTGTCGAGTTCGATCAATGCCTCTGAGAGCGAGGTGCCTTGAAACGTGTGCTGCGCCTGAGCCATCAGGCTAAAGACACATAATATCATAAGGTGTATGATGCGTTTCATGACTACTCTGCAATGATATGGTTTTCAGACTGGCGGATGCTCACCTTCTCGAAGTTGTTCAACCGCTCTACTATCTGGCTCAGCGGGGCGGCGGTGTTCCATTTGGTGTAGAGGCGGACGTGGCGGGCCTGCTCGTTGCGGTAGTCCACTTCCAGATGATAATGGTCGGCCAGTTCGCCAAGAATCTGTTGCAGTTCGGCGTTCTCGAAGGTGCGGATGGTGTCGGACTCGGGGAGTGGGGTGTTGGGTGTTGGGTGTTGGGTGTTGGCTGATACTACAGCGTCCTGACTCCCGACTCCTGCCTCCTGACTCCTTAAGATACTTACGGCTGCAAAGGTAAGGCCTGACAGTAGTAGGATGCCGACGAACATGGCGGCAATCTTCCAGAGCCGTCTGGCTTTGTCGCGCTTAGTATTCCGAAGGGTAAAGCCTTCTTCGGCCTTCACCATCAGCTCGTAATATGCCCGCATGTCGGGGTCGCTCATCAGTTGTTGCAGTTCCTCGTCAGAATAGTCCTGCGGACGTTCTGTCATCTTGAGCAGTTGTTCGATATCTTTCATAAGCTTGGGGGATTAAATTTCTCTTTCAATTGATTAAGGGCCCTTGCCAGATGCTTGTAGACGGCTCTTTCGCTGATGCTGAGCCGTTCGGCAATCTCCCTGTATCGCAGTCCCTCGTCGAAACGCAACTCGAACACGCGCCACGTCTGCTTGGGAAGGGCTCTTTCCGCGTAATCGATCATCTCTGTGATGCGCTCCCGTTCGCTGTCGATAGCGGTCATGCTGGGGTCTGAGAGCGTCAGCCTGCGTTCCACTCTTTCGCGGAGCGTCAGTCTGTGGATGCGGTCGATGCAGAGGTTGCGGATGGTCGTCATCAGATAGCTCTCCTCATGCCCTACAGGCAATTTCATCGCGCCTTCCGCTACTCTGGCGAACACATCGCTCACGGCATCATTGGCATCGGCATCGTCCTTCAGCATCTGCTTAGCCTTCGCTAACAACCGCTGATAGCTGCCAATATATAATTCCTCTATTTCTGTCTTTTCTTTACCCATTCTATATATATAACGAATAAGCAGCCCGTTTTCCTACCCCCCAAGCAAAAAAATTACACAGTAGGAACCGTCCCTACTGTGTAATTTTATGGTGCGTGCGTCCTGGCTTCCGTTATAGCTTGTCTTTGCCGTGAACGCTTTTCACCTTCATGCCTAACTTGCCTGGGAGGATGGCGTTGAACAGGACACCAATAAGGGCGGCGAGGGCCAGACCGGAGAAATGGATGGGGCCGATGGTCACATTGTCGTCGGCACCATATTTCACACCGATGGCGATGACCAGGATAGAGGCTGCCACAAACACATTGCGCGAGGAGTTGAGGTCGACGCTGTCTTCCACCAGATTGCGCACACCGACGGCTGAGATCATGCCGTAGAGAATCAGGCTCACACCGCCGATGGTGGCTGCCGGTATCAGACCGATGAGGCAGGCGAACTTAGGACAGAACGACAGCAGGATGGCGAAGCAGGCTGCCAGACGGATGACGGCAGGGTCGAACACCTTGGTGAGGTTCAGCACACCGGTATTCTCGCCGTAGGTGGTGTTGGCAGGGGCGCCGAAGAGTGAAGCCAAGGCGGTGGCCAGTCCGTCGCCCATCAGCGTGCGATGCAGACCAGGCTCCTTCAGGAAGTCCTTGCCCACAGTAGACGAGATGGCACACATGTCGCCGATATGCTCCATAATGGTAGCAATGGCGATGGGCATGATCGCGATAATAGTAGAAATAAGGAACGTGGTGTCCATATTGTCAAAGACGGCCAACACGGTCTGCTCCTTACTGAAGGGCAGTCCTATCCATGCAGCCTCGCTCAGCGACGAGAAATCCACCTCGCCCATAGCCACCGCAGTCAGATAGCTTACCACCACGCCCAACAGGATGGGTATAATCTTGATGATGCCCTTACCACAGACACTGGCAAGAATCACCGTTGCCAGCGCCACGATAGCCAATGGCCAGTTGGTGGTACAATTCTGAATGGCACTACCCGAGAGCACCAGACCGATAGCAATAATCATCGGGCCTGTGACCAATGGCGGGAAGAAGTGCAGTATTTTCTCGATGCCGAACGACTTGATGAGAGCCGCCATCACGAAATAACACAGTCCGGCAAAGAACACGCCGATACAGGCATAGTCCAAGGCCAGCGTCTCGCTCATGCCCTGCTCAACACCCAGCGCCTTCACCGACATATAACCGCCCAGGAAGGCAAACGAGGAGCCCAGGAAGGCAGGCACCTGCAACTTGCTGACTAAATGAAAGACCAGTGTGCCAATACCTGCAAACAGCAGGGTTGACGACACGGAAAGACCCGTTAACACAGGTACCAGCACGGTGGCGCCAAACATGGCAAACAAATGTTGAACACCCAGGATAATGTACTTTGGCATGCCCAGTTTTCTGGCATCGGTGATGCCTTCTTTCTCTGTGATATGGCTCATTTTTGATTATATAAGTCAATTAGAACACCTTGCCAAAGGCGATTCTGGCGAATGTCAGTCCCAGAATCTTGAAGTCGAGCGCCCAAGAACGGTTCTCGAGATAGAACAAGTCCATGTCCAGACGCTTCAGCATTTTGTCCATCGTATCGGTGTAGCCATTATAGAGTGTGGCCATCGAGGTGATACCGGGCCGTATCTGATACAGATATTGGTAGCGGTCATCGTGCTTCATAATCTGGTCGATAAAGAACTTACGCTCCGGACGTGGGCCAACGAACGACATTTCGCCCTTGAAGACATTCCAGAACTGAGGCAGCTCGTCCAAATGGTGAGCACGCAGGAACCTGCCAGCCTTGGTCAGACGGTCGTCGTCGTCCCTGTCACAAAGTTCGGGGCCTTTCTTCTCGGCATCGACTACCATGCTACGGAACTTATAGATATAGAATGGACGGCCAAAACGTCCTATACGCTCCTGCTTATAGATGACGGGGCCGTTCTTTTCGCGCTTGATGGCTATATAACAATAAAGGAAGAGTGGCGAGAAGATAATCAGACAAACCAACGCAACGAACAAATCGAACACTCGTTTAACGTTGCGTTCAAAACCGTTCATTCCGTCGATTACGTATCCACTCTTGTGAACTGTCATATATGTTGTTTTCGAAGTATTATTCGTCGATGTTATTATTATAACGGCACTCGTGCCGTTTTATTGCAACCGGACATAAAAAAATTTCAAGCTTTTTTAGCCCTTTATCGCAAAACGGGTGCAAAGGTACAAAAAAAAATCTATTGCACCAAATGTTACTCCATAAAAACCCCTCCCTCCGTACGATTTATAGTAAACGGCCGGAGGGAGGGAGGTATCATCCACATTACTTTAAGTGGTATTAATTAGCGGGCTGAGCAGGAGCTTCTGTAGCGGGAGCCTCGGCAGCGGGAGCAGCGGGTGCTGCCTCTTTCTGCTGGCTGGCGCCGAATCCTGGCAGATTGTTAGGATTAGTGGTGGGGTTTTCAACTCCCTCCATCACAGAACCGTCGGTACTTGCCTTGGGAGCCACATAGGCACAGGCAATACTGACAACAACCATAGCAATAGCGAGCCCCCAAGTGGTCTTCTCGATAAAGTCTGTTGTTTTACGAACACCACCAATTTGGTTGTAAGACGAGAAGTTTGAAGCCAAACCACCGCCCTTAGACTCCTGAATGAGTACGATGCCAATCATAAGAAAGGCAGCAATCACAATAAGAATTACTAATAACGTGTACATTTTTTTTACCTTTTATTTTTGTTGTTATTTATAATCAATTTCTGCAAGAATCGTATTTGATCTGCAAAGTAAGCATTTTTTTTCGGATATTGCAAACTTAATCGCTGAATAATTTCAAGAGCCTTCGAATATCTGCCCTGTTTTATGTAAATTCGTGCCAAAGTCTCGGTAAAATACCCCTCATCGGAGCTTTCACCATCATTTTCGTCCTCGATATCCTCCTCGGGAGCACCTTTGGGCGTTTCGGGCAAAACTATCTTGCCTTTGTCATTATTTATGAAAGTATCGATGAGGTCCTGACCGATGAGTTGTGGCACCTCGGCAGGCGAGTCTTCGTCGGTCTCGCTTTCCAGCAGATAAGCCACGTAGTCGATGGCAGCATCGGCGGGTGTAGGCTTGCGTCTGGGCTTTTCCTTCTGTTCATCCTCGTCCTTGGGTATCGACTCAAGGAAGTTGTCGATGAGCGAGATGGTGCGGTTTTCGCGTTCTTCCTCATTCTGTGCCTTCTGGGTCTGCACCTCAGGCGTACGGAGCCGATAGTGGGCAGCCTCGATCATCTGAAACAGCACGCGGCGGTCTGTGATATAGATGGCAGCAGACCGCAGTTCCGCATCGAACGAGGGATCGTGAAGCAGATACAGATTCTGAAGCATCAGCAGGCGGGCCGTCTGGAAATAGGGATAGAGTGCCAACAATGAGCGCAACTCGTAAAGTGAGTCGCGGTCCATTCTCTCCGGATGCTTAATCAAGTCAATCAAATCCATCTGTCTACTCTCTTAATTTATTACCAGTCAGCCACCGTCGCGTTGAATATCTGGTCAACAATGTCCTTGAACAGCTCTGTGACGAGCGCCTCCTGCACAGCATCCAGCGACTGCGTACTGTCATACGACGTGCTGGCTGAGAACTGGCGTTCGAAGTCGGCTTCATGCTTTGTCGTGTTCGTAAAGCGCACATTGACCGTGACACTCAACTCCGTCTGTGCCGAATAACCTTCGCTCGACACCGACTTGTTGCGCTGTTCGTAGCGTATAATCTCACCTTCCAGCCTCAAGTCTCCGTTTCGCCTTACCTGCATCAGCTTCGTATGGTTAGTATACTGTTCCCTCAACCTGGTGTTGAACATACTACCCATAGGCGCCCAAACATAGGTGGAGCGGATGGGGAAATCGGCTATCTGGATGGTCTTTATCTTTGTATAGTCAATACTCGACTGGTTGAACTTATAGCTGACCGAGCACGACATCAACAGCAGCACCATCAGCACCATCAGTCCATATTGCTTCAGGCGGCGATAGAGCGTACGGTCGCTGATACCTAACTCCTGCGCAGCCTTCTTGCGGTTGCCATTGTTGCGCTCCAAGGCTTTCTCCAGCATCTGCTTGCCTAAGTCGTTGAGGTTCAGGTTCTCCGGTTCCTTTTCCGGCTCCACATACTCCTCGGCAATAGCGTCCTCCATAGCGGGCTGCATTGGCTGCATTGGCTGCATCGGCGTTATCGGGGTAATAGGCGCAGAAACGGTCTGAGGACTGGAGCCATGGTGAGTGTTGCTCTGGACTTCGTCTAACTGTTTCTTCAGGGCACTCATCTCACGCCGCATGTCGTTGACATTGCCACGCAGTTCAAACAGTATCTTATAGAGAATTTCCCGTTCGTTCTCGAACGAGCGTTCCCCACCCTCGCGGTGAATGGTCACTAACTGGGTGCTTTCTTTGTCCTGAGGTATAAAGCGTGCCAAAATCTCTGGCGTGATGGTGCGCTCCTTACTGAGCACCGACATCTGCTCGGTCACGTTTTTCAACTGGCGCACGTTGCCTGGCCATTTGTAGCGCATCAGCATCTGCTTCGACTCCTCGGTCAGTACCACACGGTCCATCTTGTATTTCTCAGCCATCTGCATGGCAAACAGCCTGAACAGCAACACCACGTCCTCACCACGCTCACGCAGCGGCGGCATCTGTATGGGTATGGAATTCAAGCGGTAGTAAAGGTCTTCACGGAACTTGCCCTCGCTGATAGCCTGGCGCACGTTGACATTTGTGGCAGCCACAATCCTCACGTCGGTCTTGCGAATCTCAGTACCGCCAACGGGAATGTACTCACCAGTCTCGAGCACACGCAGCAGTCGGGCCTGTGTGGCCAAGGGCAGCTCACCCACCTCGTCCAAGAACAGCGTACCCTTGTTGGCCACGCCGAAATAGCCGGGCGAGTCATTGATGGCCCCCGTGAAAGAGCCCTTCACATGGCCGAAAAGCTCAGAGTCGATGGTACCTTCGGGTATGGAACCGCAGTTGATGGCAAAGTATTTCTCACGGCGGCGCGGCGAGTTGTCGTGAATCACTCGCGGAATGATTTCCTTACCCACACCACTCTCGCCAATGATGAGCACACTCAAATCGGTAGGCGCCACCTGCAGGGCGACGTCCAGCACGTGGTTCAAGGCATCGCAGTTGCCTACGATGTTATACCGTTGCTTGATTCCTTGTAGCTCTATACTCTTCATTTAGCGCACAAAGATACATATAATTTATTAAAACACGCAGATTCCAACCCCTTTTTATTGTTTTTTATCCTTCTCGGTCTTGGCTTTGGGTATGGCAAAGCGTATTTTCTCGCTGTCATCGCGCTTCTCCTTGTAGAGTTTCGGCAGCGGATTGGCTAATGGCTCGTCGTAGTTCAGACGGTTGCGGAACACGTCGATACCCAGATAGATGGCCTGACGCAGGCTGCTCTCGTCGGCTACGCCTCGGCCCGCAATGTCGAAGCCCACTTCAGTCTCTGGGGTGGTGCATACGAAGGGCATGCCCGTTACCAGACTCACGGCCTCATTCTGAGCCAAGGACTTCAGCGGTGCCATTCCCTGATTGTAGTACATGGCCATCACACCATCGAACTGCGTATACAGCCCGTTGCCAAAGAACGAGTCGGCAGCGAATGGGCCAAACGCCTGAACATCTGCCTGCGACAGCTCCTCAATGGCGGGGATGATCATTTCCTTCTCTTCCTCGCCCCAGGATTTCTCGTCGTTGTCAACCGGAGGGTTCAGCGACAGGATAGCCACACGGGGATTCGATATACGCAGGTCACGACGCAGGCTGGTATGCATGATCTTGCACTTGTCTACTATCTTCTCCTTAGTAATGGCCCCAGGCACCTCCTTCAGCGCCATCATGTTGGTAATGAGCGCAATACGTAGCTCGTCAGCAATTCTTACCTTCAATACCTCAGGTTCCCGAGACAGGAAATCCGACAAGGTGTCAGGTGCCATTACCAGCACGTCGGCCAATCCGCCCTGCACGTCCACCATAGCCCGCTTCAGCGCCTTACGGGCTGCCTCTGCCGAGCTATCCGACGCCTGTCCGAGCTCCACCTTAATCTCCTCGTCGAAGGTCGTGAGAAGGTTGAGACGGTTCTCCTTGGCATCGTTGGCATTACTGATAATGCTGAACTGCAGCTGCATGCCCAGCGCATTGCGATGGTAGGTAGCCACCTTTGGCGAGCCATAGATGATGGGCGTACACAGCTCCAGCATCATGGGGTCTTCGAAGATTTTAAAAATCAGCTCATATCCAACACCGTTGGTGTCGCCGTGCGTGATGGCCACGCGGGGTTTTCTTTCTTGTTCCATAAAGCTTGATAATATATATTAGGTTATGAATGTTCTTTATGAGCCGTCGACAGCAGTCCGCATGCAGCAAAGATGTCCTGACCACGACTCGCCCTAATGGTGGCAAACACGCCGTGCTGTGTCAGGTAGTCACGCAGGCGTTCCATCCGTTGCTCGTCGGTGGCAGGCAAGTCAACGCCTGGTATCTCATGGAACCGTATCAGGTTCACGCGGCACTCTATGCCTTGAGTCAGCTTGACGATTTCACGGGCATGGACCA
>JAEEGL015619417.1_pt1 | contig 13150 bp, 9 predicted proteins | sample 9134231 | NCBI WGS metagenome assembly JAEEGL01 (sample SAMN16246548, study PRJNA631951) | gut metagenome | biome: gut microbiome; feature: rumen; material: fiber-attached | host: Bos | place: Iran: Karaj | collected 2018-10
CAGGAGCTTCCCCGTGAGCTCGGCGAAATAGATGGGGGAGGCGATGACCACGCCCGTACAGTCCTCCGCATACCGGTATACCTCCTGCATGGCGTCCCGGATGACGCAGCGCCTCTCCCGCCGGCAGGCGCGGCAGTCGATGCAGGGGGAGATGTCCTCCCGCCAGCAGTCCACCACCCGGTACTCCCCCGTCAGGGCCTCCGTCAGGACCCGGAGCAGGGCGGCGGTATCCCCCTGCCTCCGGGGGGATCCGTTCAGGATCAGCGTTTTTCCTTTTCCCGCAGCCTCCATGGAGCGATCCTTCCTTTCCGCCGGGCCCGGCCCGGCTTTTTCTGTATTTTGCAATTTTATCAACGGATCCCGGGAATTTATGATATAATTGTGAAAAATATGGGTTTCTTTGCCCAAAGGGTCAGGGCCTGCGCCGCAGGCGGAAACCGGAGGTCCATGATGATACGACGATTCAGACGACGGCTGCTCAGTGCGGTCTGTCTGCTCCTGATGCTGAATACGGTCCTGCTTCTCCCCGCCGGAGCCAGGGAGGGCACGGGGAAGACCGTCCGGGTGGGCTGGTATGAGTCCGCCTTCCACCGCACGGATCAGTTCGGGCGGCGCTCCGGCTACGGCTATGAGTACCAGCAGCGCATCGCCATCTACACCGGGTGGAACTACGAGTATGTGGAGGGCAGCTGGTCCGAGCTGTTCGAGATGCTGGTGGCGGGGGAGATCGACCTGCTGAGCGACGTGTCCTACACCGAGGCCAGGGCGGAGAAGATCCTGTATTCCGCGGAGGCCATGGGCGGGGAGGATTACCACGTCTTCATCGCGCCGGACAATACGGAGATCCGTCCGGACGACTTCTCCACCTTCAACGGCAAGCGCCTGGGGGTCAACAAGAACAGCATCCAGGAGCAGCTGTTTATGGACTGGGCGGAAAAGCACGACGTCCGCCCGGAGATCGTGGAGCTGTCGGTGAAGACGCCGGAGCTGCTGGAGATGCTGGCCAAGGGCGAGATCGACATGCTGGTGACTCTGGACACCTACGGCAACTCCGCCGACGTGGTCCCGGTGTGCAAGGTGGGCTCCGCGGAGTCCTATTTCGGCATCAACAAGGACCGGCCCGACCTGAAGCAGGAGCTGGACGTGGCCATGAACCGGCTCCTGGAGGAGAACCGGGACTTCAACCAGCAGATGACCGAGAAGTTCAACAAATCCAGCGCCGTGAACAGCTTCCTCACCTCGGAGGAACAGGACTGGCTCAACGCCCACGGCATGATCCGGGTGGGGTACCGGGACGGCTTCCTCCCCTTCTGCGACTATGACGAAGCGATCGGCGGGCTCACCGGGGCCCTGGAGGACTTCCTGCTGTTCGCCGGGACCGCGGAGAAAAACGCCAAGCTCCGCTTCACGACCCAGCCCTACGCCACCACAGAGGCCGCCCTGGAGGCCCTGGTCCGGGGGGAGATCGACTGCGTGTTCCCCATCTGCCTCAGCGCCTATGACGGGGAGCAGCTGGGGGTGATCATCACCGATCCCCTGATCAAAACGGACATGTACGCCGTTGTGCGCACCGCGGACCACCAGGGTGTCTCCCCGGAGCGGAACATGGTGGTGGCCGCCGCCAAGGGGCATCCCAACCACCTGACCTTCCTGCGGGACAATTTCCCCAACTGGCAGGTGAAGTATTACGACGACAGCGACGCGGGCTTCCAGGCCGTGGCCGACGGGGACGCGGACTGCGCCCTGGTGAGCAGCTACCGCATCAACCGGGTGAGCGAGCTCTGCACCAAGTACAAGCTCTCCACCCTGGCCACCGGGGAGACCATGGACCTGTGCTTCGCCGTGGGCCGGGCGGACGACTGCCTGTATTCCATCCTGGGCAAGATCAGCCGCCTGATCCCGGACGCCACCCTCAACTCCTCCCTGACGAATCATTCCTTCGTCACGGAACGGGTGACCTTCCTGGAGTTTTTGAAGGACAATATGGGCTCCTTCACCGCCGCCATCCTCCTCATCGTCGCCCTGATCCTGTTCCTGCTGTGGCGGAACGTACACGCGGAGGCCAAGGCCAGCGAGGGGCGGCAGCTCATCTCCGAAACGGAGCGGGACTCCCTCACCTCCCTGTACAACCGCAGCTTCTTCATCGCCTACGTGGAGCGGCTGTACCGGGAGCATCCCGAACGGAGGATGGACGCGGTGGTTCTGAACGTGGAGCGGTTCCACGCCCTGAATTCCCTGAACGGGCGGGACTTCGGGGACGAGGTGCTCCGCACCCTGGGCAGCGAGATCCAGGCCTTCGTCTCCCGGGAGGAGGGCATCGCCGCCCGGACGGAGGGGGACTCCTTCGATATCTATTGTGCCCACCGGGATGGCTATCAGCCCCTGCTGGACCGTCTCCAGGCCAGGATGGACGCGGTCTTCCGCTCCCCCCAGATCCGGCTGCGCATGGGGGTCATGCCCTGGCAGGAGGGGGTCGCCCCTGAGGAGATGTTCAACCGGGCCTGGTCGGCCTGCCGCATGGTGCGGGGGGATTACAAGAAGCACCTCTGCATCTACGACGAGGACTCCCGCCGGCACGACGAGCTGAGCCGGCGGCTGCTGAACGACCTGGACCGGGCCCTGGCGGGCCGGGAGTTCCGGGTGTATTACCAGCCCAAATACCTGATCCAGCAGGACCCGCCGAAGCTGGCCAGCGCGGAGGCCCTGGTGCGGTGGAACCACCCCGACCTGGGCATGATCTCTCCGGAGGAGTTCATCCCCCTGTTCGAGCGCAGCGGCCAGATCATCGCCCTGGACGCCTACGTTTGGGAGGAGGTCGCCAGGCAGGCCGCCCACTGGCGGGACGACTGCGGCGTGAAGCTGCCCGTATCGGTGAACCTCTCCCGGGTGGACGTGTTCGACCCCAAGCTCTTCGAGACCCTGGACGGGATCGTTGCCAGATACGCTCTGGCTCCCGGCGACCTGCTGCTGGAGGTCACGGAATCCGCCTATACGGAGGACGCGGACCAGCTGATCCAGATCATCGGACAGCTGCGGGAGAAGGGCTATAAGATCGGGATGGACGACTTCGGCTCCGGCTACTCCTCCCTGAACATGCTCTCCTCCCTGCCGGTGGACGTGCTGAAAATGGACATCGGCTTCATCCAGAACATCCAGCGGGACGAGCGGGACCTCCACCTGGTGGAGCTCATTACGGACATCGCCCGCTACCTCAAGGTGTCCGTGGTGGCGGAGGGCGTGGAGACGGAAAAGCAGCTCAAGCTCCTGCGGGACGCGGGCTGCGACCTGGTGCAGGGCTACTACTTCTCCCGTCCCCTGCCCCCGGAGGACTTTGAGCGGGAGATCCTGGGCCTGCCGGAGAAAGCATAACACAGGGGAAACGGGCAAATCAATCTCTGATGACGGAAAGAGAAGCGGATATGGAGCACAACGGACGGAGCATCTCGGCGAAGAACGCGAATCTCATCATGGCGGCCATCGCCTTCATCAACGGCGGCGGCGGTGGCTGCGAGGTGTGCCTGTAAAGGGATACGAGCGCCCGGGGACTGTGTCCCCGGGCGATGTTTCGGAGGTGTACGCATGAAGCTGGATGAAGCCTGGATCCGGGCCCATCTGCCGGAGAGCTGCGCCGGTCAGCCCATAGACTGCTTTTCCGGGGAGTACCTGGACGGGCTGACGGTGATGCAGGCGGGGGAACGGGGCGGCGACGACGTGGCGGTCTACCGGGCCAGGGACCAGGAGGATCTGCGGTGGTGGCAGCTGAAGCAGGTCTGCCGCTTCATCCATGAGAAGGACCCGCCTCCCCGGAAGACCTGGCGCTACCTCCGGGATCACGCGGAGGAGGGCAGGTGGTTCTACCGGGAGCGGCGGCATTACGACTATGACGCCATCGAGGACCCCCGGCTCTACGGCTTCGAGAGCTTCCTGCGCATCCTGCACTTCGCCTTTCCCCCGGACCGGTGGGAGGAAGAGGTGCGGGACCACGTGCGCCTGATGAACTACTGGTACAAGGTCCCCCATTGGGATTACGACCGGGAGAAGCTGTGCTTCGTGGAGATCGGCGGCTCCAGGGAGCATGACGGGGACGGGGTGGAGGAGCCCAGGCCCGGCTCGGTGCTGGGCTTCGTGGAGGAGGCCATGGAAAAACACGGCAAGCAGGATCTGAAGCTCGCCGGGGAGCTTCGGGAGGAGGTCCACCGGGAGGCGCTGGCCATCGTCCGCCAGACCCGCCCATGGGTGCGGGAGGTGGTGGACCTCCACCCGGTGGAGGACTATTTCCAGGAGACCTGGGACTATCCCGGCCGGTGGTACACCGTGGTGGCGATCCCCTATGGGTACGGCAGCCGGAAGGCGCTGGTGGATGCCCTGGTGCGGCAGACCCTGGCGGCCAACCCGGCCCCGCCGGAGGGGGACGATCCCTTCTACCCCCTGATCGCCCGGTACCCCGGTCTGGCGGTGGACTATATCCTGGTGAAGGCGGAGGGGCGGTACCTGGGCTACGAATCCCACCGGGAGGCCCTGAAGCGGGCCTGCGAGACCCTCTTCGCCCCGGACGAGGAGGGGGCCGCCTGGGAGGGCAGCCCGAACCAGGCGGTGGGAAAGCGGATGCCCTCGGGGCAGCTTTTCTCCTCGGACTATCCCCAGGGGAAGCTCAGCTACCGCAAGGCCTTCCTCTACCCGCCCCAGGGCAACCGCTACACGGGCATGGACTTCGTGCGGGTCAACGCCGCCCTGTTCCCCAAGGGGACGAAGGACCTGGAGGTATACGAATGGTCCACGGACTGGTCCGACTATTTTGACGACGGGCACGAATGGTGGGGGACCCTCTGCCTCACCGTCTACGACCCCGCCCTCCGGCGCTTCGCCGTCATCCTGGCCTCCGCCACGGATTAGAAGTGTATGATTTCCGTATTTTTTTGCAAAAGATTACCCTTTCGGGGGATGTGCGGCAGAAAAATAAAGTGTATGCTATGTTTGTAAGAGAGAAGTCCGTCATTCATTGTCCTGTGAGGTGCGGAGCATGAGTCTGTATGCCGGTTCCATCCTGCTGACGGAATTGCTGATGGCAGCCATGACGTATCACGTGGCGAATTATCCGGGCTTTACCAAGGTGGAGAAGCGGTGGTATCTCTTCGCGTTCATTTCGATCTTCTTCTGCGCGGGCGCGGAGTTCATCTCCAGGCAATTCGATGCCTGCGGGCCCGCCTGGGCCCTTCCCCTGACGGTCCTGACGGCGATCCAATTCTCCCTGTCGCCCATGCTGCCGGTGTTCTTCGGCGGCGCGCTGGGACTGTACCGGCCCGCCATCGCCGTGAGCACGGTCTTCTGCCTCCACGCCCTGGCGGAGTACATCCTCGCCCCCTTCGGTCTGATCTTCTACTTCGACGAGGCGGGCAAGTACGTCCGGGGCGAGTATTACCTCATCTATGAGGCGGCCTATCTTCTCAGCCTGGGGTTTTTGATCGTCTGCATGATCGCGGCGAGCAGGCGCTTCAAAAGGCGGGATCTGCCCACGATCATCATGGTGTTCATCCTCCTGGCCTCCTCCATCGCGCCGCTCATCCTGTACCGGTTGTACACCGATTACATCGGGATCGGCCTGTGCGCAGCCCTCTGCTACATCTACTACAACGATCTCATCCAGGAGGATATCCAGGAGAAGACCGCCGCCAACCAAAGCCGGATGTACCATATGCGGGAGCACACCATCTCCGCCATGTCCAGGCTGATCGAAAGCCGGGACATCCAGCACGGTGAACACGTTTCCCGGGTCAGCGACTTCGTGGGGACTCTGGCGGAGGACGCACGGCGGGACGGCGTTTACGCCGAGGCGCTGGACGACGGATTCATCGAAAGGCTGCGGATGATGGCGCCCATGCACGATATCGGAAAGGTCACCGTATCGGACCGCATCCTGACCAAGCCGGGGAAGCTGACGGAGGAGGAATACGAATGCGTCAAGCTCCACGCCGCCGAGGGCGGGCGGATCATCCGGGAGGTGATGAGCGGGGTCGCGGAGGAGGAATACGTCTCCCTGGCGTCTGAGATGGCCATGTATCACCATGAGCGATGGGACGGCAAGGGCTATCCGGCGGGGCTGTCCGGCGAGGACATCCCCCTGGCGGCCCGGATCATGGCCATCGCGGACGTGTTCGACGCCCTGATCTCGGAGCGGTGCTACCGGGAGGCCTTCTCCAGGGAGCAGGCCTTTGAGATCATCCGTCAGGGGGCCGGGACCCAGTTCGACCCGCGGCTCGCTGCGGTCCTGCTGAACCACAGGGAGGATTTCTGACCATGATGACCTTTTATCTGTGCATCACGATCCTCACCGAACTCATCATGCTGGCCATGACCATCCACGTCCGCAGCCACAGCGCCTTCACCGGGCAGCAAAAGCTGTGGTTCCTGCTGACCTTCGCCGCCGTCATGGTCTGCGCCGCCGCGGAATATCTGGTCCACTGCGGAATGTACGATCCCAGGTATGCCCTCCCCCTGACGGTCATTACGGTCCTGCAGTTTTCCACTTCGCCCCTTCTGGGCATTTTCTTCTCCGAGGCGTTGGGCAGGAACCGGCAGCGGAAGACCGCCGTGGTCATCTTCTACTGCATCAATCTTCTGGTGGAAAGCATCGCCGCCCCCTTCGGCTGGATCTTCTCCTTCGGGGCGGAGGGATATACCCGCGGGCCGCTGTTCGTGCTCTACGGCGCATTTTACTTCATCAGCCTCCTCTATCTGGTGGTCAACATGGTCCACGTGGGCCGGAACTTCCGCCACCGGGACCAGGGCACCATCGTCATGATCCTCGTCGTGCTCATCGCCGGGATCCTGCCCATGACGCTGTTCAGTATTCAGATCACCTATCTGGCCGTCGCCATCAGCGCCAGCCTCTGCTACATCTACTACAACGATCTGATCCAGCAGGACATCCAGGCGAAGCTGGCCGCAGACCAGGAGACCATGTCCCAGATGCAGGAGCATATCATCTCCGGGCTGGCCAACCTCATCGAGAACCGCGACCTGGAAACGGGAGAGCATGTGACCCGCACCAGCGATTTCGTTCGGATCCTGTCGGAGGCCGCCAGAGCGGAGGGCGTCTATCCGGAGCGCCTGAACGATCGCGCCATTTCCCTGATGTACCGCGCCGCCCCGCTGCATGACGTGGGAAAGATCGTCGTGCCCGACGATATCCTGAAAAAACCGGGGAAGCTGACGGAGGAGGAATTCGCCCAGATGAAACGCCACGCCTCCGAGGGCGGCCGGATCGTGCGGGAGGTGCTGGAGGGCGTGGCGGACAGCGAATACCTGACCATAGCCGAGGAGATCGCCTCCTGCCACCATGAGCGCTGGGCCGGCGGCGGCTACCCCGCCGGCCTCGCGGGGGAGGACATCCCCCTGGCAGCCCGGATCATGGCCATCGCGGACGTGTTCGACGCCCTGATCTCGGAGCGCTGTTATAAAAAGGCCATGCCTGTGGAAAAGGCGTTCTCCATCATCCGGGAGGAGGCCGGTACCCATTTCGATCCCCAGCTCGCCCGGGTGTTCCTGGACCACAGGGCCGCCTTCCTCGCGGCGGCTTCCGCCCGGGAGCCCCAGCCGCCCCAGCGCCCTCACCGGCAGGAGCCTCCGGACGGGAAGCCCGTTTCGTCAAGGTCCCGCCCCTTGTTCACCAGATAGCGCCAAACCTCGGACGGGGATAAGATAAATGCCCGGGAACCGTTGATACGCAACGGTTCCCGGGCACTTGTCAGCTATGTGCTGTTATTCCCACTCAAGACCAAGGTACTTTGTAGCTATCTGATTCTTCCCTGCACGAAAAGAACGGCCCCTGCGCGCCGTAAATAGCGCGAAGAGCCGCCTCGTCAAGATATCATGCCATTTCCCCGCTGGTATCCACCCGGTAACCCCACAGCAGCCGTACCAGCCGCCAAGCGATAAAGATAATCAAATCTCTTAAACTTTTGAAAGCGCGAAACGGATGACTGGTATAACGGATATAGTATTCATTATCTTTTTCCAAACATTCTATGGAATAGAATACCCAAACGTATTGTTTGATGAAAGGGATTTCCCATAAATGTTCCGAACCGCTGCACATCATCATCCGCAGAAACCGTTCCATGGAAGGTCCTGTTCTTTTCCAACAGTCCGAACGCATCCCCAAATAATTCTCGCAAAAGCAAAATTGGGCGTTGGCAAGGCGGGTGAGACTCAATTGTTTGAGCAGATTTTGAAAGGCGGGCCAGTCAATCTCTTCCCCGTATCGGTTGACGTACATTGTCAAGTCTGCGAGCATCCGAAAGCTCAGGTCATGGCTCAATAAATGCTTGCTGCTGTGATAAACCAGATAGAGCAGGTGCGCGTTAGGGGAAAACGTCTGATATGGGATCTCCGGGTCGTCGCCTGGCACGAAATACCGGTCGGAAAAATAACCGTTCTGCCGGAGCAGCTTCCGCTGAAATGCTCCCATCCGGTAATAAATGATATAATGCGCCTCGATTTCAAAGCCCGCGGGGGTGATATAGCTATCCACGCCCGTCTGTCCGTTATGAATATTTGATTTCTGCGCAATGTCCATATCCGCCATCATTTGCGTGAACGCCTGCCGCTGGGCGCCGGGAACAAATATATCAATGTCCCCGCAGGTGCGCACCACGCCTGGCGGAAAGCAGCTTTCCAGGGCAGTCCCTTTCAGGAGGGCGGCTTTGATGTTCCGTTTTTCCATTTCCAGAAACAGTACCCGGATGGTCTGCCGCATGGTGCGGCGGTAAAGCAAGTGACCAAAAACGTTCTGTTTCTCCTGGATCGGGGCAAGGGCGGGATCATCGCTGCAATCCACCATGCTGCTCAGCGTGTGCAGCTGGATGATTTGTTTCAGTTCATTCCAATCCGTCCGGGAATCAAGGGACGTTTTTTCCCCATACAGGATGTGACGCAGAACCAGCGTACACGCCCGGGCCTGTTTTTGCGTTATCATGCTTCCTCGCTTTCCGTTTCGCGCTGCGGACGAAACGCCGCGCCCATCCTGATGATATGGGTCGCGTATTTCAGGGCGGCGTCCCGATGGGTGACGCACAGTACGGTAGGCCGATGGGACATCCGGCTGATTCTGTCCAGGATGCGTTTTTCCGTCTCGCTGTCCAGGGCGGAGGTGGCTTCATCCAGGATCAGCAGGGCGGGCTTCCGGTACAGCGCACGGGCAATAGAAATACGCTGGGCCTGGCCTACGGATATGCCCCGGCTGTTTTCCTGCACCTGCGTGTGAATGCCTTCCGGCAGATCGTCCACAAAGGACAGGGCGTCCGCCAGCAGCAGCGCATCGCGGGCCGCTTTTTCATCCATTTCCTGTCCGAAACAGATATTTTCCAGAATAGTGCCGCTGAACAGGGTATTCCCCTGGGGAACGTACCCCATGCGCTTTCGGGCGGCGCGGCCCGTGGAAATAGCTGTCCCATCGTCCCCGATCAGGTTGAGCGCTCCCTTGTTTGGTTTGATAAGTCCCAATATCAAATGCAGCAGCGTGGTTTTTCCGCAGCCGGAAGGGCCCCGGATCACAGCGAAGGCCCCGGCGGGGACTGAAAAATCGAAATCACGGAGAACGGGCTGCTCCCTTTCCGGATAGGTAAAGGAAAGGCCATGCCCTGCTACGGAGAACATCCCCTGGGGCGGAACGGGTTCGTCTTTTTCCCGCTCACCTACGTCCATGTCGGTAATATCGTTCAGGCGGTCCGCCGAAACCAGCATCCGCACAAAGCTCGGCAGGGAGGCGGCCAGGGTCGCCGTGGGGCCCTGGATATAGCCCTCCAGCGAAATAATCATGGAAAGAGTGCCATATGTGATTTCTCCCCGGCCCAGGTGAAGCACGGCCCAGCTGAACACCAGCAAGTAGCCCATATTAAAGAAAGAATTCAGCACGGTATTGCTGATGTAGGCAAACCGCGATTTTCGCTGCAGGGCCGCAAGCTTGCGTTCCTGCATCAAAACGAAACGGTTCTCCGCCGATTCTTCATCGCAAAGGCTTTTCACAGTGAGCAGATTCGTGCATAATTCCGTTTGATAGGAAGAAGAGGCAACCTCCCGCTCCCGCATTTCAATTTGGAGCGGCTTCAGCTTCAGACGGAACCACAGCATCATCAGCGTGGAGATTCCGGCCCCCGCCATCAGGATAATCAGGATGGGGGGGCTGATCGTGTACACGATCACCGCCGTGACGATCAGCTGCATGAGCGCGCCCGCCACATTGGGAAAAACACCGCACACAAAGTCGGAAATCTCTCCCGCGTCTCTTGATATGCGCGAGTTCATATCGCCCACCTGAAGCCTGGCGATTTTCAGCCAATCCGCCCGCAGTACGGCGTGAAATACTCTTTTGCGCATACTGAAAGCGATTTTTTCTTCATACAGAGTGATCCAGTAGCCCACGATCCCGCCGATAACCGTCCAGATCATGAGCAGCGCTGCATAGAATGCCAGCCTGGGGCGGATGCTGGCGGCGTAGGCCGTATCAATGAGCTGTTTTACATAGACGGAAAAAAAGATGCCCATGAGCATCTGCACGAGATTGAGCGTGAAAATCAAGCAGAGAAAAAGCCGATATTCCTTCACCAGCCTGACGACCCAGGATAAAACATACATGTTTTCCCGAATAGAACGGAGCTTGAGCTTTAGTTGTTCAATCATGGTGTATTTCTTTATCCCTCATGACTGACCGGGCGTATTCCACAGCCAGGCGGCAGGCCTCATCCTCCATGGTGCAGTAGAGCTTCGCGCAGGGCAGGGCTTTGGCGGTTTCCGCCATGGCGTTCATGGTTTGGGTCAGCGCGCCGGGGGAAACATGATCCGCGAACAGGCGGCGGCACAGCAGGATCAGGCTGGCCATGCCCGCGAGGGGCTCCACCCGGTTTTTTTCCGCCCTTTCCAGAAAAAACACGCCGCCCAGTGGCAGCGCCGCCCGCCGGGTGATCCCGGAACTGCCGGACCAGGGGATGCCGTGGGCCATTACGGGTATTTCCCCCGCACGGAGGGCCAGCAGATCGCCGTTAAAATCTTCCGCGCCGTACAGCTTGCGCCACAGGGCGGCGTGAGTGCTTTTTCCCATGCCGGAGGGGGCGCTGAAAGCATACACCCTGCCGTCCAGAATCACTGACGCACTGTGGAGCAAATACACGCCCCGCTTTTGCAGCAATAAATACACGCTGCCCTTGACAGCGTCCATCCATAGGGCGGGTGCGGGAACTGTTGGCTCGCAGACGACGGTGATTTCCGGTATTTCTCCCGTCAATCGCAGCATCGTGCCCTTGATCGGGCTTTCCTCTCTGTAAACCATCCGCACGGCGTCCGGCCAAACGGTGACGATTTCTTCCAATTCATAGGTTTCGCCCCCGGTACGGATCAGATCCGCCTCTTGCCCCATACGCGCCACCGCCTTCGGCTGTCCGTCGCAGGCGAAGGGCAAAAAACCGGAGTCAATCCAGGCGGAAGGAACATCCAGCCCGACCCGTAGCCCCGCCGCGTCGATTACAAGCATGACGTTATTCCTCCAGCAGGCACAGTCTGCGAAGCTGATCCACAAAGGCGGTAATATCTTCGCGCAGGGTTTCCCTGTCCCGCTCATTTTTCGCCTGAAAGCGGTCTGCCGCCAGGTTGAGGAGGCTGTCCAGGCTTGTTTCCTGCTCCAGGGCAGTCAAAACCCAGGCTGCGGTTTCGTTCAGGTGATACACCATGCCGCCATCGATCACCGCCTGGCCGAAGGGAAGAAGCACCTGCTGCCCGGCGATTGTTTCCACCGAATACATATTACTGCGTTTCATACAAATTTCCTGTTATGGTTTATAAAATGATGCTGTCAGAAGGATACAAACTCCCTTCTGACAGCATGGTGTGGGAATTCCTCAATCAGGTTTTCTGTTACGGAAGACCAGAACCACCGTCCGAAGCGCCCGCTGTTGGGCCTGCCGGCGGAAACGGGGAGCCACTGGGCGGAATTTTTGTTGAAACCTGTTCATTTTTTGTTCTGCGATGGCAGAAAAGAAAGGACTTGTTCATCGTTCTTTGTCGGCTGTCCTATTCTTTTTGCAAACGAAACAGGCAGAGATTTGTCAGTTATTCCCGTTTCCGTTATTGCCGTTGTCGTTGCGGTCGTGGGTAACATTGCCCTGATTATTATCTCCTCCGCCTTCCCAAGTGCCGTGATTTACGCCGCCGTTATCGCTGTTGGGGTTGCCTGAGCCCCACCGTCCGTTATTGCTGTTATTGCCGGACTTTTTCGCGAAGACCTGTTCACTTTCCATTTCCGCGATGGCGGAAATGACGGGCTTTTCATAGTTTTGCATTGTTTTTCCTCCTCGTTCCGAATAGACGGCGAAGCAAATGCCGTCTGTATCTGCAAGCCATATGCCAAAGAAATACATAGAGCAGGTAAACGGGATGCTTCACGCTGAATTCACAGCCATGTCTGCATATACGGGTGACGACGCCGCATATGCGGCTGAAAGGGACATCCCGCTCTAATGCAATGTTTCCATCGCCCAGCAGAACGCAAGTCTGCGTTTCAACGTATACATTCACCACCCGGTGCACAACCAGAGCGTCCTGATTGTCCCGATACAGCACCAAGCTGAATTTTTTAGGCGGAGAACACAGGGAAACAACAACCACGCTGTCCTTTTCTCCGTCCAGGAGCGGCAACATGCTCGTTCCCTGCGGCACGATCCGCATCTGATTTCCCGACTGGATCAATGCCTCGGTGACAGACAGACGATCCGACATCTTTTTCCTCCGAGCAGTGTCTCCGTTCCCGCATAATATACCAAATTATGAAATAAATGTCAAGCTATTTGTTATCCGTTCAGTCGATGTATTTTAGCAGGATTTAAAATGGCTATTGCGGGTATACTCTGATGTACTATTAAGGAAGAATAAGGTAATAATTGTTCGAAAAACCGATGATTGAACGCGAAAGACACCCCTCCTGGGTTTCTTTCGCGCTATCTTCCTTCCCGGTTTCGTTACGTTTCACGGTTTGTCTACAGTCTGAGGCCGTCAAGCGATGCTTGACGGCCTGCAAAAGGTTGAAAAGTGGTCAGGAAAATTCAGTTTGCCCTTTTCAGGAAAATAAAGTGTTGCAACTATACAAAAGGAATGATGACTGTCG
>JAEEGL017293707.1_pt1 | contig 13150 bp, 11 predicted proteins | sample 9134231 | NCBI WGS metagenome assembly JAEEGL01 (sample SAMN16246548, study PRJNA631951) | gut metagenome | biome: gut microbiome; feature: rumen; material: fiber-attached | host: Bos | place: Iran: Karaj | collected 2018-10
CCCGTTACGGAGGCGAAGAATTCGTGCTGCTTTTAAGCGGAATCGGCATCGAAGACGCCAAGAAGAGCGCAGAGCGGCTCCGTATGGCCGTAGAACGGCACCGTTTCTCCTGGAAGGACACCGTCATTCCCGTGACCATCTCCCTCGGGCTTGCAAGCAAGCAGGGTGAGAATATCGGGAAGATTGAGGACCTTATCGCCGAATGCGACCGCCTTTTATACGTTGCCAAGGAAGGTGGCCGCAACCAGGTGGCCTTTTAAGTTGTAAAGAAAAATTCTATATTGGCGCGCCGAAATGTCAAAACTGAATTCCGAGCGCCTCAATTCCTTCGGTACCGCGAGCATCCCGAAACTGGTTCTGCAGTTTTCGGTGCCCGCCATCATCAGCATGCTGGTGAACGCACTATATAATATAGTGGACCGTTTTTTCGTAGGCCAGGGTGTGGGGAGTCTCGGCATCGCGGGCATTACCCTGTGTTTCCCCATCTGCCTCTTTATCATGGCCATGTCCATGATGATCGGCGTGGGCGGCAACACCATCTTTGCCATCCGTCTCGGGCAAAAGAAGTACATACAAGCTAGCATCATTCTGAACAACTCGTTTTCGCTGCTAATCCTGATGGCCCTTACCACCTTCGCCCTGGGCGAGGTCTTCATGGAACCTCTGCTGAAGCTGTTCGGGGCTAGCGAGCAGACCCTGCCTGTTGCCTCCAGCTACATGCGCATCTTGCTCTGCGGGGCGGTTTTCCAGACTATCGCCCCCGGCATGAACCACTTTATCCGCTCCATGGGCCACCCCAAGACGGCCATGTTCCGCGAGATCATCGGCGCCCTCTCCAACATTATCCTGGACTGGCTGTTCATCATGAAGTTCCATTGGGGCATCGAGGGCGCCGCCTGGGCCACTATCTGCTCCCAGCTTATCGCCAGCGCCCTTATCACCCAGTTCTTTGTAAAGAAGAGCACCCCCATCAAGATACGCTGGCGCCACATGAAGCTCCGCTTCCCCTATGTGCGCAAGATCATCATCTTGGGCATTCCGCCTTCACTGATGCAGCTGTGCAACAGCCTGATGAACGCCATTCTGGCCTGGAGTCTTACCACCTACGGAAACATAAGTTTGCACGATACGGGTATGCTTTCGGGTGGCGACATGGCCATTTCCGCTTTCGGAATCGTGAACAGTATCGCCTCCTTTGTGCTGCTGCCCCTGCTTGGTTTTGTGCACGGGACCCAGCCCATCATCGGCTACAACTACGGCGCCCGCCTAAATTCACGAGTCAAGGGAACCCTCAAGTTCACCTTCATTTACGCCTTCGGGTTCATGATCGTGGCCTGGGCCATTATGATGTGGCAGGCGGAGGCCCTAGTAGCGCCTTTCGCACCGGGCGACCTGAAGCTGCAAGAGACCGCCGCCTGGGCCATGAGGCTCTTCGGGGCAGCGTTCTTCATGATTCCGCTGGGACTCGTGTCCGGAAGCTTTTTCCAGGGTACAGGCAAGGCACTGCGTTCCATGTTCTTGAACGGATGCCGTCAGGTAATTTTGCTGATACCCTTCTTGCTGATACTCCCCCGCTTCTTTGAGCTGAAGGGAGTGTTCCTCGCGCAGCCAATATCAGACGTAGGCGCAGCCCTCATCGGGCTCGCCATGCTGCTGCATGAGTTGAAGAAGCTTAAGTAATAGCAGGTTAGAACAGCTTCTTGGCGGCGGTAAGTTCGCCGTTCTTCTCGTGGAAGAGGATCAGGGAACCGCCATCCACCTTGATGAAGATGTTCTTCAGGGTTTCCACTACGTGGTTCTCATCGAAGCCAACCTCGTTGTAGGCGGTTTCGCCGATGACGATACCGAAGTTCACCATGTCCGGCGAGGTGAAGCGCAGGTACTTGAGCAGGTCTTCCGGGCCGTTCACCACGTCAGTAGCGGTCAAGCGTTCAATTTCTTGCGGGTCGCGGGTGCTCACCAGCAGGGGGAACAGGTTGTCGCCAAGCACCTGCTTGCTGTTCAGGTAAAGGGTGTTACCCACCATTAGGCTAATAGAGTCGTTCAGAACCTGACGAACCTCGATAATGACGTCACGGCTAGAAGACATTTCCTGAATTTCCAGCTTGGAGGGGCCGCAGGCCACGAAAACGCCGGAAACCATTGCCACGAAGAGAATCAAAAGCTTTTTCATAAGACGTGTTCCTTTTTTCTAGGGGGAAAATATAATTCATTTTTTCAGTATTCCGAGGGCACGTTCCACCAGGTCCGGGGCGATGTGGAAGATTTCGCTGAGCTTTCCCACACGTTCCGCCTCGGGAATACGTTCCATTCGGGAACCGTCCTTATCGCGGATAACAAGGTTGCCCTTCTGGTAATAATACTGTATACCTTGATCCCTATCTAAACGGTTCAGCACAGGGTAAGTCATCATCTCCCGGTAAAAACTTTCGGACCAGTGCTGTTTGAATTCTTCTACCGAGACTCCCTCCAGCGGGTACTCAAAGCGGAGCTTCATGGGGCCGCCAGCGCCGCCAGTCCAGAGTTCCAGGGCTTCCCCTGCAGGCCGAACCAGGCGCACGCTGTTGGGAACCAGCGGAAAAAAAGCCTCGCCTGTACCGAAAGGTGCAGGCAAAGGTAAGGGAAGCGGGTCAAAGATTAAATAACCGGGGTCGAAGAGATATTCAGAGTTAGAGATTGCCACGCCTTCGGCTCGCAATGACATCTGAGACGACACATCGGGCAGAACAAGGGCGCAGTGGATGTTCCGTTCCTTGCGTTTGTGGCCCATCACAAGCCGTGGCGAAAGTCCCATGTCCTTGAAAGCTTGGTACAAATGCCAGGTCATGCTAAAGCAGGTGCCGCCACCCATCCAGGAATCCACGTCATTCTGGAAACTGTCATCCAGGTTACGCGCACGGGTGGCGCTACCCGACTGTTCCAGACGGATAATCTTCGTCAGGTTCTCATAGGTCACACCCGAGAGCCTATTGCACAGGTCAAGCACCTTTTGCCATGTTGCGGAATCCATAATGTGAAATGTAGAAAATGCAGTCCGTCTTTTTTCTATATTGTGGTCATGCTCGGGATTGAACAGAGAAAAGGAAACGACAAGCGCTTGTGCGGACGCATGATCGCCTACGCCAAGATTTTGCCCTCTCCCGATGCAGACCGGAGCTCGACCCCCTTTGATGACATGGTGAAAAACGGAATCCTCGCTCTGGAAGGGGATTTCCGCCAGCAGCCCGTACTGCCCAGCAAGCGTTCCCTGAACAAGGCCATGGACGAGCGCATCGACAACCTTATCGAGACCATGCGCGAAGAAGGCGTAGACCTGCCCGAAGATATCGACGTAGATTCCCTGCGGGATCGACTCCACGAACTTTCCAACATGGAAGTCATCCCCATTCCGGCAAGAATCTGCAACTTCAGTAGCGAAGCCGACATTCTGAAAGAAGACGCCGACGTCTATTTCGTAGGCGAGTTCATCGGCATGAACCAGGCCCACTTCTGCCTGACCACGCTCCCCATCTACTACCAGGCACGTTTCCGTGAACAAGCCAAGGTCGAGGAGATGGCGCTGTTAAACGAGATGCTTTCGCAGTTCGAGAACGGCAGCATCATGGACAACGACGACATCCAGAAGGAAACCGAGGAACTGTTCCCCGAAGGAGCAAGCCTCAACACCTTCGTGGGTGACCTGAGCAACTTGCTGAATTCAAGAGTGGTGCCCTTCCTGCTGGCCTGCGAGAACGACGCCGACTACGAGGCCCAAGTCCAGCTGTTCTACAACTTCATGAAGAGCTACCCCGAACAGCGCGACGTAAAGCTTATCGACGGGGCCATCCGCGAGCTGCGCAAGCAGGGCGGCGACCAAAGCGCCCGCAAGCTGTTGGAACTGGGTTGCAAGAAAATCAACGCCCTCTACAACGAAGACATCAAGGGCGCCGAAGAACTGAACCAGCAGATTACGGATTTCAGTTCGTCTACATTTTAGACAGGGTCAGCAACACCGCGCCAATCAAGATGACGACGGTAGACATGGCGAGCTTAATACGCCCGCCTCTTGAAGCGTATTCACCGAACACGAACACACCCCAAAGCTGGTTCACCACCAGATTCAGTTGCAACAGCGGGTAACCCACCGCATAACCGAACATGCCATCGTCGGCGATGGTCCAGAAAATGGCCAGGGTACCGAACATCCACATGACACCCGAACCTATAGAAATAAGGGTCGGCGCAATCATAGAATGCTTGATATCCTTATGGCGGCGAAACGTCACTAAGCCCACAAGTACAAGGCTTCCGACGCACACGCCAAAAGAGAAGGGGAAAAGGAATTCCATGTCGCCCATGCCGCTGAACTTGAAAGGAATCAGGTAGGTTCCAAAGACAGCACCCGACATCAGGGAACGCCAGTTTTTCCAGATGGATTTTTTCTTACTGGCTGGAATCCATATACCGATAATCATGCAGGCGATGGCCGGAATAGAATAGTACAGCAGGGTCTGTTCACGGAAAATGACCACACCGCTAAAGAACGACAGCAAAATGCTCACGCTCATGGAGCGAAGCCCAGTGCCCGCAAGGTCTGCCTCAGCCTGAACTGCCCAGAAACACAGAGCTCCGCCAAGCACCCAAAGCAGGCCACAACCGATGCCTACAGGGTGAAAGTTGAACTGCCCCGTGACGCAGGTAATGCCCACGGAGCAGAGGAAAGCTCCGATGGACATGAACGCCAAATAAGACCAAGAGGAATAGGCCGGAAACTTTTTCAGCGGGACCATGTAGGTTCCGAAGGCGAAAATCCCGATAAGGACACCGATTAAGCTGAGCGTGCTACTTTCCAATGCAGAACCCCGCAAAAATAGACTGTAAAATATCTTCGGACGAAATCTCACCGACGATGCTCTGGAGGAAGCGACGCACCAGCTGCATCTCAAAGGCTAAAAGTTCCACGGCAGGCCTGTTCTGAAGCAGGTCCAAAGCCCGCTTTACACCCTCGAAGGCTTCGGCGAGGCAGGCCCGTTCACGTTCGCTGGTAATCCAGAGATCTTCTGCATCGCGGCTTTCCGTAAAGACGGCGTCGTTTATAAGCTGCTTAAGTTCGGCAAGGCCCTCGCCGGTCTTAGAAGAGACTGGGAGACAGTCTTTCGGCAACGTCATGGCGGCCCCAGAGCCACCATCTAGCAGGTCGCTCTTGCTGATGACGGTGAAATCCGCGCTGAGATCCTTCGACTTGTTTATCCCGAACTCGTTTTCGGGACTCAGAATGACACAATTCTGCGTCATGGCGGGCTTGACCCGCCATCTAGCATCCGTCCCATCCACCACGTGAATTTTCAAGTCCGCTTCCTTCAGAATAGCCTTACTTTTTTCCATGCTCAGGGCGTCCAGAGAATCGGCAGCCTGGTCCGCAATGCCTGCCGTATCCACCAGACGGATTTCTCCTCCCGGCAAGAACAGACGGACCTCTACGAAGTCACGAGTGGTTCCCGGGACGTTGCTCACCAGAATGCGGTCTTCGCCCAAGAGGGCGTTTGTGAGGCTAGACTTGCCCGCGTTGGGCGCTCCGTACAGCACCACCAGAGGCAAGCGGCTCAGGTTCTCCTTGCCGCGGAAGCTCTGGAGGATTTCCGAAATTTTTTCGCCGATAGCCACGATCCGCTTTCGCCAGGAATCGTAATCCGGGTCGGCCTCTTCTTCGGCAAAGTCGACATCAAGCTCCAGGCGGGCAGACATATCCTTCACCTGTTCATTCAATTCTTGAATCTTCTGGGAAAGAGCTCCCGAAAGCAGGCGGTGGGCGTTCTTAAGCTCGGCGCGGTTCGCACTGTGAATTACGTCGGCCACAGATTCCGCCTGCACCAGGTCCATCTTGCCGTTCAAAAAGGCCCTGCGGGTAAACTCCCCAGGTTCAGCAAGCCGAACCCCTTCCACCTTGCGGATAGCCTGTATCAGTTCCCGCACAATGAGCGGATTCCCATGAGGGTATAGCTCCAGCGTGTCTTCGCCGGTGTAAGAATTTGGGCTCTCGAAAAAAAGGTACAGCAGGCTGTCGACGGTCTCCCCCGTCTTGGGGTCATGCGCCGTACCGAGGCTTGCCCGGCGAGGCTCCAGATGGCCCGCCGCCTTTTCACCGAACAAGGCCAAAACCACATCGCGCACCTGAGGGCCGCTCACACGGATGGCGGCAACAGCACTGACTCCGGCAGGGGTCATGGGAGCGACAATGGTTCTTGGGTCCATAGTTTCAATAATAGAAAAGAAGGAGGCCGGAATGACGTTTGATCCGCCATCTAGACTCTAAGTTCTTGGCTCTAAGTTCCTACATTTTCTGCTATGAGCAAATTCTCGATTATTTCTCGCCCTCTCGGTACTGTCCAATGCTATGTGCTGCAGCGCGACGACGGTGCCGAACTAGAAATTTTGAGCGGATACGGAGCCGGACTCAACGCCTGGCGCGTCCCTACAGACGGTAATCTTTTAGACCTTCTCTTTGGCTATCGTGAAGGTGACGACATCTACAAGCTTGGCCCCGACACCAACGCCGGTTGCCGACTTGCCCCCTTCCCGGGCCGCACGGCCTACGCCAAGTTCACCTGGAACGGCAACTCCTACACCCTGGTCAACAATGTAAGCTGGGCGCCCCATGCCCTTCACGGCTTTTTGCAGAACAAGGAATGGAAATTTGAAAGCTTCGAGAACGACTCCGAAAGCTGCACCGCCATTTTCAGCTGCGACTGGCCGGGCGCCTTCGCCGGATTCCCCTTCCCCTTCAGGGTTACAAACAAAGTAACATTTACGGGTGAAACTTATTCCGTAGAATCCTCTGTGCAAAACACTGGGAACACTACCATGCCCTACTCCGAAGGCTGGCACCCTTATTACAGCCTGAGTGAAAAGGTTGACAACCTGAAGATGACCCTCCCTGCAAGCAGGCTCGCCCTTTTGGACAAGGCGGACCTGCCCACCGGAAATTTCCAGGACGACACCCGCTTTGTGGGCGGCCGTACCATCGGCGACGAGTTCATCAACGACTGCTTCTGCCTCGGCGAGGAATTTTCGACCGCGACAGTTCAACCCAAAGCCCACGTTTTCCTTGATGGATCCAACGGCACCCTGGACATCTGGCAGCAGGCAGGTGTAGAGCAGTATAACGCCATCCAGATCTACACACCGCCTACCCGGGCAAGCATCGCTATCGAACCCATGACATCGGAGCCCGACGCCCTGAACCACCACCGTGGCCTGATTGAAATACCCCCTGGAAAAACGCGAAATTTCGCATTCGGGGCCAAATTTCAAAAGAAATAGAATATATATATCTTAAAAACTCCCGATTTTTCCCATTTTTATTTATTTTGGGTAAAAAAAGGAGCTCTTCATGAATTTTAAGAAAGCTTTTACTTTCTGTATTTCGGCTGTGCTCGCCTGCAGCCTCTTTACGGCCTGCGGTGACGATTCCAGCAGCAACGCCAGCGACGACATCAACTCCTCTGCCAGCGACGACATCAACTCCTCTGCCAGCAACGACTCCTCCACACCTCTGTTAACGGTCAGCGGCACAGACATTCTTTACAACGGCAAAAAGATTTTCTTCTCCGGCACGAACCTGGCCTGGAGCGACTACAACTCCGACGTGGGCGACTCCCCTCTAGATGAAAACTCCTGGCGCAAAGCGGTAGAAGGCACCCGCGCCGCTGGCGGCAACGCCATCCGTTGGTGGCTTTTCAACAACATGAGCCAGAGCCCCACTATCGACCCCACCACCCACCTGGTCACCGGACTCAAGGAAAATACCATTGCCAACATGAAGAAGGCCCTGGACATCGCCGAGGAATACGGCGTGATGGTCTCCATGTGTCTGTTCAGCCACAACCTGATGGAGCCGAACCAATGGGGCATCTACAACGAGAAGGTAGATATCGACGCAAACAAGAAACTCTTTGAAGATGACGGAACCGCCGCCTTTATCACCAATGTGCTAGAACCCGTGGTCAAGGCCATCGGATTCCACAAGGCCCTCATGACCTGGGAAGTGTTCAACGAACCCGAAGGCATGACCAGCGAGGCAAGCGGCTGGACCAAAGAAAAAATGTCCAAGGAAAAAGTCCAGAAGTTCACCAACAAGGTGGCGGCCGCTATCCACAACATAGACCCGGGATACCTGGTTTCTACCGGAAGCGTGAACATCAAGTACCAAAGCTGGTGGAACGATGCGGAACTGGTGAAGGCCGGTGGCGAGGCCAACGGCACCCTGGACTTTTTCCAGACCCACTACTACCCCTACTACCAGGATGACGCCGTCTCCCCCTTCGTGAACACGGCAGCCCAGATGGCCTCTACCTATGGCTACGACAACAAACCCATGATTATCGGCGAGTTCCCGGCCAGCGGCTGGAAGGGCGACACCTACACTTCCAGCATGGCAGCCAAGACACAGATTTCTACAGAAGAATGCTACCGCAAGGCCTTTGACGGTGGTTACGCAGGCGCACTTGCCTGGCAGTACATCGGCGACAAGACAGAATCCCAGTTCGGCGGCTACACCTACACCATCGAGCCTGCCCTCAAGGCTATGAAGACCCTGGCCGAGAAAGAAATGGCAAGCATCAAGATCAAGGACGTGACCATCGAGGAATCCACAGGCAACGGCATGATGGCCGTGACCTACGGAGGCGACAACGCCCAGATCGAATACCAGAAGGATTTCGACCTGAGTAGCGCAAATGCCCTTTCTTTCGAAGTAAAGAACAACGCAACGATGGAGGCCGAACTCTGGCTTATCTTCAAGCTTACCGACGCCTGGACCTGGACCGAAGTGAGCAAGGAAGTCGGGGCCTGCAATGTGGCTGCTGGCGCAAAGAAGACCTGCTCCTTCGACATTTCAAGCTTTGCCGACCGCAACGTGACCAAGAGCATCATTGTGGCGAACTACAGCAAGGGCTTTACCGGGACACTCCTCTACGACGAATTCCAGGCGGGGGAAATCACCATGTTCAATTTCGACTCCGACAAGTACGACGCCTTTAGCCGTGCTTACGGGAACACCGAAGAGATGATCCCCGAAATCAAGATCGTATTCAACAACACCGACTACAAGAAATAACTTTTAACATTAAATCACAAAATCTAGGGAAAGGATTGGATTATGGATATTAAAAAAGCGACTCTCGCTTTTGGATTAATGGCCTCCGTCTACGCAGGCGCAACCAAGTACGAGGCCGAAAATGCTACTCTAGGGGGCACAGCTGCTAAAAGCGGGACCTACGCAGACCTGAACGAGGGAAGCATTACCTTCGACAACGTCACCGTAGATGCTGAGGGCAAATACACCCTGATCATACACTGTGCGGCTCCCTATGGAGAGAAGGACAACTATATTACCGTCAACGGAGCCCAAGTAGGATCATTCCACATGGACGAAGGGTCCGAATTCATTGACGTATCCACCAGCGTAACCCTGAACGCCGGAAAGAATTCTATCGGCATCACCAAGTTCTGGGGCTGGATTCAAGTGGACTACATCAATATCGAAGCATACGAATCGAAAGCCTTCACCATAGCCACAAAGCCTGTCACCGCAAACGCCACCGCCGAAGCGGTCAAGCTGTACGAGTTCCTGGCGGGCAATTTCGGCAAGAAGACCATTTCGGGCGCTATGACCGGAAACATGGACGCCTACACGCTCAATGCCGACTTTAAGACCCACGAAGACGTAGCCGACATCTACACCCGCAGCGGCAAGTACCCTGCCCTGGTGGGATTCGACTTCTTGTTCTCTACAGGCCCCAACGCCAGCGGCAGCTGGAACAAGGCCTACGACCAAAAGGCCCTTTTCCTGGCAAAGAACCTGTGGAGCCAGGGAGGCATTCCCGCTTTCAGCTGGCACTGGAAGGACCCCACCGATAAGGTGGATGCATTCTACGCCACGCAGAAGGCTGCAGGCGACGGAAAGGAATTCACCACCTTCCGGGTATCAGATGCATTTGTCTCCGGAACTACTAACTGGAACAAGGAGTCCGACGCCTACAAGGGAATCATAGCCGATATCGACTATATCGCCGACTACTTCCTGGCGCTCCAGAAAGACAAGGTCGCCGCCATCTTCCGCCCTCTCCACGAAGCCGGTGGCGACTGGTTCTGGTGGAGCAACAGCACTACCGGAGAACAGTATGCAGCCCTGTACCGCCTGGTCTATGACGAGATGGTCAATGTAAAGGGCGTCAAGAACCTGATTTGGGTGTTCAACCCCGAAGCATCCCTCGACAAGTCCTGGGATCCGGGCGCCGACTACTACGACGTGATTTCTGTGGACATTTACAACGACGCCAACAACCACTCCAGCAATGCATCTGCCTTTGACGGGTTCAAGGAAAAGTGGGGCACGAACAAGATATTCGCCCTCAGTGAAAACGGACCTATTCCCGACGTGAGCAACATGCACAAAGACCAGGCCGTATGGAGCTGGTGGATGCCGTGGTACAGTTCCTGGAGCGGAATATGGCCGGGCCAGACTGCCAATTCTGTCTGGAAGAGCAACATGGAAGACTGCCGGATCATTACCTTCGAGGACATGCCCGGTTGGGACAAGGAATTTGACTTTGATGACGCCTCTTGCAAGGCCAGCACGAACTCCTCCAACTCCAGCAAGCCCACGAGTTCTGCAAGCACAAACAATTCTGCAAATTCTAACGGCAACTCCGCGAATTCCAACAAGCAGAACAACGGCTCGGGCAACAACACTGCCATCGGGGCTGGCGCTCTGCCTGCCGGTACATCCCTGACGCTCCAGGGCAACAGCCTCTCGTTCACCACGGCTCGTGCCGCCAGCATTTCGCTGGACGTGTTCGACCTGCAGGGCAACAAGGTGATGGGCCTTTACAAGGGAGTCCTCTCTGCGGGAACTCACCAGTTCAGCCTTTCGGGAATGACCCGCGGGTCCTATATCGTACGGGCCAAGGGTACGGGTCTTTCGGCCATGCGACAAATCGTGATTAAGTAAGCCCAGATTTTTTGATAAGCGAAACCCTGCAATGAACGTTGCAGGGTTTTTCTTTGGGTTGAAAAAAGCCCGTTTTATTGCTATATTGCCCCAAACCTCGGAGAGATGCCAGAGTGGTCGATTGGGCCGGTCTCGAAAACCGGAGTCTGTCACAGGACCGAGGGTTCGAACCCCTCTCTCTCCTGAACAAGAAGAAGGACCCATCAAGGGTCCTTTTTCTTGTTCATAGGTGAAGGAGTGTTCGAAGCCTCGGAGAGGGTTCGATTGACTGCGCGTGAACGAAGTGAACATGCGCAGTCAAGGATTTTGGCGAAGCCAAAACCCGAAGGGTTGTGAAGGAATAATATGACTGAACAATCCCACCCCTCTTCTAATGACCGTTCGCGCTAAAATCAAGCGAGACTTCTCCGGATTGCGCTCACTCTCGCAACCGCCCCTAGTCAGTACTAGGGGCTTGTTGCTCACGAAACTGACTGTTCGCGCTATTCTACAGGGTCTTAGGGGCAGAGCCCCTAGGCGAAGGGGTAGCGAATGATGTATGAAGATCCCCGCCTTCGCGGGGATGACATACAGCAGTAGCGAGGGGAGCGCCCTCCCCTTTACTATATTAATATACACTATGAGTGACAACTGCCTATTCTGCAAAATCATCAAGGGCGAAATCCCTTCCAAGAAAATCTACGAAGATGACGACGTGTTCGCCTTCTACGACGTAGCTCCCCAGGCCCCAGTACACTTTCTGGTGGTCCCCAAGCGCCATATCGCCTCCCTTATGGACATGAAGCCTGAGGACTGCGAGCTGGTGGGCAAGCTGCTCTACCGCGGGCAGCAAATCGCCAAGGACCTGGGTCTCGAAGAATCCGGCGCCCGTTTCGTCTTCAACTGCAAGGAAGATGCAGGCCAGACCGTTTTCCACATCCACCTGCACGTGGTTGGCGGACAGAAACTGGGTTGGCCCCCGTTCCCGAAGGCATGATCAAGACCCGTTCCATAGTCCTCCACCGGTATCCGTACAGCGATTCCAGCTGGATAGTGAAGGCCCTGACGGAGGAATGCGGGATCGTGTCCTTTATCGTAAAGGGCGGTAAAAAGAAGGAGTCGCCTTTCAAGGGCGCCCTGGACCCGCTCGCCCTCGCCGAAGTGGTGTTCAAGCACAACCCGAACACCGAACTGCAGTTCATCAAGGAGGCCACCCTCCTCCACTGGCACGAAGCCATGCGAAACGACCTGCTAAGGCTCGCCCACGCCCAGGTCATGGCAGAAATGCTTTTGCGTTACGCTCCCCAGGGAGTACCCCTGGACGAGGAGTTCCAGAGATTGGAAGCCGCCCTGCAGGAACTGGACGACAAGGAAGCCGACGGAGGGGCCTTTGCACGGTGGTTGCTTTCCACCTGTGAGATGTGGGGCTACCATCTGGATATCGGTACCTGCGGACGCTGCGGAAACGAACTTATGGAACCGGCAGCAGATTTTTCACCCGAATCGGGAACCTTTCTATGCAATAACTGCCTCGGAACGGCGTCACCCCGAGCAAGAGAGGAAACTTTGACCGGATTCTGGGCGTTCCACAAGAACTTGCCAATACAGGACGCCCAATATACCGAGAACGCCTTAATTTCCTATCTTAGGACCCACATCGGCTTCTTGAAGGAGATTCATTCCCTGAAGTGGCTGCAGGAGACCCGAAAATTATGCTCACCCCCAAAGACATAACCGAAAAAAAAGCCAAGAACGAGAAGATTTCTATGGTCACCAGCTACGATTTCGCCTTTGCTCAGATGGCGGAAGCCGCAGGCATCGACCAGATTTTGGTGGGAGACAGTCTCGCCAACACCATGCTGGGCTACAGCACCACCCGCGACGTGGGTATGACCGAGATGCTGATTTTCGTAGGAGCGGTCTGCAGGGGCGCCCCCAACACCCACGTGGTAGCCGACATGCCCTACCTGAGCGACAAGGATCCGCAGACAGCATACGACAACGCCCGCCGATTCATGGACCTGGGTGCCGCCAGTGTCAAACTGGAGGGAACACCCGAAGGCGTCATCGAGTTTTTGAGAAGCAAGGACATTCCCGTGTGCGCCCACCTAGGACTTTTACCCCAGACGGCGGAGAACTTCAAGCAGAAGGGCAAGACTGCCGAAGAGGCGGAGGCTATCG
>JAEEGL010823448.1_pt1 | contig 13149 bp, 11 predicted proteins | sample 9134231 | NCBI WGS metagenome assembly JAEEGL01 (sample SAMN16246548, study PRJNA631951) | gut metagenome | biome: gut microbiome; feature: rumen; material: fiber-attached | host: Bos | place: Iran: Karaj | collected 2018-10
CATTTTGTTGCTTACGGGCCAAAATGCGACAAGTAAAGAACTGTATATAAAGGCAACAAAAAGAAATACTTTCTTAAAAATATTATATGTTATAATTAAATTGGGGCTTAAAGTTTTTGCCATTATTATATATTCTGCCTGCAATAAAATTGTTGACATAACGATAATTCCTTCAAATTTAACAGCCCTTATTATAATTTGTTTGAAAATATCTTTATCAAAAATCAATATATCTTTAAATGATTTACCAAAAATGTTTATAAACGGAATTAACATTAAAAAAATTTGCGGCAAAGAAAAACACAGTAATGCAAATATAATAAAACTATTATTGGAAAAATATCTGTTTAATATAAATATTGATATGGCGGAAATAATATATGCAAACAATTGTAAAACATTAGGAACAATCCCTTTTTGCATTGCATAAAGGATTCGTATTGAAGTATTTACAAAAGCAAGAATTATAAACAAAATTGTTACTATAAAAACAATATTTAATGATTTAAGTTCGTCTAAATATAAATAATTCTTTAATATAAAATTTTGTAACGGGTAAGCAAATATAAATGTTAAAAACAAAAAAACGACAAATAAAATAACCATGGTTTGTAAAGCCGTTCTTAAATATACGCGGTAATCTTTTTTTGCAACCATAGATTCGGAAATATAATTTTGTAAAGCGGAAGCAATACCGAATTCGGCTAAATTACACCACAAAATCAAGGAATATAATATTACATATACGGCATACTTTTCTTCACCCAAATAGGAAAGCAACTCTCTTATGGCAAATATTTGAATAAAGGCAATTCCTATTCTTGATATCCATGCAGACATTGCAACTTTTATATGATTTGGAATCTTTATTTTGTCTAAAAACATTTTAAAATATCCTACAAAGTTCTTATAAGTCTTGCGGGATTGCCCGCAATAACGGAATTTTTTTCAAAACTTTTTGTTACAACTGAATTTGCACCTATTATACAATTATCCCCTATTGTAACATTCGGTAAAATAGCAACGCCGGCCGCTATCCAAACATTATTCCCTATTATAACCGGTCCTTTTGATATTAATTTTCGTTTTATCGGATTAATGCTTAGTTCTTCTTTGGTTATATTGCCGTGAGAATGGTCTGTTATAATAACCCTTGGACCGATTATAACATTGTCACCTATAATAATTTTATTTATAGCTGATATTCGACAATTAAACTGCATATTAAAATTATTGCCTATTTTTATTTCAGGAGAAAACATATCTTCCCGATAACGATCAATAGCCGCTAAAAAGAAATTCTTGTATATATAACAATTATTTCCTATTGAAATATGTTCTAATCCTTGTATATGATTATACGGAAAATAAAAATGAATGTTTTTGCCTGCGGATTTAAAATTCTTTTTAAAAAAATATGTTTTAATTCTGTTTACGGCTTTCGCATAATATATACAAAAACTCAACAAAAGTTTGCTAAATGTTTTCATTGTTATACTCCTTTACAAATTGCTGTTTTGAAAAAATAAATAACCAAACAAATATCCACAAACCGTTACAAAAATAAAACGGCATTCTTATAAGAACAAATAAAATGTATATTAACATTGCATTATTAATAACTATAAAAATGTTAAATCTGTTCATATATTTAAAATCGAAAATACAATATCTGTATAGGATGACAAGCAGCATAATAACACCTATAAGACCAAACTCAACAATAATTTTAAATATTAAACTTGTCGAACCGTCTAAACGGAATTTTACCCAATCCGGAAATTTAGCAAAAACATATTTTTTTAATTTAATAGAATTTTTTGTATATGTATATGCACCCAACCCTTTACCGATTATAGGATTTTCATAAAAATCATCAATAGTTCGCTTAAAATGAGCCATTAGTAAATAAGATGACATATTTACATCTTTTTCACCTTTTTGTATATGTATTTTCCTTTTTTGCTTTTTATCCCGAGTAAGTTTATCAAGTGTATACTTTGATATATCGTTTTGTTGTAAAGTAATAACATCTGTTATTTTTGATAGTATTTCACTCCCTCCTAAAGAAAAAATAAAAAAGCTTAAGAATAAGAAAAATATAAAATTTTTTATTTTAATTTTTTTGTAATTCCATAATAATAAAAATATTATTGATAAAAATAAAGAGAAATATCCTATCGTAGAATATGTAAGAAGTGTTGCAGTGATAATAATTAAACTTTTTATTTTAGATAAATATTTAAAATTTCCCGTAAAAAAACTGTATAATGATACAAATGTTGCGGGTATTAGTGCAAAAGCAAACATGGGTGGTTCAAAGCAAAAAGAAGTTGCTCGCATAAGAAATCCGTATCCGGCAATTTGTTGGCGATTAAGCATTAAATAAGAAAAATCATATAAATATTCAAAATCTATAATATAAAATATTTCTTGGAAGATAGCGATACAAGCAAAAACAAAAGATATTTTCAGATATAATCCTATCACATAATTAAGATTGTTTCTGTTATTGTATACAAACATAAAACTTGTAAATGCTATAAAAGAAACCACTGTAAATTGTTTTAAAAACAAATTAGGTGTAGTATTGCCTACATAAATGTTATATAACGACAAAACAATTATACCGACTATTGTAAGAAGCAATAAACGAAATTCACCATACACTTCTTTAAAAAAAGGAATCGTAATAAAATTTTTTATGTGTGTAATAAAGTAGACAAAATATATAAAATATACAAATCTTATATCAGGATAATTTTCAAAACGTATATCATATATAAAATCAATAAAAGGAATTAACAACATTAATATATTTAAAAACGTTTTCATCTCTTTGTAAAAATATCCCTTATAAAAGTGTTAAATTTGCCGTTGGTATACAAATGATATTTCCCTGTAACAAGCTGCCACAAAAGAATGAAGAACCTAAATCTATTTCTTGTTGCTCTGTATTGAAACAGTTTTTCTTTGTTTCTTAATTTAGCAATAAAATTTTTATCTGCATCTAACTGTTGAAATTTTTCTATGAAATCGTGTACTTTATCTCGTTCTGTTTCTATGTTGGATATTCTGTATTTTTCTACAAACTTATATTTTTCATATAAGGATTTAATATATATAATTCCTACTTTTTGCTTTTTATGTATTCTATATTTAACAAGTTTATCTTTTAAAAAACAAACTTTACTTTTATATGAACATATAAGACTTATCCATTCATCGTGGTAGGAATTTTTACTTATTGGCAAAAAATATTGCTTTAGATTTGTTCTAAAAGCCATTGCCATACCGGTAAAAATATTTTTATCTATCAATGAATAAGGTGTAAATTTTTCTCTGCTAATTTTGTCAATACCAAAACTTTTCCATAAAGTATAATCTTTTATTTGGTTATCTTTACTGTCAATTATTATTCCGTCACAAAGAACAATACCGACACTTTTATCCTCAAAAAATTTACTCATTTTTTCAATTTTCTTACTTTCCCATATATCGTCTTGATCGCACAAAAAAATTATATCGCCGCTACACAAAGATATTGCTTTTTCAAAGTTTTTTGTTACACCCAAATTCAAATCATTTATAAATAATTTAATATTTAAAATATCTTTATATTTTTCTAATATTTCTATTGTATTATCCGTAGAACAATCGTCACAAACAATAATCTCGTCTGCTTTTAAAGTTTGATTTTTCAAACTTTCAAGTTGACCGGTTAAATATTGTGAAGCGTTATAAGTGCATAATGCAATTGAAATTTTCATTTTAAAACCTATTTAATATTCCGTCAAAAAATCCATTATAAATATTTTTTTATATGTTTTATTTTCTTTTTTCCCCATTTCGGATTTATACTTATAATGAACATTTTCAATCGCGAAAAAAATATTATATCATTTTTATATTTATTACGGATTATATGGTTTATTCTCTATGTTCTTCAATAACTTTTTAATAAAAAAATATTTTAAAATATTAAAATATCTCTGTTTATGTTTAAACGCATTTTTCATTTTTTTTTTATTTTTCAATTTAACAAGGTTTGCCAAAGTAATGACATTCTAAATAAAATTCTTTCTCCCCATCCTCTTTTATAAGAAAAATTATTGCCGTGATACCTATGTACAATCAAAGGCATATTTAAAAATAAACTTTTTTTCTTATATTCTGCTTTTAAACCGAGATATTGATCATAAAGTATCACTTTCTTAGGTAACGGCATATATCGTTTTAAAAAACTATCTCTAAAACACATACAACAACCATAGTATGTACTCTTAATCCAGTTGGAAATAACACCATGCCTGGCCTTTCTTATAAAGAATAAAGTGTCCGGTAAAAGATTTTCGTCTTTATCACAAACTTGAGCATCATGTAAAATAACATCTATCGCAGGATTTTTTTTAAAAGTAGTTTTTATTACATCAATTTTATTGGATTTCCATATATCATCTTGGTCGCAAAAGCATATAATATCACCTTTTGCATACATGTATGCATTATTAATATTGGCTGAAAAACCTTCATGTTTACCATATACAAGCTTAATATTTTGATACTTATTTTGTAATTGCTTAATTATAAATATAGTGTTATCGACAGAACCATCATCGGAAACTATAAGTTCATCTTCATTATTTAATTGACATACAATTGTTTCTATTTGCCTTTGAATATATTTTTCTCCGTTATATGATATTAATAATACAGATACAGACATTTTTGTTATTCTCCAAAAGTTTTAATTTATTAAAAAAATAAATTTGTTCAACAAAAAATTCAATCAATTTTTTTAGTAATAATATCTCTTATAAAAGTTTTTACTTTTCCTTAAATATTTTTTGCCGTTATAAGTGCATAAATCTATTGATATTTTCTTTTTAAAATCTATTAAATATTCCGTCAAATAAACCTTTATAAATACTTTTTATTTTTTCTGCTTTATTTCGTTCAAACAATATAATTTTAATAAAAGCGACAAAACATCCGCTCCTTAATATTAAATATAAACTTTCTTTCGGAAAACAAAAAAAATATTTTTTAAAAATATATACGGAATTTTTTGCTATATAATATCTTCTTTTGGCAGAATAATTTGATACTTTGAAACCATGTTTAAATTTTTCACTACCGAACTCATGAAAAAAATAAATATTCTTTGCAACTTTAGAAATATATCCGTATTTGTTTAATTTTAAAGAAAAATCAAAATCCACCCTATCCATAAATAATTTTTCTTCAAAAAAGCCTATATTACTAAAAATATCCGTTTTTATTAAACTGCCCGATGTTATTACAAGATTTTCTCTTTTCCATTTTATTTTATTAATATCTGTAACTTTATAATCAATATTATCTGTATCACTGAGTAATATTCTTTCCTTATATAGAGGTGCCAACAACATTGTTTTCTTATTATCTTGCATTTTTTCATAAGAAGATAATATTAATTTATAAGTATCCGGTAAAAATTCACTGTCTTGGTCTGATGTTAACAACCATGTATATTTGTTATTTATTGCATATTTTGCCGCTTGATTTAAAGCTTTTGCTATACCATAGTTTTTATCGTTATATATTATTTCAATATCTTTCGATAATTGTTTTAAATACTTTTTTGAATTTTCATTTGTAGTAAAATTATCAACAATTATAACTTTATCAACTTGCTCTTTTATTGAATTATAACAACGAATAATTTTATTATCCGGGTTATAACTTACTATAACGGCTAATATATTTTTTTTGTTTTCCATTTTTTTACAATCATATAGAATTTTTAATTAAATATTTATCTGTTATAAAACAAACTGCTTTTTTCCCGACTATTATAAGTGCTATATAGAATATAAAAGTAGTAGGATATATTAAATACGGATTGAAAAAAGAAAAAGCTAAACAATATTTAAGCATAGAATCAAGTATTATATCTTTATATATTTTTTCAAAAAAGAAACATAAAACACCCGTTATAAACATAAAAAGAGCAACGCCGAACACTCCAAAATCCATATATGGTAAAAACATTATTGAATAAGTATTGTAGACTCTTTTAATAATTCTTTTTAATTTATTTTTCGGGTCTTTCATCTTTACATGTGTGATAAATTTCAAACCTGTTATTACATATACGGAATACAAAGAACTTTTACCGTATGTGTATTTCACTTCATTAACATTCAAATCGAAATTATCGTAATTTAAACAAACATACATATATGATCTCATAAGTTTTACATTTTTAATAGCCGAAGATTTACTTTCTTGTTTTGAATCTAAAATATTCATTTGTAAAGCTTTATCTAAATAAACATCATCTTGATTTTTGAAACATCCCATAGTTTTCCATGAAAATATTGTTATTAACAATATTATAGGTATTATAATCAGTTCCTTTTTTTTATATATTCGGCATAAAGTAAATAAAGTAAAAAATAAATTTGTTAAAAGAAGCCCTCTTGATAATATAAAAAAGGAATTAAAAAACATTATTATATTCATTATAATAAGGAACAGGTATTCTTTTTTTGAAATTTCTTTTTTAAATTTTGATATATATATACAAGAAAGCGGTAACACAAAAACACTTGATACACCAAAATATGCAAAACCTACAACTATAAATTTTTGATAAGCCATCATATCTTTGGAAAATAACGGAATATCACAAAAAAAGCATTCTATGGTTGTAGCAATTACAGAACTGCAAAAAATAATTGTTATAAAAATTAAATTTGCTTTTTTGTTATTATCAAATTTGTTTTGACTGTCTTTAAATTTGTCCTTTAAGAAATTTAATATACCGGAATAATATCCTAAAACAAAAAATAAAAAAGCAACTATTATACATAACCAAGTTGCAAATTTCCATTCAGTTTGAACAGGATGCAATCTTAATGTAGCAAAACCTACTGTTGAAAACCATACTACGGAAAATACACCTATGGGGTTAGTGTAGTAACCGTATTCTTTTTTATTTATATAGACTAAAATAAAAGCAGTTATTATTAAAATTAAAGAAGATATAATATTATGCCCTGCATAATAAAATAAAATTGAAATTGTAAAAGCCAATACACTTACAGTAATAGTATTAAATTTATTATTCGTTAAAATTTTCATAAAAATTTTTATCCTGTTTTGAAAATTTATCCATTATAAACAACAATATTTTTTTTACAATTATCAAAAAAAGCATATATAACAAAAATGTAGGCGTATATATAAAAAGAGGCATAAAAAATGAAAACAATAAACAGTATTTAACAAAAGCACTGAATAATAAATCTTTGTATATTGTTTCGAAAAATAAACTTAAAACCCCCATTATAAACATAAAAACAGCAATTCCAAAAATTCCAAAATCCATATACGGTAAAAACATTATTGAATAAGTATTATACGTATACATAACTCTTCTTAATTTATCCACCGGATCATTCATTTTTTTATGAGTAATAAATTTTAAACCTGTTATTATATATATGGGATACAAAGAACTTTTACCGTAAGTGTATTTTACTTCATTAACATTCAAGTCGAAATTATCGTAATTTAAACAAGCATATACATATGTTCCCATAAGTTTTACATTTTTAATAGCAAATGATTGTTTGTTTTTATTGTTTTGATTGTATAAGTTTTCATTGTATTGCTCTTCTTTTTGCTCTAAAATATTCATTTGAAATGCTTTATCTAAATAAGCATCATCTTTGAAACGACCTACAGTTATCCATAAAAATATTGCTATTAACAATATTATAGGTATTATAATCAGTTCCTTTTTTTTGTACATGCTGCATAAACAAAACATAGCACAAAACAATGTTGTTAAAATAAGACCTCTTGATAAAATAAGGAAAGGAATAAAAAACATTATTATATTCATTATAATAAGGAATATATACTCTTTTTTTGAAATTTCTTTTTTAAATTTTGATATATATATACAAGAAAGCGGTAACACTAAAGCACATAATACTCCAAAATATCTTATTCCAAAAATACCAAAGTTCATATAAGAGTAAATATCTTTAGAAAATAACGGAATATCACAGAAAAAGCATTCTATTGTAACAGCAATTAAAGAACTGAAAAAAACTATTGTTATTAAAATTAAATTTGCTTTTTTGTTATTATCGAAATTGTTATTTTGATTCTTTTGGAAAAAGGTTTTTAGAAAGTTTAATTTTTTTGAGTAATACCCTAAAAGGAAAAATATAAAAGCTACCAGTATACATATCCATGTCATAATTTTCCATTCTGCTTGAACAGAATGAAATCTTAATGTCGAAAGACCTATCGTTAAAAACCATATTCCCGAAAAAATACTTACGGGATTTGTATAATAACCATATTCCTTTTTGTTTATGTAAACTAAGATAAACGAAGTTATTATCAAAATTAAAGAAGAAACGATATTATGTCCTGCATAATAGAACATAACAGAAACAACAAATGCAAATGTTCCTATTAAAAAAGTATTAAGTTTATTGTTTGTTAAAATCGTCAAATTCATATTGTTTGTTTCTTTTAAAATAAATTATAAAATTTCTTGTTTTTTAATTGTAATGCCGGTTTTTCTATAAATTTAAAAGATAATATTGCAACAGATAAAGTTATAATAAATACCGACAAAATATATGTGAAAACATTAAATTTGTCCAACCAAAAATATATTAAAGTTTGTGAAACGGGATATGCCCAAAGATATATTCCGTAAGAAAAATCACCATACTTTCCAAAGTTATTGATATATGGTACTTTACAATATGCAATATAAATTATTATATACGGAAGAGAAAGAAATCTGAAATATTCAAAAAGTCCGCTGATTTTATAAGAAATGATAATACCGATTATAAATATTGTTAAAGATATTAAAAACAATTTAAAAGATAAAACTATTTTTCTTCTATAAACGTAAAAACATGAGGAAATAAAAAACAGAGTTAACAAATCAACAAATTTTATGTAAGTTGTTTTGACGATAAAAAAATGTGTAAGCATATACAATAATAATGTACTGAAAACAATAAATATAAAATGAAAATATTTTTTATTCAATATCTTTGTTATTCCGAACATCGCAATTAAACAATACATAAAAAATTCTAAAGGTAATGTCCACAAAGAGGCATTAACACTTTCATTTAAAGGATTATTTTCAAATACTCCGGGCAACAAATGATAAATTTCATATAAAAATATATTTTTAAAATAATCAAAAAACATAGAATTTGTAAAATATTCTTTTAACGGCAAAGTTGTAACAATCGGGCCTAATATCAATGCTGTAAACAAAACAACTGCTATCAAGGCAGGAAAAATTCTTAAAATTCTTTTTTTTAAGAAAATAAAAATGTTCGGATTATCACACCAACTTTTTGTCACTAAAAAGCCGCTGATTATAAAAAATACGGGTACACCGCTAATATCAAAAAACCAATCATAATTTTCTTTACCTAAACAGTTAATACAATGTCCTATTAACACTTGTAATGCGGCTAAAAATCTTAATATATCAAAATTGTTATTTCTGGTATCTGCTCTTTCACTCAAAAACATATTAGTTTATACCCAAATTTTTAATATATTTAATAAATTCTCTGATTTTTATTAACACGTCAAGAAAGAATCTGTTTTTGTGTATTACTGCTTTAAAACCAAACCAATGATATAAATACAATGCTTTTTTTATAAAAGCAATCTTTGTTTTTGAAGATATTGAATAATCATCAACAAACTTACACATTTGTTCAAAATATTCTTTTTTATGTGAAATCCCTATTCTGTTATATCCAACAATATTCAATCTCAGTACAAAAGCAATAACTTGCGGCATAAAATGTTCCATATTATTTGTAATTGCATAATCCATTATTTTTTTTGCAACTTTAATACAATCAAAATTCCGTTCATTATAAGAAGATGTTATAGAATCTTTTCTTGAAATTCTATAAGTATACAGTATATCGGAAATATAAACTATTTTTTCTGCATTTAACATTGTTATAATATGAAAAAAGGCATCATCTGCCATATAAATATCAGAATGAAATTTTATTTGCTTTTCAATTAGCATTTGTTTTTTAAAAATTCTGTTCCATATAATAGCATCTAAAATTATGTTTTTTGCACCTATCACTTTATTATTTGATTTTTCCAAAAGTGCAGCAGAAGATGAAAAGTCCACAACCTTTAATTTAGTATCTTGTAGAATATAATAATTTGATGAAACAATGTCAGCATCTGTTTCTTTTGCTTTTAAATATAATTTTTCATATATATTTGATTCTATGTAATCATCGCTGTCCAGAAAAGCAATATATTCCCCCATAGCTGTTTCCAAACCGATATTTCTTGCCTTATAACATCCTTCATTTTGTTTGTCTATTATTTTAATGTTTTTATATTTTGTTGCATATTCTTGTACTATTTTTAATGTGTTATCCGTAGAACCGTCGTTGATAACAATTATTTCAATGTCTTCTAATGTTTGATTAACTACGCTATTAAGGCATTGTCTTAAATACTTTTCTACATTATATACGGGAATGATAACTGAGACTTTTATACTATTCATAATTATCTTGAGAAAAACAAATAAAATTTTCTTAAAAATTTTCCGATATTTTGGTAATCAATATTATGTTTTAAACAAAAAGAAATCAAACACACTCTTACTTTATACGGAAATTTATCAAAAGTTTTTATCTTAACACCTTTTTCATTTAGAATTTCATTTTTTATTTTAAAACAAACATTTTTAATTTCTTCTTTGGAAGCCTTTGTTCTTTCAATTTCTGCTGCCAATAACAAATAACAGTACGAATAGAAAGCCTGTTTATATTCTTGATACAAATTATTTGAGATAAGTAAATTTTTTATTTTGTTCATAAGTTCCGGCAAATAATAAAATCTTGTCTCATTAAGAGTTAAAGAGTTTTCTCTTAATGTTCTATAAAAATAAGTTGTTTTGTTAATAAATTTTATATTGTCTGCAAACAATATTGCATTATAATTAAACCAATTGTCATCCATAATTTTGCCTGTGCAGAAAATATCGTTTTTTATAATAAAATCTTTTTTATAAATTTTGCCTATTATACTCCAAATAAAATTTAAAGTAAGTAGTTTCTTTTTGTTTATTACATTTGAAAAATCATATTTATAACAAAAAGGAGGTTGCTTAATTTTAATGATTTTCTTTTTTGTATAGAAATATAAATTTGTTGCTATAATATCATAATCGTATTTTATTATGTTATCGTATAGAATTTTTATATAATCTTTCGAAACCCAATCGTCGGAATCAACAAAAATAATATATTTCCCTTTAGCAACTTTTATTCCTGCGTTTTTTGCATCGGAAACTCCTTTATGTTCTTGGAAATCAACAAAAACAATTCTTGGATCTTTTTGTTGGTATTCTTTAATAATATTTACGGAATTATCAGTTGAACCGTCATTTATAACAATTATTTCAATATCTTTAAAAGTTTGATTGATTACACTATCAAGACATTGCTTTAAATATTGTTCCGTATTATATACAGGAATAATTATTGAAACTTTTACATTGTTCATTTTAATTGTGCAAGTTTTGTAAATAAATATATAAATGGCCTTAAAATTTTATAATATACTTTATTTTTGTACCATTTATCATAATATATCAGTAAAGAATAATAAAAAATGTTTTTCATTTTTCTTCTATGTGCTTCATCGTTGGATTCAAAAGTTGATTTATATTTGTGATGAATAATTTCAACTGTCGGATTATAAATTATTTCATAGCCTTTTTGACGATATTTTTTGCATAAGTCTACATCTTCACTATACATAAAAAATTGTTCATCAAAGAAATTTACTTCTTTAAAAGATTTTAATTTCATTATCATACAAGCACCTGTTACAACCTCTACTTTATGTATGGTGTTAAAATCTTTATGTAGCATATGATAATGCGTAAAAAATTTTATTTTAGGAAAAAACTTCTCAAATCCGAAGAAATAAAAAAAGCAGTCTAATAATGACGGTTCTCCTCTATGACAAGCCATATCAAGTTTTCCGTTGGTTAATAATATTTTTGGAGTTATAATACCGATTTTGTTATCTGCTTCAAGCATATCAACAAGTGTATCAATGTTTTTTGATTTTTCTGTTAGTTCCGTATCGGAATTTAATAACATAATATAGTCTGCCGTTGATTTCTTTAATACAAGATTGTTTCCTGCAGAAAATCCCAAATTTTTTGAAGATTTTATTAAACTTATTTGCGGATAGTTTTTCCTTAATATTTCTACGGAGTTATCTGTGCTTGCATTGTCAACTATCGTTACAAAAATATTATATTTTGAATACGGAATGTAATATTTATATAGAGAAAATAATGCTTTTTCTATATAAAATAAAGAATTATAATTAACTATTATTATCTCAAGTTTCTTTTTATTATTACTAAAAAAATCACTCTGATTCTTTTCCATTATGTATTCCATACCAATCCGTTTCTTTAGGTTTATATGAACATGTCCAATCTATATAACTTGAAACAGCCATACAGTATTTACATGTTTCTTCAGGAACCTTTAAATAATCAATAATTTGTTTTGCCGAACTTGAATATATGTTTATACCTTTAGGTTCGGAAACATTTTTATTGAAATATTTATTATATTTATCTATATATGCAGCTATCGGGCAAATATAGATTTTATCATCTTTTAACATCACACATTCTCGGTGTCTGCAATCTTTAAAAGTTATATTTCTATCGGAATTTCCTTTAAAATTTAATTTAGCGGCAAAAGTTCTGATTGTAGCAGATATAAAATATTTTACTTTAAAAGAAGAAAGTAATTTCTTTATTTCATTAGTTTTATTCGTAACGGGCGGATATTTTGATATATATATTAAAATGTTATTTTTGTGACATGCCTTAAAAAATTCTTCCGGCATTTTGTCGAGTAATAATCCATTTGTAACGATTCTGATTTTAGAAAGCGGAAATTTTCTTCTTGTATATTCTATAACATCAATTATATCAGGATGCAACAAAGGTTCCCCACCCAATATACAAACATTATAAATAAAACCAAACAATTTATTTAATCTGTCAAAATGACGACCCAATATTCC